>Ga0126381_100006068_pt1 | contig 13346 bp, 17 predicted proteins | sample PanSoiMetPlot_28_FD_96465 | JGI IMG/M metagenome (GOLD analysis project Ga0126381, IMG submission 96465) | Tropical forest soil microbial communities from Panama - MetaG Plot_28 | ecosystem: Environmental > Terrestrial > Soil > Tropical forest > Bulk soil | place: Panama | collected 2016-02-17
CCTGCTGGACTGGCTCAGCACCCAGGTCACCAGCGGCGCCGTCGCCGTCGAGACCACCGAGCAGGTCATCGGAGGCACGTTCACGCAGCCACCGGGGCCACCAGCGGGTTCGTCGTGGCGTCATAAACCAGCAGCGGCTTGAACGCCTCGTTCACGCAGCCGTTCGTTCATCACCCTAAGTGATCAGCGTTGTGCGATGTGGTCATCCTGTGCAATCGACCTGTTCATCAAGTCGTTCCACGAAAAGGATAAATCCGTATCGCCAGAACTATCGAAAAATACGTCACAACCTGGGAGCCGCCTGTCGGAATCGAACCGACGACCTGTTCATTACGAGTGTAGGCATGTAGGTCTGGCACGGTCTGAAGTAGTCGAACGGGGAGCCTCTCACCTGCGCAAACGCGCTAAGCGGGTCGCGGTGAGTCCGAGTCGGTCGGAGCCGGTTGGCTCCCCTGATTGGCTCCCCGTGGCCCTCTATCGAGAGGGCTTCCAATGGCCATCAAGATCAACGACGACTGCATGATGCTTGAGATCAACGGCGAGGTCATCTCGCAAGCCCAATGGCGATCGGGCGGCTGGTGGGAGGTCGACTACTGGCCCAGGTCCTTCGACCGCAACCAGGCGATCACGGCGCTGACGGTGACCGAGTTGCTGGCAACCGGCCACGGCGACGACGATCCGCTCGTCGTGGCGCTCCGCGAGGAGGTTCGGTGACCGACAAACTGATCAGGATCACCACCGCCCTGGCGGTCGCGGGCGTCGCGACAGTGGCAGCCATCATTTCCTACCGGCATGCCTACGAACTGGTCAGCATGCACGGCGAGACCGGACTGACCGCGCTGCTCATGCCGATCACCGTCGATGGCCTGATACTGGCGGCCAGCATGCTGATCCTGGACGCTAGCCGGCGGAACCAGGCTGTACCGCCACTGGCCCGCTGGTGCCTGGCTGCCGGGATCGTGGCCACGGTCGGCGCCAACCTGGCGCACGGCTGGGGCCTCGGCCCAATCGGTGCCCTGGTCAGTGCCTGGCCCGCGCTGGCGCTGGCCGGTTCCTTCGAGCTGCTGATGACCTTGATCAGGACCGGGGAAGCAGCCGCTGCGGAGGCCCAGGCTCCCGCGAAGGTGCACCAGCCCGATTGTGCGCTCGGCGCCGATGTACCAGCAGTGCCGCAGGCACCGGATCTGGAGCAGATCATCCGGGACTGGCACGGAGCTGGGCACAGCCAGCGGGCCATCGCCCGCGAACTTAACATTGACCGGCGGAAGGTCAGTCGCGCCATAACCTCCGGTCTGACCTAACGGAAACGATGCGGGAGATCGGCGCTTTCGGATCTTGCCAACGAGCGCCGCTCCCCGTCCCGATGGAGAACTAGGCCAATGGCTCGCGGTTCGGCCGACGGGCGGTCAGCTCGGCCGGGCAGCACCGCGCCGATCCCGTTGGCCTGCCTGTGCCATCTGCTCGATGAACACCGCTTCGGGAGCATGACCCGCCACGTTCAGGTCAGCCAAAACGTGGCGCTGACTGGCGGGGTTGACATGCCTGCCTTGTTGCTCGCAGGCGGCGAGCTGCGGCCGGATGCGGGCAAGGACGCCGGGTAGCCAGCGGTCGTGCCAGTCCGCGGCGTCGCGGCTTCTTGCGTCAGGTTCGAGCGCCCACCTGGTCCAGTCACAGTACAGCCAGTCCAATTCCTCAACAACTGCAGGATGGGCCGGCCAGCAGGGCGGCAGGAGTGCAGCAGTAGCACGGTAGCGCTGCAGCAGGACGGCGGTGACCCAGCGGGCCAGGTCGCGGAGCGCGCCGATGTACTGGGTTTGATTCATCGCCGCCCAGACAGGCTGGCGCGGGTGCACCGGCACAGGTCGGCCGTCAACCGGGGCACTCTGCCTGGCGATCGCGGCGGAGAGTCTGGATACCTCCCGTGCCAGGTCAGCTGTAGCCGCCAGGACGCTGGCCTGCTCGCCGATCGTCGCTTCCGCGGCTTCCACGCGTGCAACGAGCCTGCCGACCTGCTCGCTGACTTCGGAAAGCCGGGAGGCCAGCAGGGCGAGGGTCAGATCCCTGCTCTCAAGCCCCCGGCCACCGGCGTAGCTTTGACTGGTCATCCTTGCGTAGAGCGCCCGGAGGTCACCCGCGTGACGCCAATGGCAAGAAAGACTTCTGATCCGGCCCAGAGCGGACCGCCTTCTGCCCGTAGAAAAGTGCACCGAGTCCGGCCAGTTCACCGCAACCCGAGTCCGCAGGTCAGGGTTCGCAAGGCGTCCAGGCGACTGCGAAGTCCAGTCAACCTGCTACGGTGCCAGGCGACACCATGATCTTAACTGGCGCGGTCATCATCACGAACCGGCGCTACGGCAGCGAACTCAACGCCGCCAACGTCGTCTATGAGCAGATCGGCGATCGCCTAAGTTGGCAGGTGTATCGCTTTCAGGCGTCTAGGGTCAACCCGCAAGGCGTACACGTTCGGTCCCTACGGACGGACTCACGGGCCTACCAACGACGACTTCTTCGGCCGGTAAGGTCGTTACTTCATGGTCAACCCCGTTGGCCACGTCTGGCACAAGAATGTCGAGCCATTGACGCTTGATGCGCTGCTCGCCCTCTACCGCGAGGCGGTCGACCTACGGCCACTCGACCCGCGGATAGGCATCTGGCCAAACCCCTAGCCGAGCGCCTTCGCTGGCGACCGCGCCAAGGCAACGGCGCGCCGGGCATCTCAGCATCCAGCGAGTCGTGACCGTGGGACCATCACTCCGCTTGCATTTGTGCCGGCCCAACAAGTAGCAATGAGGCACTGACTGCAAAAATCAGTCATCTCGGTAAACCCTTCTTAGACGACTACCGGGATCCCATTGCTCAGCATTGACCCATCTTAGTCGAAGAAAACTCTGATGGTACGACGACTCTCAATCCTGTCGTCATGTCACGCCCGTCACTTTGGCTCATATAGGCAACAGCATATGGTTAAACAGGCAGGTTGACATCATCTGCATAGTCAGATAATCTGACGGCAATTTTCCGGAGGCTAGGGTGACGGCTACGTTAACCGGGATTGCGGATAGCATCTGCGCGGTCGTACTTCTAGCGGCGGGCGGCATGAAGCTGGGAGACATGCGTGCTTTCGGCCAGCAAATTGCCGCCTATCAGATAATTCCTCACTTCCTCGCTGGCTTGGCTGGATATATTTTGCCGCCCATAGAAATCATCGCCGGTATTTTGCTATTGTTCGCTCCGCGTACAGGCATTCTATCGATTGCGCTTTACGTGTCCTTCGCTGCCGCTGTCGGAGTGAATCTCATTCGTGGCAAAACTGAACTCCGTTGCGGATGTTTCGGGGCGTCTGGCAAGCACACGATCTCACCTACGCACGTCGCGGCCAACCTCGGCTTGGCGCTGCTGGCGACCCTGGTTTTTGTCGAGAATCGCAGGCCGTCGTTTGTAACCTTCGAGATTGGCGTTTCCGCGATCCTTCTGATACTGCTCGCGGTGGCCTGGCGGGCCATCCTGCCGCCGTCGCCTGAGGGCGCAGATCGGACGACAAATACATGACGGCACTTACCATCTCCACCGTAGTTCTATGGATCTTGCTGATAGCGACGATAGTCGTGGTCGTCGGTCTCGCGAGGCAGGTGGGCGTTCTGCATCTGCGAGTGCGCCCGCTGGGTGCGGGGCAACCTGGTGGCGGCCCGGCAATCGGGACACGCTTGGACCTGCCGTCAATATCGTCCCTTCGTGGGGCCGATACGCCGATGCTGGTTCCCGGTTACCTTTCCTTGCTGATGTTCGCGAGCCCTGAATGTAGCGCCTGCGGTTCGGCCCTGCAGGCCATCAAATACCTTCGCGCGGCCGAGCCGGACGTTTGGTTCGTCATTGCCGTCGACGGTAAGCCAGAACGCGGGCTTGACTACGTAGCGAAATACGACTTGACCGACGTGGCTGGATTGATCAGCTCCGACAGTCTGCCTGACTTGGGCTACACCTCACGGCCGTTCGCAGTGGTGGTGGCGGATGAGGGAACCGTTCTTGGTTCGGGGGTTCCGAACACTCTTGAGCAGCTTGAGGTATTGCTCGCTACTGCGCGTCTCAATAGCCCGCCTCGGCCCGATACAGCAGACGCGGGCCACGAGGTCCTGCCCTGGCAGGCTGAGGATGGCCATCGGGACATCGATGAGCTTCCGTTGATCAATATCGTCGCTCAACCGCAAGGACACGATAGTGATGGTCACTGACACAGCAGACCGTGACACGCTCGATCGCCTGACGCACGCCATGTCGCGTCGCCTCGCGACCCGCTACCCGCGCAGGTCGTTCCTCGGCCGGGTCGGCCGATACGCTACGGCTGCCGCTGTAGGGGGAACGGCATCGGCCATGCTCTGGCAAGATTCGGCAATCGCGAAGCTTGCAGCCGCGCCGAGAACATGCACCAGCCGGACCTGCAATGGCACCAACCACACTTCGCCGTGTTGCCACGATTCCAAAGCCGCATGCTCGAGCGAGTCCGTGACCTGCAGTTGCCTCACGGGGTCGAATCTTTGTCCGAGCGGAACGTGTCAATGCGGCTGCTGGACCGTATGCGACAATTCGCGCTGCACATTCCCGAACTCCTCAATGTTCTGCGACTGCTGCGAGACTGGTTCACCTCCGGCGTCAAGCTGTCATTCAGGGTGCAGCTGCACGGTCAGCAGTTGCTTCACGAAGGAATGGAGCAACCCCCCAGGTTGCGGGACAGTGGGCACAACGGTCATACGGTGCCGCGAATTGTTCTGCCAGAACCACCCCACATGCTAGGGAAGCCGTACCTTGGAGCCGCCAGTCATCCGCCGCAGCCATGGTTCACTGTCCGGCGATCGGCGGCTTAAGGCGCAGTCCATTGCGTTGGCCATAGCCGCTGGGGTCGTCGGCCTGACGCTGCTCACCCTTTCCTACAATCAGGTGCCGGCCTATCTCTTTGCTGCTGCTGCGCTGTCAGGGGTGTGGGTGGGAATAGCGTCGCTGTTCTCTCCTTGAGGGGCCTCGATGCTGCACACCATCAGTTTGATGGTGACACGGATGCCGAGCCCACGTGAGCGCGAGTGGCTTTGGCCGAGGATCCTCACTGGCTTCCTGGTAGGCGGCCTCGTCGGCGGAGCCGCTATGGGCGGGCTGATCGCCGTTGTCGCTCGGCTTATTTTCTACGTCGTCGGCGCCCACCCAGCCGCTGTAGCGATAGCAGCAGCAGTGGTTGCGGCGGTCTACGGCGGGCGGGCCGCGGGTTTCTGGCGTGTTCCCAAACCCCAGTCACCGCATCAGGTCCCACCGGCCTGGCGCGACATCTTCAGCCCTGTCGTCGCGAGCGTTGTGTACGCGGCCGGGCTGGGTGCCATATATTTCACCCGAATCGGCTCCGTCGCAGTTTACCCGCTGGCGATTCTCTTGCTAGGAATGGGCCGAGCTCCCATTGCCATCATAGAGATCATGGCCGTGGTCGGACTGGTCCGGGCGGCAACAGCGCTGGTCGGGCCGTACCTCCATTTGGACCTCGGGAGCAGGGAGGCTGTGCCCGCCATGATGGAGAAGTACGCCTCGGCCCTCCGAAGGGGAGAGTTGCTCGTACTCGCCGCAGTGATCGTCGCTCCGGTAACCATGCTGTTGACGTAAGCGTCGCGAACCCGCCTATAAGGAGGCACAAATGACTTCTAGAATGCGACCAAACTCCGGTAAGGCTGTGGCTCGCCGCTCGGTCCTTACGGGTGTCGGCGCTCTGTCGGCTGCGGGTGTGATGTCCGTCCCGAGCCCAGCGGAAGCGTCGGTAAAGTGGGCGCGCTACACGTGTCCGCTATCCAGTGCCTCGATAGCCTATCCCAGTACGTGGACCTTGGATACTCATGTCAGCACGCAGCCCAGATTGCTTTATCCGCATCAAAGTTTCGTCATCCGGTCGGCGTCGCCACCTGACCGCGCTGTCCCGGAATTCCCCGATCTGTCGTCGTTCCCCGCTGACGCCCTCTACCTGTGGCTTCTTCACTACAACGATGTCCAGGAAGGCATCCGTCACATGCCCAAGCCGGCGGTATCCTACGATCAGCTAGACCGAGGTGTATCTGAGTTCACTAATTTCACGAAGTACGTCAAGAGCTTCTCAGGGTCGCAACGATCGTTCTTCATCCGGCTGTGGATCGGCAATTCCACGCCAAGCGCCAAAATATCCCTGCTTAATCGCTGCATCTCCTCGCTCAAGGTACCGTGATAGCCTGGCGGGCAAGTATAGCCTGCTTCGCTAAGCACGGATAAATGCATGCGCAGTCATTCCTTCCGGCAATCTGTCAGCACTGAACCTAGGGTACCCGGAGCCGTTGTGGTGCCCGGCCGCCGCGAGTGATCACGGCACCCAGGCGACGAGCCGCCCTCGGTTGGCGAGGTATTTCAGCTGGAAGGTCTGGCATCGCATGGTTCGCAGGCACTCAGGCCGCGGGGTGGGCAGGAACGTTACTTGATTGCCATCCTGGAGCGCGATTACGTCGCCTCCAGGGCTGAAGGTTGCCCCGTCCATGCCGTATGGGATGGGATTGGACAGGCGACCGCTGGAGATGCTGCCGACGTAGGTCTTCCAGCTCGCCGGGTTGTCACCAGCTCCTGTTTGGATCAGGAACATGCCGTCGGGTCCCCAGCTGAACTGGAACTGCTGCGGCGTCGGAGGGGCGTAGGTCACCATACGGCCGGCGCCGAGTAGCACGAGTTCGGCAGGCTGTCGGCCGACGAATGGACCCGCACCGCCGAGTTGTACCGCGAAAGATGCCGACGGCTGGCTGTCGCTAAACCCTCCAGCGTTCATGACGGCCGGGGCGCCCGCGCCAGGCTGGGCGTGCTCATATGCGCGGACCAGCGCGGGATCGCTGATGGTCAGGTAGGCAGACCTGCTGCCGGTCGCGGAGTTGATGAACTGTAGTTCCTTACCGTTCGCCGAAGTAGCCAAGATCGTCGCGTTGTCGCGCCACATCGCCGAGGAAACTTGGCCAAGCTCCACTCGTCGCCCGGTCGCGAGATCAGCTGCCCACAGCCTGTCTTTGGTGACAACCGGGTTCGCCCCTGCGTAGTAAGCGAGCTTGGAACCGTCCGGTGACAGCCCCACAACACCGATCACGCTGGCCGCTCCTCCTGCAGGCCTGAAAGACAGGACCATGTGGCGGTCGCTGCCGTTAAGACTCATTACATAAACCCCGGTCCCATTCCACGCCACCATCCTGCCGGCAGCGACTGTTGCATCGGTGAACCCGCCCGCAATCTGGACCTGCCGACCATCGGCATAGAGCCACTTCAACCCGCCACGGTCAGCAAACAGCAGGCGTCCGCCGCCCGGAAAAGCCGCAACGGCATGCCTGGCCTTACCCGGCTTGGTAGCCCCTGATGCGGGCAACGAGTGCCCGCGCGGCAACGCCAGCGCTAGGACGGCCGTCGCGACGGCGGCCACTGTTAGCACGCTCGTCGCAGCCGCGCGCGTCAGGTGTTGGCGGTGCCGGACCCTAATGGCCTCCATCATCCCCGGCCTGGGTTCGGCGTCTGCCAGCGACACATTGACGGCTTCCCGGATTCGCTCTTCAAGATCGTCCATCACGTTCACCACTTCAAACAGGCTCAGATATTCCGAGCCGAGGGAGACCCGGTCTGCTCACGAAGCCGGGCCAGGGCACGCGACGCCTGGGTTCTGACCGTCACAGTGCTGCAGTTCATGACCGCCGCGATCTGAGCGTCTGGCAAGTCTTCCCAGTACCGCATCACCAAGACCGCGCGCTGCCTTGGCGGCAGGCTTCTTAGCGCCCGCATCAGCAGATCGCGGTCAGCAATCTCGGCCGAGCGATCTGGCACCGTCAAGTCAGCCGGGTTCGCCATCAGCAACTGCTCATCGCTGCGTCGTCGCCCGCGTCGCCAATCGATCGCAGCATTAACCAGCACACGCCGCACGTACGGCTCGGCGACGGCGCCATCCCGGAACAACACCCAGCGCCGACGGTAGGCTCGTTCCAGGGCGACCTGGAGCAAGTCATCGGCCGTGGCCTCATCCCAGCCGCTCAGCGCTAGCGCCAGCCGGAACAGGTGCCTCGAGCGGTCGCGGACAAACTCCTCGAAGGCATCACGCGAGTTCACGGCTGCGATCGGCTGGTCCGAAACACTCACACTTCTTTCACGACCGGCGAGCTCAAATTGTTGCAAGCGATCTGAGATGGATCTGATCCGGTGCGGTAGCTGTTGAGGGGCCGACCAAGTTGCGACGTTGGCAGAATGTCACTGGTACCACGGAGGCCAACGCGCCACGCCAACAATCACCGCTCCTGGCAGCGTACGAGCCGACCAGGTGTTTCGTTGTGCGGATGCAGCAGAACGACTCCGTCCAGTTCCACCGTGGTCTGGCCGTAGTTGGTGAACTGCTGAAGACCGAATGCCCACGACCGCCCACCGGGAACGCAGTTCTCACCTCGCGGAACTGGATCGTGAATACCGTTGCCGCTGCTCAGGGGACCGTCAGTGACCGGGGCGACATGCCCGCCAGTGCACCCGCCGATGACCACGGCCAGCGCCGCCGTCAGGACAGCGAGCGTCAAGGGCGATGAACTCAGACGCATCCTCCGTGATACCTCACCCAAGGTTAATCTAGAAGGTCGCCTTAACCCCGGCCGCCTGGGCGATGGCCTCGTAGCTCATCCCGTGCCGGCGCAGCGCGCGCACGCGATCGCGTCGCGGCGCCGCGTCGGCCCATGGGTGCCAACGTCCGTAGGCGATCTGGCGGGGCCAGCCAGCGCGAGTACGTCGCGGTAGGCCTGAACTGCTCGGGTTGGGTTGTTGCTAACGATTCCGACCAAGCGGCCGGACTCGCGGCCGCTCGTGACAACGTCGTGGACTTAGGCGGTGAACACATACGGATGCCGTCGACATCGGCCGCTGTTCCAGCGCCGTCGCTGAGTGATGGTTCGCGTCCGCAGCTTTGGCAGCAGTATTGGCAGCATTCTTGGAATGGATGACCGCTCGCTTATCTGATCTCTCTCGGAGTCCTGTGATTGACTCAAGTCGCGCTCGTCGTGGTCCAGGGCGACGCAGCGGGCCCGACTGGCCGTCTCTCTATGGTTGCTGAGGGTTCGGCTCTGGCGTGGAGAATCGTGGTACCCCGGTCACCGGTAGCGGCAGCGCCGTTGATAGCACGAGTACAGCGATCGACACGGGTATGACGACTGCCAGGCCTGCGCTGGCGACGGCGAATCCGGTTAGTGCCATGCTCGCAGGCAGGAAGACGTAGCCGCCGAAGGAATCAAGTGCTGCCGCGCGCGAGAGCGCGCGCTCGGGTACTTCGCGGTGCAGGGCTGTGCCCCATAGGACAGCGAAGGTGGTGTAGCCCCAGCCGGTGAGAACTACCGACAGAGATAGCAGGGCAAGGGGGAAATGACCGGCCGCCAAGATGATCAGCTCGGGGACGGCGGCCAGCATCGCGAGCATGGCGGCCAGCCCGGGCAACGCTGGTTTCCATCGTGAGGCGGCCACGGCGCCGATGATGGTTCCGAGGCCTTGCAGCGCGAGGATCCATCCGTAGTCGTTGAGCTTATGTTGGTGGTGCAGGACCAGTGGCAGCAGGATCACCTCCGGTCCGATGACAAAAGTCATTTGAAAGACGCCCTGGAGGATGACTGCGCCGATCCAGCGGTATCGCCCGGTTATGAGTTTGAGACCCTCTATGGCCGATCTAATGATGCCGTCTTTGGTGGTGTTGCCTGCGGTCGTCGGTGCGCGCAGGCAGGCGAGCGTGGCCAAGCTCACCAGGAACGTCGCAGCGTCGAGCTGGAACGCTGCCCGGGGCGAGTACGCGCTGGCGACGAACCCGCCAAGGAGAGGCCCTGCCACCCGCGTGACCCTGGTGGTCGCTGATCTGAGGCCGTTGCTTGCCTGCAGATCGTCTTTTCCGAGCAGTTGCGGTACGAGGCCGAAGTAAGCGGGCGAGAAGACGGCACCGCCAATTCCTATTAGGGCCGCGCCGATTACCGTAGCGGGGAAGAAGGACTGGTAGCTGGCCGCCAATCCGAGTACTACGGCAAGTCGCAGCACGTCGGCGGCGACCATTGTTTTGACGCGGCCGATCCGATCGGCGGCGACGCCTCCGCTGAGGGAACCTACGGCAGCTCCGGCGGCATCGGCGGCTAGGACGATCCCGAGTCCTGACGGGCCATGGCCTGTTGAAAGAATCGCGAATGTGAGTGCGACCGGGAATATGCCATCTCCGATGCCGCTAACGAGCTGGCCAAACCATAGTCGGCGGAATTTGCCAGATCGCAAGGGCCGCACAATTGTTGGTATGCCAATCGACACTATTCGGCTCCTGCCTGCAGATAACAGCGGCGCGTTGGGACCGCTGTTGTGGCAGTCTGACAGGTTTCGGATGATACTGGTTGCCATCATTCGAGGGAGTCGACATCGGGTTGCTAGTCGAGGGATGCTCGCAGGCGCGATATCCAAAGCGAAGCGGCGCCGGGTCAATGGTCGGCGTTGCCGATCGCTTGCGACGGCCCGCAGGGCCGCCGTTGAGGCGGTGGCCGGGACCTGGACAGTCGGGAGGCCAGGTAGACGACTGCTGGGCACTGGTTTGAGGAAATTCGGAGCCGATCATAGCGAGCCTGCCCGGTCTGGCGGCGCGCCCTAGCGCCCTGCGGCCGTCTGCGCGCATGGCACGAGGCCGGCCGACGTGCAACGTCGAGCGGATTGCCCTGGTGGGCAGTTACGAGTCTTCCCTACATCTACCCCATGATGTCCTGAGGGTCCTAGGGCTGCTCTAGGGCCAGCCCTGCGGATGACGCCCGAGGCACTGACGCTGTCGCTTCTCCATGATCAGGGCAGGGTGTGCTAGCCCTCGCAGTGCAGCCCCCAGGCGCGGCTTCCGGGCTCTGGCATTCCCAGTGCTTGTCCTAACGCGAATCGCTGGCTAATGTGCGGCCATGCCCGATGGTCGTGAGCACATTCCAGCCGCAGTGAAGCGAGCCGTTCTGGTTGAAGCCGGGCATAGATGCGCTATCCCTACATGTAGACAGATTCCCGTTGAGATTGCGCATATCGTGCCGTATGCAAAGGCTCATAATAACAGTTTCGAGAACCTGATAGCTCTGTGCCCGACTTGTCATACGCGGTTTGATACTGGCCAAATCGACAGGCGATCAATGCGTCAATACAAGGCCAACTTGTCCGTTGTGTCGAGCCGGTACAGCGATCTAGAACGACGTGTGATCGAGTACTTCGTGGATAACCCGCAGTATGACACCATCTTCCTCCCTGGTGGCCTGCAGTTGCTTCTTGGATACTTGGTAAAGGACGGCCTTCTAGAGATCAAGTTCAAGCTCGTGCCGGCGATAGGCGGATCAATCTTCACGAACGACGAGTACCACCTAACCGACGCTGGCCAGGAGTTCGTAGGTCATCTCCGAGGTAATGAACCATTGGCGGACGTGGTTGCTTGGGCCGAGAATTACTGGCCGAACGGCAGGCACATCTACTACGAAGGCGGTGAACCAGAGGTCTTCGCGGTCACGATCAAAGATGAGTTCGGCCTGGACGTGACCAGCGATCGCGCATGGGGGAAGGTTATCGATGACAGTGAAGGCGGCTCCTTTGTGTCTTATGGGTTCGATTGCCCGGCTGAGTTGCTTGGAGATATCTACTACAGCGACCGATGGCCAATCGGGTCCTGACTTGGCTCAATTAGTGCGCGCAAGTTTGGGTCGCCCGGCAGAACGATTCGCGAACTTGCGCCGTGAGCGGCTGGATCGCGGTCATCAGCGTGGGTAAACGGTTGGACGGCGTCAGTGTTGCGTTGACATCGTGGGGTGCCATGCGGCACGAGGAGGTCTGGGATCACCGGGCAGCCCAGCAGTATGACACCCCTGGCACCGGAATGTTCGCCCCGGAGGTGCTTGGCCCGACGGTGGACCGGCTCGCCGAACTCGCTGGTGAGGGCCGGGCCCTGGAGTTCGCGATCGGAACTGGCCGTGTCGCGCTGCCGCTGTCTGAGCGCGGCGTGCCGGTGACCGGCATTGAGTTGTCTGGCCCGATGATCGAGCAGCTGCGCACCAAGGCCGATGAGGCTGCCATTCCGGTGATTGCCGGCGATATGGCGACCGCCCGCGCTCCTGGCACTTACACGCTCGTCTACGTCGTCTACAACGCCATCTCCTGCCTGCAGAGCCAGCGTGAGCAGGTCGCCTGCTTCCGCAACGCCGCCCGGCACCTGGTCCCGGGCGGCCGGTTCGTCGTCGAGCTGTGGGTACCGGACCTGCGCAAGCTGCCGCCGGGGCAGCAGGCTCTCGCCTGGGAGACGGCTCCCGGGTACCTCATCGTGGATACCTTTGACGTGCTGCACCAGCACCTGGTCTCCCATCACGTCACCTATAGCCCAGATGGGCAAGCCCGGCTGTGGCGTAGCCCGCACCGTTACATCTGGCCCTCAGAACTGGACCTCATGGCGCAACTTGCCGGATTCGAGCTCGAGGCCCGGCACGCCCACTGGACCGGCACCGAGTTCACCGGCGAGTCCGGGTCGCACGTCTCGGTTTACCGGCTCCACGTGACGCCCTAGCGCCACGTGCCGGCTCGCCAGGGTGCGGAATCACGCCAACCTGCGGCCCGATTTAGTGCGCATACTACGAAGGCGGTGAACCGGAGGTCTTCGCGGTCACGATCAAAGATGAGTTCGACCTGGACGTGACCAGCGACCGCGCATGGGGAAGGTTATCGATGACAGTAAAGGTGGCTCCTTTGTGTCTTATGGGTTCGATTGCCCGGCTGAGGTTGGACACCCGGCTGAGTTGCTTGGAGATATCTACTACAGCGACCGATGGCCAATCGGGTCGTGGCGGCCTCGCGAGAACCTGGTTGGGCGGGGTCCGGATTTGAACCGGCGGCCTCTTCTTCCCGAAGCCATCGCGCGATGGGCCAACTCACGCGACCGATCCGTGCTGGACATCGCTGCACGGCAGTGAACTGCAACCGACACTGCAATCAGCATGGATGCATGGCGCTGCTTCGTTCCCGGTCAGCTGGCTACAGAGCGGCGAACTGGACCAAGGCGGTTCCGGATGGCGGGGCTGAACAGCAGGCAGAGCTGCACTGCGGCCAGGGCTACGTCAAGCACATAGAGAGGGCTCCACGGAGCGACCGCGCCAAGAACAACAGCAGCCAGGTTCCAGACGCTGGCGAGCATGAGGATCGCCCAGGAGACCCTCCCGCCGCGGCGGATGCGCCAGGCCAGGAATGCGACGATGGCGAAGATACGCAGCGCGCGAGGTAGCGGCGTGTCCTGGATGTCGCCCTGGACGCGTGCCACCACGAAGGGGAGCCAGGCG
>Ga0126381_100006069_pt1 | contig 13345 bp, 11 predicted proteins | sample PanSoiMetPlot_28_FD_96465 | JGI IMG/M metagenome (GOLD analysis project Ga0126381, IMG submission 96465) | Tropical forest soil microbial communities from Panama - MetaG Plot_28 | ecosystem: Environmental > Terrestrial > Soil > Tropical forest > Bulk soil | place: Panama | collected 2016-02-17
ATCCTGAATGGACAGTTTCACTATCGCCCTATCTCTCCTGGCGAAACATACATCCAGGACATCCGGTTAAGTATGTATTTTGACCCCGAAGTCCCGGGCGATTATTCGATCGAAGTTCAGCATTACAGACTGAGGCGTAACGGTGCGGACTCTCCTGATCATCTCGATGTTCGAACCCAATTGCACTTTCGGATACAGTGAGTTTTGCCTACCTTTACCGACACTGGATTCTTGAAATAAACGCTACTTGAAGACCTCATTGCTACTGATTCAGATCGTAGACGCCGCCCTCAACTCCTGCGTCGAACGCAGCGGCCCCCACCTCGCCTGCCGTACCGGCTGCACCCAATGCTGCTACGGAGTCTTCCCGATCTCCCAGCAAGACGCCGCCCGCCTGCGCGAAGCCCTCCAAACCCTCGAACAATCCAACCCAGAAAAATCCCAACGCATCAAAGAACGCGCGGCCGCCTCCCGCGCCCGCCTAAACCCACACTTCCCTGGAGACTCCACCACCGGCATCCTCAACGAAGACTACGAATCCAGCGCTCTCTTCGCAGATGAAGCAGACGACGCCCTGGGCGAAACAGAACCCTGCCCCGTCCTCGACCCCACCACCGGAACCTGCGACCTCTACGAAGCCCGCCCCGTCGTTTGCCGGACGTTTGGACCACCAATGCGTACCGCCGAGGGAGATCTCGCCACCTGCGAACTCTGCTACATCCACGCCACCACCGAAGAGATCGCCGCCTGCGAACTCGATCCCACCATCCCCACACAGGAAGCCGTAAGCAACGAAGCCTTCAACGCCGCCCACAACGTCCACGGCGAAACCATCATCGCCTACGCTCTCCGCGATCAAACCCCGCATCCCTAATTCGGCGAACCCGCTCCCTTCGCGGGTCGGGACAACGCCGTCCGCCCGCCGCTCGACTTAGGGCTCGCCACCCCAGGCAAATCCGTCACCTCTGCTTCGTTCACCTCAAACACCCGCGCATCCTTGGGCAGCTTCAACCTGCCATCCATGAGATACGCAACCACGATCCCGCCCGTCACCTCCGGATTCATCACCACCAACGGAATCAGATACTTCTTGCTCTTCACCAGCGACTCGGCGACTCCATCCACCCCGTGGCTCCGAGGCACGCTTCCCCTCACCTGCGGAATCACAAACGCCGACATATGCGCCTCAGGATGCTCCTTCCCATACTTCACCAGCGAACGAGCCACCTGCTTCGGCGTCATCAATCCAGCGTCGGCAATAAAATTGCGATGAATCGCATGCGGGAAATAAGTGTCCAGCACAACCCGCGAAAAATCTGCACAGTTATGAAAAAGCAAGTTGAAGTGCCCGACATTTCTCTTGTCGTTCACATACTCAACAAACCGTTCATCCTGCTCGAGCGTGCTATCTACCTCGAACCCATGAATTGTGCGGTCATACGATGACCCGACAAGCTGCGTCCACTCTCCACCCGGCGCTTCTCCACGCTTCGTGTCCGAAGCCAGCCCCTCCAGGTGCGCCCTCCGGTACACATCGCGCAACTCCCCAACCTTCAGCTTGTCCACCGAGGCCGGTATCTCATCGACAGAATCCACCGCATATAGATAGGGAATCAGCGGGATCGCAACCCAGTCGTATCCATCCATCTTGTGGTACCTGCTGATGACCACCCCATACTCGCCGTTGCGGCACATCCGCAGTTGAGTTGGAGTCTCAGCGCAAACATGGTTCAGATACACCGCCGCATGTCCCGTAGGATTGAACGCGCCAAAGTCGCCATACGGCTCCTCCATCAGTAGGGCAACCGAAGCACGAGCCTGCATAGCATTCAACAGCACCATCGCAGCAACAACCAATATCAACGCGCTCCCGCGCATCTTCGATCCACAACCGGACGTCACCATCCTGCATAGGTTCCAAAACATATCCCGTTTAAACCTCAAGCCCCACCAAAAAGTCGCGCGCCCCAAATTCTTTACCTTCTAAGCGATAATCAATTCCGTGACTGAACCCTGCAACATAACTCTCGCCGTCACGGGAGCCAGCGGCTCCATCTATGCTGTTGAGACGCTCCGAGCCCTCGCTGCCGATACACGTGTGGCCAAAATAAATTTCGTAGCCTCAGACAACTCTTTGCGAGTCTTCGCCGAAGAGCTTCAGCTCAGTGGACGCAACGCGCTCGCCGAAAAACTTCTCGGAACATCCTCGCCCAAAGTTCATCAACACGCTGACTCAGACATCGGAGCCAACATCGCAAGCGGCAGCTACCCCACCGCCGCGATGATCATCCTTCCCTGCTCCATGGGAACACTCGCAGCCATCGCCAACGGCCTCGCCTCCAACCTCATCCAGCGCGCCGCCGACGTCACACTCAAGGAGCGCCGCCCGCTAGTCCTCTGTGTTCGCGAGACCCCCTTCAATCGCATCCACCTTCGCAACATGCAGCTAGCATCCGACGCTGGAGCCACCATCTTCCCCGTCATCCCTACGCTCTACAATCGCCCGCAAAGCATCGCCGAAATGGCCCACCAGTTCGTCTGCCGCGTCCTCGCCCACGTGGGCCTTACCCAATCCGACGCCTATCAATGGCGCCCCGACGAAGACTGATTCAGTTCCCCGCAACAGTCTTCTCCACACCCACTGCTGCAGGCTCCGCCTTCAAAAAATCCACGGTCCCCTGAACCACAGGCGCAGCGCACTCGGCCGGAGCCAGATGCCCGCATCCATCCACCACGAGCAGCGACGAGTTCAGAATCAGATCATGAATCTTCTTACCCGCCGAAACAGGAATCAGATCATCGCGTGAACCCCAAACGACCAGCGTGGGTTGCTTCAAGTCATGCAACCGAAAGTCCAGCAGATCGCGCCCATCCGTCATCGACGTCATGCTGCGGCTAACCACCCACCCATTTCTCCCAATCTTCCGCAAGATCGCGGCCGCGACAAACCCCGGCACCTCCCGCGGATGCGGAGAAAGAATCTTCATCAAATGCACGATCCCCTCCTCGTCCACAGGCACAAAAAGATCCGGCCCAAACGTCGCTGGAAAATAAACCCCCGCGCTGTCATACACCACCAGGCGGTCCACCAGCTCCGGATGGTCCAGCGCCAGCTTCATGGAGATCCACCCACCCATCGACCATCCACCCACATCTGCTCGCGACAGGTGCATCGCCTGCATGAACTTCACCACCACATCCTCTTCCATCGAAACCGAGTAGCTCACGTCCGGCTTCTCCGATCTCCCATACCCCAGCAGATCCGGGACATACACATGAAAGCCCTGCGCCGCCAGCGCCGGAATCATCTTCGCCCAGTCCTCGCCCCGTGCACCCAATCCATGCACCAGCAACAGCGGAGCCCCTCCTCCACCGGCTGGTTGCGCTTCAAAATAATGCAGCCGATAACCACCCACCTCCACGTACTCGCTCTTCACACCCTGACGCCACAGCCCAAACCGAAGCTCCTGGTCTGCCACCCAAAGCGGATTGAAGTAGAACACCAGACCGCCAACGATCAGAAGAACCAGCACTACCGCAACAACTCGAAACGCAGCCCTCATTGTCCCATCTTCTCCGCGAGTTTCAGAGCCCTTTCAATCACGCCCAGTGTAGGCTCAACCAATCCAAATTTCACGGAAGAAATCTCGCTGCGCTTCACCCACACCGCCTCGTCTGCATCATCCCCGCAAACCAGGGCGCCTGTGTAATCCGGCTCGACAAAGCAAAGCCACTCGACCAACACATAGTGATATCGCACCCGGCCATCATCATCGCGTATGATGCGATCAATCGTCGCAACGATCTCCACTGGCTGCACGCGAACACCCGTCTCTTCCAGCACCTCGCGAGCCACGCCGTCAGCCGTAGTCTCACCCAACTCCAGCAGCCCACCTGGCAGCGACCACATACCGCGAAGCGGCTCACGCCCGCGCCGTACCAGCAGAATCTCATCACCGCGCACAACTACCGCCGCCACACCCACCAAAGGCGCCGCCGGATATTCCCGCTCCACTCTCGCGCCCTCGACCCTCACTTCAGCGGCTTGCCATACTCTTCTGCAAACACCGAATGGCTCATCTCAAAACGACCACCATCGTACTTATCCGACCCCTTTAGGTGTCCCACTCCGAGCAACGCCACCACCCAGTAGCTCATCGGCAGCTTCAGCACCTCATGCACCTTCTCCTGCTCAAACCCTTCCATCGGAGCCGTGTCATATCCCATGACTTCAGCCATCAGCATCATGTGTGTAAACGACAGCATCACCATCTTGTTCAGCCAGCCGCGCATCTGCTCGGTCGAAAAACTCGAAAGATAATTCGAGACGCTAGCCTTCACCTGCGCCGCGTAACTCTCTGGCATTCCGCCTTCCCGGCCGTGCTTTAGCATCAGGTCAACATCCCTGCGCCAACCGTCGGTATCACCGCACGCAACGATCACCGCCGACGCCTCTTCCACCTTCGCCTGGTTATAACTCGCTGCGCGCAGCCGCTTTTTCTGCTCAGGCGACCGTACCACCACAAACCGCCACGGCTGGATGTTGTAACCGCTCGGAGCATGTAGCCCGGCCTCTAGAATCTGCTTCAGGTCTTCCATCGGAATCGGTTCGCCATCGAAGCTGGGTGTCGCTCGCCGATCAGCAATTGCCTGCGCCAGTGTCTTCTTGATCTTTGTCATCACGCGCATCTCTACCAACAGAGTTTCAACAGGAGTTAAAAATAAGATGCTGATTCCGCTCCGGTAATACGCGGCATTACCTCATCCTGATCAACTTATGAAGGCGTCTCCACGATATCACCGCCGCGTCAAACCGTCGTCAAATCACATCACTGCGATCACTACGTTAGGGAATGTCCGACATCGACTCCTCCGTTGCAAACGGATTCTGCCCAGGAGCCTCCGCAAAGATCCACACTCCATGAAATCCCTTCCGCATCTCCGGATATGCCGACAGCAGCGCCGACATCGCATTTGTATTCCTCTTGCGCGCGGCCACCGGGTCGCCAATCGCATCCACCTTTAGTCGCGCCGTCACATCCACCTTCTCCTTCGCCAGCGAATCATCCGTACTCATCCCAATGAAGGAATAATCCACTCCATCCTTGCCCTTCACCACCAGAGGTGCCTCCGCGCTCACGCCCTCCGAAGCCGCCGGTGGAGTCGCCGACGTCGTCTCAGATCTCAGCTTCTCAAGATGCGTGCTCTGGACAAACCCAACCGGCGTCAACAGACTCTCCGCCTGCCGATAGTAGAGCCACGCATTCCACTGTTCCTTGCCCTTCGCCATCGCGCGGGCTTGTGTCCAATACCACAAGCCATCATGTCCCGCCGCAGTCATCGCAGTCGGATAGAATCCAGCCATCATCCACTTCCCCGCCTCCTGCTGCAGCAGAAACGATAGCCGCCACGGAGCCGCAAGCCCTTGCGCCTCCACAATCGCAAACCCATACTTTCCAGGAGGCAGCGAAGGAATCAGAAAATCCGCCTCAGCAACCGAGTGATTCAGCGAACACAAGAACTCCGAATTAGGCGCCGCCCCCTCCTTCGTCCGCTTTAGATCGCTCCCATCCAGCAGATACACCTGCTCCACAGCCAGCGTCGCGCCCTTCACCTTCGCTGAAGTACTCGCCACCGCAGACTGCACCGATCCAAAATCCTTCGCGTACTCCGGTACAGTCGCCGCACGCACTCCCTCGGCGTCACCAGCCTGAATCTTCTCCGCAAGCCCACGCGCCACACCTACCAGCGCATCGCGGTCCGTCCCCGTCATCGCAGACTGCGTCGTGCAACTCTCTCCCCAGGCCGCGCTCACAACCACCAACATCGCAACCGCCGCAACGAAACGTACTATCCAATTAACTCGACTCATATCATGCCCTGACGTCTGCATACGAGACACCTCCTCGCAAGCCACAACACAGTCTAGTACAACGTATCTGAAGTTGCCGCCTGCACCGGTCATCCGCAACGCATGGAGGAATCTGGTTTATCGCCATAGAATTGCCCCTTCCCTAACATCATCCAGTTTGCTCCGTCCTATACTGTGAGAAAGCGAAAACCATGAGAGACTCCGCACTCGTCCGACTCACCGCCACCGCCAGCCTCTCTATCTCCACACTTCTCTGCGCGCAATCGCGCCCTGTGCAGCAACCGCCGGCTGCGACCTCCACATTGCCATCAACACCGCCCACCACGACTCCCGCGGTAAGCGCACCACCCGAAGTTCCCCTCACCCCAGCACAGAGCCCACCCCAACGCGCTGAAGTCTCTTACGTCAACGGAGACTTAACCATCTCGGCCTCCAACTCCAGCCTCAACCAGATCCTCCGCGACATCTCTCGTCTCACCGGAATCAAAATCACCGGCGGAGTCTCTGAGGAGCGCGTCTTCGGCAAATACGGCCCTGCACTAACGGGCGACGTCCTCCGTAATCTACTCGAGGGCACCAGCGCCAACATGCTCTACATCCAGGCCACAGGAAGCAACCCGTCCGAGCTCATCCTCACCACCCGCACCGGAGGCGCCACTCCCCCAAACCCCAACGCCTCCCGTTTCGACGACACTGCGGACGACGAAGACTCCACCCCGCGACTCCCCAACCGTCCGCCTCCGCCTCCACCGAGTGAGTCGCAATCCACCCCCGCGCCTCAAAACGCCACCCCGCAGCCCATAACTCCAGCACCAGCGGACAACAACAACTCGACGACTTCCTCACCATCGTCCGACTCAAACCAGCAGCAGTCACCCAACGGAGTCAAGACGCCCCAACAGATCTACGAGGAGCTTCAGCGCCTCCGCCAGCAGCAGCAGCAGCAACAGCAACAGACAAAGCCTCAATAAACCAAATCCAAGCCTTGAAGCACAGAAAAGCCCGGGAAAATTTCCCGGGCTTTTTCACATTTTCCTGAAATTCGTTAGTACGGAGGGGCCCTAATTCTCCACCACACGCGAAGCAGTCGGAACCAGCTTCTGTGCCGTACGCAATGCAGCCACCTGTCTCGCGTGGATCCGGAATACGTTAAACATCGCTATGCAAATTCCGTAAGCAATCAATACACCCGACGCCAACGAAGCCAGAACCGCAGAAATCAATACAACTGACGTGGTCACATCCACTTTCTTACTTCCTCACGCAAACTTAATCAGTTCCTCGCCTCCCGGCGAAGATCCGGCCCATCCAGCATCATCATTTTCGCAAAATAGCCTTCAATTACAATGCCCCGTTTGGGCCAGCTATTGATCCCCCTGATACATCCCGGGCCTCCTCAGTGACTCTCCAGATGCCGTATCCTAGATACTTGGCCCTCTAGCGCCAGAACTCGTTTATGGACACACAGCAATCTCCCCGAGGCATCACCCACATCACCGTCCGCGGAGCACGTCAGCACAACCTCCGCAACGTCTCGGTCACCATCCCGCGTAACACCCTCACCGTAGTCACCGGACTCTCCGGCTCCGGCAAGTCCTCCCTCGCCTTCGACACCATCTACGCCGAGGGTCAGCGCCGATACGTCGAAACCCTATCCGCCTACGCCCGCCAGTTCCTCGACCAGATGGAGCGCCCCGACGTCGACTCCATCGATGGCCTCTCCCCAGCCATCTCCATCGAGCAAAAAACCACCTCCCGTAGCCCCCGATCCACCGTCGGCACGATCACCGAGATCTACGACTACCTCCGCCTCCTTTACGCCTCCGTCGGCCAGCCCCACTGCCCCAACTGCGGTCGCCCCATCTCCCGCCAGACCGCCGACCAGATCGTCGAGCGAATCGTAGCCCTCGCCCCCGGCGAGCGCATCACCATCTACGCCCCCATCGTCCGCGGCCGCAAAGGCGAGTTTCGCGAAGAACTCGAATCCCTCGACCAACAAGGCTTCCGCGCCCGCGTAGACGGCGAAATCATCGAGATCACCGAAGGCATGCGCCTCGAGAAGCGCAAGAACCACACCATCGAAGCCATCGTAGATCGGATCATCCTCAAACCCCTGCCGCCGGACAACACCTCAGCAGCGCTCGCCGGCGCCCCTCCCAAGTACGACACCCGCCGCCTCGAGGCCTCTGTCTCAAAAGCCCTCCAGATGGCCAACGGCCTCGTTCTCATAGGCATCCAGAACCCGGATACCCGCAAGCAGGAGGAGACCCTCTATTCCTCCTCCATGGCCTGCCCCGACTGCGGAATCAACGTCCCCAAGCTCGAGCCCCGCAGCTTCTCCTTCAACTCCGCCTACGGAGCCTGCCCCGAGTGCCACGGCCTCGGCTCCATCTACGACTTCGACCCCGCCAAGACCATCACTGACTGGTCCAAGCCCCTCCTCGACGGAGCCATGGGCCCCGGCTCCGCCTCACAGTACCTTCTCCGTCTCATCAAGCTTGCCGCCGAAAAATACAAGATCGACATCCGCAAGCCATTCGACCAGCTCACCACCGAGCAGCAAAACCTTTTTCTCTACGGCCCTCCTAAGGGCGAAGCCTCCCGCACCGGCTTCCATGGCATCTTCAGCTACCTCCGCTCCAACCTTGAAGACTCCCGCTCCGAGGGCTACCGCGAGTACATGATGCAGTACATGTCCGCGACCACATGCCCCCGTTGCCACGGCAGGCGCCTCCGCCCCGAATCCCTCGCCGTCACCATCCCCATCCCCGCCACCAATCCGGGTCCGAGTGCCACAAATCCGGGTGCCCCAGGTCTCGATTCTGAGACCTGGGTTGGAGTGCCACCGAGCTCCAACGGAAGCCGAGGCTTCTCAATAGCCGACTTCACCGCGCTCTCCTTAGAGCGTTCCCTCGAAGCCGCAAAGACCATGAACTTCACCGGCCGGGAGCGCATCATCGCCGACCGCCTTCAGCGCGAGGTGATCGAGCGCCTTGAATTCCTCAACGCCGTAGGCCTCGGCTATCTCTCCCTCGACCGCTCCGCCGCCACGCTCTCCGGTGGAGAAGGCCAGCGCATCCGCCTCGCCACCCAAATCGGCTCCCGCCTCCGCGGAGTCCTCTACGTCCTCGACGAACCCTCCATCGGCCTCCATCAGCGCGACAATCAGCGCCTCATCCACGCCCTCGAAAACCTCCGCGACCTCGGCAACACCGTGCTCGTCGTCGAGCACGACGAAGACACCATCCGCCACGCCGACTATGTCCTAGACCTCGGTCCCGGAGCCGGCAAAAACGGCGGCCTCCTTATCGCCGACGGCACCCCGCAGCAAATCATGGACACACCCGAGTCCATCACCGGCCAATACCTCGCCGGCAAGATCGAAATCGTAGCCCGCAAAGAACCCCGCCCCCTCACCGGCAACTGGGTAACCGTCGAGAACGCCCACGCCCACAACCTCCAGAACCTCACCGCCCACTTCCCCCTCGGCGTCATGACCGTCATCACCGGAGTCTCCGGATCCGGCAAGAGCACCCTCGTAAACGACATCCTCTACCGAGCGCTCGCCAAAGAGCTCTACGGCTCCCGCGAAGAGCCCGGCCAGCACGGACGTGTCATCGGCATCGACCAGATCGACAAAGTCATCGAGATCGACCAGTCCCCCATCGGCCGAACCCCGCGCTCCAACCCTGCCACTTACACCGGAGTCTTCTCCGCAATCCGCGATATCTTCGCAATGCTCCCCGAGTCCCGCGAGCGCGGCTACAAACCCGGCCGCTTCTCCTTCAACGTGCAAGGCGGACGCTGCGAGGCCTGCCAGGGCGAAGGTCAGCGCCGCATCGAGATGAACTTCCTCCCCGACGTCTATGTCCTCTGCGACGTCTGCAATGGCCGCCGCTACAACCAGGAGACCCTCTCCGTAAAGTTCAACGGCTACTCGATCGCCGACCTTCTCGACCTCGCCATCGAGGACGCCCTGCCCATCCTCAAGGACATCCCCGCCGTCAACCAGCGCCTCCAGACTCTCGTCGACGTAGGCCTCGGCTACATCCACCTAGGCCAATCCGCCACCACACTCTCCGGCGGCGAAGCCCAGCGCATGAAGCTCGCCCGCGAACTCTCCAAGCGTCAGACCGGCCGCACCCTCTACCTCCTCGACGAGCCCACCACCGGCCTCCACTTCGACGACGTCCGCAAGCTCCTCGAAGTGCTCCATCGCCTCACCGACCTCGGCAACACCGTCATCATCATCGAGCACAACCTCGACATCATCCGCAACGCCGACTACATCCTCGATCTCGGCCCCGAAGGCGGAGAAGGCGGAGGCCAGATCATCGCCCACGGCACACCCGAGCAGGTCGCCACCGTGCAGGGCTCCCACACCGCTGAGTTCCTTGCCCGCCACTACACCCCCGCACAGCTCGTGAGCAAGAACGGCTCCGGCAACTCCCACGCTGGCCCCCAACCCGCTGACATCGCCGCCGCCCCCGACGCACCAAAGAAGGCAAAGACCCCCTTTACCCCTCCCGAAAAGAAAACCGGCGTCCCCACCCCGCGGGCAGCTAAACTGACCGAGACGACCAAGTCCAAGTCGCCCCGCCCTAAGAACGGCGCTGACACAACTAAAACGCCAACAGCGAGAACGACGAAGGCAAAGAAAGCATGATGAAGCTAATAGAACTCCGTTTTGCTTAAGGGCACGGCTTCAGCCGTGCCGCAAGCAGTTCCAAATTCATCGGGGCTTTAGCCCCTGAGGTACGCTTTTTCTTGGCTATCAACTCATCTCTCAGGAAAGCATGATCGACCCGGTCCCAACCCGCCTCAGCGACGCCTCCCAACCTCAGGCGCCACCCGCCGACTCACCCCAGGCACTTCCGATCAAGCCCATCGTCATCGAGGCTCCACCACCTTCGGTAGCCCCCGGCCCCGGTGTCCCCGCCCGCATCCCCCATCTCGGCCACGCCCTCATCTTCGTCTCCTTCGCTTTCTTCATTCTTCTGCTCTCGCAGGCCACGCTCCTCGGCATTACCCACCCCGCCCGCGACCCGCAAAAGATCATCACCATGGCCCTGCAACCGCGATTCCTCGTAGCCGCCATGGCCTTCACCTACGTCGTCACTCTCACGGTGTCGTTCTTCTTCTTCCCACTACTCTGGCATCGCACCTTCGGCGAAGGCATCCACTGGGACTTCGCCACCGCTCGCCGCAACGCCCGCAAGCTTATTCCCATCGGCCTGGTCGTCGGCTTTACCGTTCAGGCCATCTCCTCCCTCATCCCCGTCCCCAAGTCCATCCCCATGGACGACTTCTTCCGCACCACCTCCGACGTCTGGCTCATCACCGCCTTCGGAACCCTCCTCGCCCCCATGTTTGAGGAGATCTGCTTCCGCGGCTTCCTTCTCCCCGCCTTCGCCATAGCCTACGACTGGCTCTCGCTCCCCAAAACCCCAGCCGCCCACGACCTCTGGCGCCGCACCACCAACCTCACCACCCCAGCTCTCATCTTTTCCGCCATCATCACCAGCGTCCTCTTCACCCTCCTCCACGCCGAGCAACTAGCCCACGCCTGGGCCGCGCTCTTCGTCCTTTTCTGCGTCTCCCTCGTCCTCACCGCCGTCCGCCTCAAGACCCACTCCGTAGCCTCATCCACCCTCGTCCACGCCAGCTACAACCTCTCCGTCTTCATCACCCTCTTCATCGCCACCGGCGGCTACCGTCACCTAGAGCGCCTCGCGCGTTAGGCCGAACCAAGTCAATAGGGATTACATTCGGCGAAATGATCCGCTTCTGCGCTTCGAAGCAAAATGCCGAAATACTTCACCCGCTCCTCCGTCGTCTCGAGAACTCCTTCACGCAAGATTCCCCAAGAGTGTTGTCTCCAAAGCCCGTCTTCACTCAATGCGTACCCCGTCGCAACAGCCACGATCTTAGGTTTGCGCGTTTTCCAAATTGCGGCAACGTTTTGATGACACTGACTGGCCCGCATACGCCTAGTTGTCACTGGCCCGTTCATTAAGAAGCCAGATTCCAGAAGCATCGGGATATCGGGATCAGCTTTCGGAGGAGCAACGATGAAGGTTCCTCCAAAACGAAGCAAGAGGGGCTTTAAGCGCTTCAACTCCGGCTGCTCGCCAGCTGCCTTCCGAAATCGGCTTTCAAGAAATTTCTTCTGTTCAGGTGTCATGCCATCGAGAGCTTAGCATGCCCCAATTCCTCACCGCTGTTGCATCGATCGCTGTCGCGAGTTGGCTCTTTATCGCTTTACTCAATCCGCCTTCTTGTAAGACAAGCTATACACAACCGGAGTCGAAAGCCTAGCACTGGATACCGTAGCTTTGAGCGTCAACGTCCGACCATCCTTCGACAACGTGAACTCGTTCTCCCGCTTGCCATCATCCGAAACAAAAACCTGCGTAATACGGTCCCCCGCAATCATCTGCGTGAGCTTGCTTGTCTTGCCGTTGTAGACATAATCCGCAGGCTCTCCCTTATCTCCCGAGATCATCTCAGGCCGCGACTCCGGCAGAACCTTGATCTTCCCCGGCTCGAACGAGAAAGCATACGATCCCCGAATCTGCGTCGTCGCCGTTATACGGTTTCGAGCAGTCGATCGAGTGAAAGCAGACATGCTCTCGACAGCATGATCAATCGCTGCCTTCCGTGCATCGTCTTCCTGCGTGCCACCTGCATAACGATAGGTCCCGGTAAACCGAGCCCGCTGGTCGCCTGACGCTGCAGCCGCCGAAGACTTCGCCGAATCATTCGCCGCCGCCTGTATCTCTCCTTCAACATTGAGCCCAAGAACCGGGCAAAGAAACAGAGCGATGACTATCAAATCCCGCCAAGGTCGCATGATCATCTCCATCGACTCAGGTTCAAGGCTTGAAGCAAGCAATCTTATCGCCAGAATACTCTCATCATGATCAAGCGACTTGCACGGTAGTGCCCTTTGTCCTTTCCCCGCCACATCAGATAACTTAGTCTCCTCAGTGTCCGAGAGGATCGACGCCTAATGGAATCGAAAACTAAAACCTTCGTCCTCCTCGCCAAGAGCGCGCTCACCGGAGCACTCGGCGGCCTCCTCTTCGGCTTCGACACCGCCGTCATCGCCGGAGTCACCCACTCCCTCCAGCTCCACTACGGCCTCACCGAAGGCGAAAAGGGCTTCACCGTAGCCATCGCCCTCTACGGCACCGTTATCGGAGCCATCTTCTCCGGCCCGCTCGGCCAACGCATTGGAAGCCGCGCTGCCCTCCGCATCATGGCCGTCCTCTACGTCATCTCCGCCCTCGGCTGCGCCCTCGCCGGACCCTGGTGGTCGTTCCTCTTCTTCCGCTTCCTCGGAGGCCTCGGCATCGGAGGTTCCTCCGTCCTCGGCCCCGTCTACATCGCCGAGCTCTCCCCCGCCAAGTGGCGCGGACGCCTCGTCGGCCTCTTCCAGATCAACATCGTCATCGGAATCCTCCTCGCCTA
>Ga0126381_100006070_pt1 | contig 13345 bp, 6 predicted proteins | sample PanSoiMetPlot_28_FD_96465 | JGI IMG/M metagenome (GOLD analysis project Ga0126381, IMG submission 96465) | Tropical forest soil microbial communities from Panama - MetaG Plot_28 | ecosystem: Environmental > Terrestrial > Soil > Tropical forest > Bulk soil | place: Panama | collected 2016-02-17
ATCGATTCCGAGAAGATGAATATGGGCCTCCGGAAGTTCAGTTTCGAGGTTGTTAGTTCGGTGGAAAGCACCTTACTCCGGGCTTTCCTTGCGAGTGATTCGACCGGGTTGCATGCGACCAATCAGGTACGGCGACTCGTTGATTCACGAATTACCAGTTCAGGTTCGATCGCGATCTGACTTGGATAGGCTCCGTCGCCCTCGATACGTTCCAACAAAGTTTGTGCCGCAATCGTGCCCATCCGCGTGAGAGGTTGTCGAACAGTGGTCAGACTCGGCGTATTAAAGGCTGCCCCCTGGATATCGTCGAAGCCAACGACGGAAACATCATGAGGAACACGCAGGCCAGCTTCCTGGAAGGCGCGGATGGAGCCGAGGGCAGAGATGTCGTTGTAGGCGAAGAGCGCAGTGAACGGGACTTTGCGTTCGAGCAATTTTTTCGCGAAGGGATAGCCGACTTGCGGAGTGGGATCGTCGATATCGATCTGAACCGTGAGTTCAGGGCGAATCTCGAGCTTGAGATCATTCGCCACGTGGCAAATGGCATTCCACCGTTCGGTGGAGTCGGAGCTGAAAGGCTGGCCTTTCATGAACGCGATGTCCTTATGGCCGAGGTCGATAAGGTGACGCAGCGCGACATGGGCGGCGTGATGATGATCGAGCACGATGTTGGTCACGCCAGGAAAATCTTTGTGTCCAGCGACCGCGACGGTCGGTAGCGAAGGCGCTTCGCGCAGTTGCATGTCGACCGTGATGAAGCCTTCCACTCCGCGTTCAGAGAGGATCTGAGCGTAACGGTCGAGCAGTTCGGGATCGTGACGGTGAACAACGGTGAGGAAGAAATAATTCTTCTGGCGCAGATATTGTTCGATCCCGCTTATAACCAGCGATCCGTAGGCGTCGCCAATCTCTTCCACTATTACCCCGATCGTATAGGTCCGCTTCTTGCGCAAAGATTGAGCAAAAAAATTTGGACGGTAGTTCAGTTCCTTGGCAGCGGCGAAGATGCGCGCTTTCGTGTGTTGCGGAATGGATCGCGATGAAGGCGCTTCGTTCAACACTGCCGATACTGTGCCGGGGGTGAGCCCGACGTGCTCGGCGACCGCTTTCAGCGTGACGGTATGCGATTTTTTCAGTCGCGGCTTACGAATTTTGGACATGATGATGGAGACTACTCTCCTCGTTGGACGTTTCCGATTGCACGCCGCTTGATTTTCGGAGCGCATTTTATCCGAAAATGTGGAAAAGCTCTGCGAGTTTCCGCACAAATTGTGACTGAAAGGTCACAACAGATCCAGTTTAGGGAAACTTGCGAACGACTGCAGAAAATCGATTCTTCTTATTGACAACCCATGCCTTCTGGGCGATCTTCGATGCCCGGTGAACCGGGTATTCGGCTTGAAATTCGGCGACCTTACGTATCGACGGATTTGAGAAACGTTATTTCGTCCGCCTACACGCTAGGAGGATTGCCAGCGCAATAAAAGGGCAACGAGGGAAACGTCCCGGGCGGGGGACTGTCGCGATTTGCGCTTCGATACAAGGAGACGGTCCGGGAACACCAAAGCCGTTAACGGTGGCGTGTTACCAGAACACTTAAGAAGTAAGGCAATTCGATTTCGCCGCGAGGTGATTGTGAGGAGCGTTCTCTTCCGCGTTTTGCATGGGTGTCTCTTCATCGGTTTCTGCGCAACAACTTTGGCTACGTTGTCCGCAAAGGAAGTGCCCGACTATCGAAATCCCCAGTTGCCGGTGGAGCAGCGGGTCGCCGATTTGCTGGGCCGCATGACCCTGGAAGAAAAGGTAGCCCAATTGGGAGGGGCCTGGGAAAATCGCGGCTCTCTGCCCAGTGTGCCCGAATCAATGTTTTTCGTCGACCAGAAGGGGAACTTCCTGCCCGATCGCATGGCCCCACTCCTAAAAAACGGCCTAGGCCAGATGTCGCGTCCCAGCGAGCAGCACGGGCCACGCGCAATGGCCGAGTTCACCAATACCCTTCAGCGCTGGATGCAGGACCACACGCGCCTAGGAATCCCGGTGATGTTCCACGAAGAGTGCCTGCATGGCCACGCTGCTCTGGGCGGCACATCCTATCCGCAGGCGATCGCCTTGGCCTCCACGTGGGATCCGCCCCTTGTGCACGACGTATTCGCCGCCACCGCGGCCGAAGTGCGCGCTCGGGGCGCGCAGGAATGCCTGGCACCAGTGCTCGATCTGGCCCGCGATCCGCGCTGGGGACGTACCGAGGAAACGTACGGGGAGGATCCGTATCTGACGTCGCGCATTGGAGTCGCGGCCATTCGCGGCTTCCAGGGCGAAGGACCGTTCATCGACAAGCAACACGTGCTGGTCACCGCGAAACACTTTGCTGTCCACGGACAGCCCGAGGGTGGGACCAACGTCGCCCCCGGCAATTACTCCGAGCGTGTCATTCGCGAATACTTTCTTCCACCGTTCGAGGCCGCCGTGAAGGAAGGCCGCGTGCGGACCGTGATGGCGTCGTACAACGAAATTGACGGGATCCCATCGCACAGTAATAAGCACCTGCTGGATGACATCCTGCGCCAGGGATGGGGATTCGACGGCATCCTGGTCTCGGATTACTTCGGCGTCACGGAGCTAAACACCCTCCACCATGTCGTTTCCGGCAATGACGAAGCCGCCCGAGTGGCGCTGGCTTCCGGTGTGGATATCGAGTTGCCCTATGCCGCCAGTTACGGGAGCCTCGTCGAACAAGTGCGGCAAGGCAAGGTGGCCGAATCGACCGTCGACACCGCGGTCGCACGCGTTCTGCGCCAGAAATTTCTCGCCGGTCTGTTCGATGATCCCTTCGTCGACCCGGCGTATGCGGAGAAGATCACAAATAGCCCCGAACACCGCCAGTTAGCCCTCAAGGCGGCGCACGAAGCTATCATCCTGCTGAAAAATGAAAACGACCTTCTTCCCCTCGACCGTGCAAAATTTAAGAAGATCGCGGTGATCGGGCCCAATGCTGCGGACGTGCACCTAGGCGGCTACAGCAACGACCCGGGGCGCGGAGTCAGCGTCTTGCAGGGCATCAAGGACAAAGTTGGGAGCGGCATAGAAGTTCTCTTCGCCGAAGGCACCAAGATTACCGAGACCCCAGCTGACTGGAACGCGGACAAAGTCGTACTCGGGGATCCTCAAGTGAATCAGAAACGAATCGCCGAGGCCGTCCCCGTTGCAAAGAAGGCGGACGTGATTCTGCTCGTGCTGGGCGAGAACGAACAGACTTCGCGCGAAGCGTGGGCGGCGCAGCACCCTGGCGATCGCGATAGTCTCGATCTGCTCGGGAATCAGGATGATCTCGTGAAGGCCATGCTGGGCTTGGGGAAGCCCCTGATTGTGTTGCTCTTGCACGGCCGGCCGAATTCCATCAATTACATTGCTGAACACGTTCCCGCCATTCTTGAGGGCTGGTATCTCGGGCAGGAAGGTGGAACGGCCGTGGCCGATGTGCTGTTCGGCGACTACAACCCCGCCGGCCGTCTGCCCATCAGCGTGCCACGTTCGGTGGGCCAACTCCCCGATTACTACTACCAGAAGCCTTCCGCCAAGCGCGAATACCTGGGCACCAGCACCGATCCGTTGTTTCCTTTCGGTTTCGGCCTGAGCTTCACAAAGTTCGCCTACGCCAACTTGCGCCTAGCACCGAATGCGATTGGTCCGCTCGGCCAAACTAAGGTGCAGGTCGACGTGACCAATGCAGGAGCACGCGCCTGCGAGGAAGTTGTGCAGCTCTATATTCGCGACACGGTCAGTTCAGTTACGCGCCCGATCAAGGAATTGCGGGGCTTCCAGCGAGTTGCGCTCGCTGCCGGGCAGACCAAGACCGTCGAATTCACGCTCGGCCCCGACGAATTGTCTTTTCTGAACGGCGCCTTTGAGCGCGTCGTCGAGCCGGGGACATTCAAGATCATGGTGGGCGGGAACTCGCGCGATTTGATTCAAACCGATCTCAACGTCGTAGCGAAGTAGCTGCAGGCACTGAGTGCCCGAACAATACGTTACTCCAGGCGTACGTGCTTTTGCTGCTTTGCTGCGGCCTCGCCGAGGTTTTACCGATCCCAGGTTGCCCTCACGCGTCGACGGAGCGGACATGGCCCTTTGCAAGGATCTCGGCAGAAAGGTGCAAAGGAGTCCACCACATCTGCAAGCCGTCACGACCATGGGAGACTACCGGCTTCGATCGAGCACTGCCCCCACCAGATCTCCGAGTTGTTGGGGCGTGAATTCCTTGCCTTCCAGGTTTGCAACCAGTTTGCCGTCGCGCCCAATCACCACCGTGTGCAGCGAATGAACGAACAGGCCTTCATCCGGCACATAGTTCACGCCGAACAAATCGCAAACGCGCTGAACGTCCGGTGACGCACCCGTCAAAAAGTGCCAATGGTCAGGATCGGCCTTCCATGTGCGCGCGTATTCGCTCAAGGTCTCCGGCTGATCGTGGGTCGGATCGAACGTTATGGTCATGAGGACCAAATCCTGGCCCAGACGATCCTTGTAACGCTTCTGGAGCGTACCGAAATTGTTGGTCAGGCGAAAACAGTAATCGGGGAGCGCACAGCGTGTGTACACAAAGTTCAGGGCGATCACTTTCCCCTTGAAATCGTTCAACCGCACCTGCCGCCTCCGCTGATCGGTGAGAGAGAAGTCGGGAACCGGCTGGCCCGCGTTAATTCGTGGTGGGCGCGGCCGGAGTGCCTCATCAAGCGTTTGCAGCCGCCGCGAATTCGCGGGCTCGCGGTCCGCACTGGCATAGCGCACGACACGGACATCCTCAGCGAGTGAAGCGTCTCGGGTCACGACCAACGTGAATTGAATCGAGGCGCCAGGAGTGAGCCCGTCCAGAGACTCGGGGTCCGCTACCTTGAAGGGCATCGCCATCGCCTCCATGTATCCGCGAATCTCCTGGCAGGAGACCAACATGCTCTGGTGTGGGCGATCCACACTAAGAACCAGGCCACTAACCGGGTAGCGTTGCTGCGCGCACGCACTCCCGCCCTCGAGAAGCAGTGCAACCAACATCATCTGCAGGAGGAGCGATCGTCGCATAAAGTCCCGCGTTGCGATTCTATTGCTTTCCGCTCGTTCTGGCAGGATTTTTGTCAGCCGACCGAGTCGATTTCGCTCCCAGATGGAAGCGCGGACGGTCGAGCCGGGTCGGTTCCTTGGCAAATTCCTTGATCTCGAAAAATTGATTTTTGACCACGTCGGCGAACTCTTGTCGGGTGTTGCTGGCGGGCCACCAGGTCTCGACCTTTACAATGCGGGCGTCCTTGCCGAGACCGATGTGTTGCTGCAGGGGCGATGCGCCAAAAGATCCACCGCTGCCTACTGTGCGGTAGATCGAGCGCTCCCCTAGTCCCTCGTTCACCACCGTTACTTTGATACGTGCGCCGAGTGCCGCCCGATTACTCTTCACACCGACCAGTTTCAACGTGATCCAGTCGTTGCCGTTGCCCGGGTTCTCAAACAGGCGAATGGCATGACGATCTCCCGGAACCGCCCCGCCGGTCTCCGCGATCAAATCTTCATCGCCATCGTTATCCAGATCCGCGAAGGCGACGCCGTGTCCTTTGTGCAATTCGCCTGTTCCTGTCGAGGTCGTCACGTCGACGAACTTTTTTCCGCCCTGATTGTGGAAGAAGGCATTAGGCAGAATGTCGCCGTAGGGTGGGGTCCCCGTGCCCAGATAGAAGTCGAGATATCCATCATTGTCGATATCCCCGAAATTCGAGCCCATCGGATTGAAGACCCGCTCCAGCCCGACTTCGGCGGTCACATCGCGAAACTTCCCGTTGCCTTCGTTGTGGAACAGCTTTAGTGTTTCGGCGTTGTGGGGCATGCCCAGGAGGCTCCGCAAATTCTCTTCCGTGGACATGTAATAGCTGTTGACGTACAGATCGGGCAGGCCGTCATTGTCGTAATCGAAAAACCAGGTCGCAAAGCTCATCCACGGAGCCTGCACGCCGGCCTGTGCGCCGACCTCCGTGAAGGTCCGATCATGGTTGTTGTGGTAGAGATAATTGTTGCCGCCCAGATTCGACACGTAGAGGTCCATATAGCCGTCGTTGTCGTAGTCGGCCGAAACCACACCTTTGCTGAACGCAATGCTATCGACCCCGGCCAGCGTCGAGATGTCCTCGAACGTACCGTTGCCCTTGTTGCGATAGAGCCGGCTCGGACCCTGCTCATTGCCGATGAACAAATCCACGAAGCCGTCATTGTCGATGTCGGTCCAGACGGCGGTTTGCGACGCAATTGGCTCCGACAACCCCGCCTCGCGCGTTACGTCCGTAAAAGTGCCGTCGCAGTTGTTGCGCAACAACGAAGGACGTTGCGCGTACTGCCAACCTCCCCGCAACACCAGGATGTCCATGCACCCGTCGTTGTTGTAGTCGGCCTGGATCAGATTCAGTCCGCCGAGTTGCTCCCCGAGACCGGCCTCCAGCGCGCGGTCGGTAAACGTACCGTCCCCGTTGTTATGGAAAAAGTGCAAATGTTCGCATGGGTCGTAGCTCGAGGTGATGATGTCGAGCAGACCATCATTGTCGAAGTCGTCCGCAATCACCCCCCCCGCTTCCGAGAACGTATTTAAGCCGGCGGCTGGCGCCACATCCAGCAATTGCACGACATTTTCTTTGGATTCGAACACCGAGGGCGCAATCCGGTACTTCGTGGGCACGCCCTCCGGATACTTTCCGAGCGTCATGTAGGCCAGATTCAGCAACCAGCGGCCCTCCAGCGACTCTGGTTTTGTCTCCAGAAACTTCGTCAAATACAGCACCGTCTTCTCCGAATCCGCCGACTTGCTGAATGAGAACCGCTTCTTCGGGGGAAACAGACAACGGTCTCCCGGCTTGCGATACACGTCGTTTTCCATCTCCGATTTGTGAAAGTATGCAGTACCCAGCACTTCGAGCAGTTCCGGTACCAACTGTGGGGTTTGCTCTTGGGCAAGACGGTACGCTTCAAGCCAGTGCCCTATCGCCTCATCCATCTTTCCCTGATAAGCGAGCAGTTGCGCCAGCACAAAGTGGACGTGCCCGACCTGATCCGGCTTGGTGGCAATATAGCTGTCAGGATTCTGCGGATCGAGGAGTCGCATCAGTACGCCCACAGCAGATTGCAGCGATTGTTTCCGTGTTTCACAACTGGATTGCAGGTCGTGATCCCAATCGGGAGGCTTTGGAATTTTGCGGAAAGCCAGTTCGACCTCGACCGCGCCGGAGACATCCGGAGGATACGAGATCTGACCTCGTCCCGCCAGTGCGAGGATAGACGTCGGGGTCATGCCTTGTCCGCCGCCCATTACAGGCGCTTGGTTTCTGTTCGCGTTCGGGCCTGTGGGCGCAGTTTGCGTGGTGCCCGTCACGACAGGTGCGGGATCGGAACGCAGAATCGCATACCCGGTGGGAATCTTCACCGGACCGGCGAGTTGGCCAGCAGCGACCGAGCCGAGTGCTTCCCGCAACTCGGAGCGCAGCGTGGAAGGATCGATGTGCCCTAGCGATCCACCCGCATCGGCACTCGGGTCGATCGACTTCTGCCGCGCCAGCGTGGCGAAGTCTTCTCCTTGCCGGATGCGCTGCAGTAACTGTTCCGCTTCGCCCTGCGAAGCCACAACCAGGATCCGCAATTCCGAGAAGGATGGTGGTTGTTGTCCGACACACAAGGCGGACAGAGCCATGACCCAAACCGCTATGCAATTGCGAATGAGTCCATGAAGAACCACACTTCGCGGAGGGATTTCCGCCAGCTTACACTCGCTTATTTCCACTTTCCTGTCCCCTCGACGACCGTCACATAGCGGTCTAGCGGCAGGTTGGTAAATCGCTCCACGATTCCGCTGGGCTGTGGCCACTGCACCTCGAGCGAATCGATCTTGCTGCGTTGGCCCACTCCTAGAATCAATCTTGGGTCGTGAGACGACATAAAACTCCCGCCGCCCACTACCGCCCGGCTTCTTTTCCAGTCGCCGCACCGATAGGTTAGCTTCGCTCCGATCGCGTCGCGATTGGATTTTGTGCCCACCAACTTTATTCCCAGCCAGTGATTCCGCTTGCCCGCGGTATTGCGAAGGAGCAGCGGTGCTCCATCATTGACCGCGATCAATACATCCGGGCAGCCGTCATTGTCGATGTCGCCTACAGCCAAGCCACGGGCCGCGAACTTCTTGCCGAACACCGGCCCGCTCTCCTGGCTCACATCGACGAATTTCTCTCCCGAATTATGAAACAGCAGCAAGGGCTCGCGGTAGGTCACCTGTCCCGAGAAGTTCTCCACCAGATCATCCGGGAAGCCATTCGCCAGAAAAAGATCTAGCTCTCCATCGTTGTCGTAGTCGAAGAACTTCGCGCCCCACCCGCTCATCCAGCGCGTGGACATCCCGACCCCGAGTGCCATCGACCGGTCATCGAATGTTTCGTCGTGATTGTTCTGATAGAGCGAGAAGATCTCTTCATCAATATTCGCGACAAACAGATCCATCCATCCATCCTGATTGAAGTCCGCGGCATCCACACCCATGCCCGACCGTGCCCGCCCATCCTGGCTGTATGCAACGTCTGCGCGCAATCCGGCCTCCTCGAACCGTCCTTTGCCGCGATTCAGGAAGAGGAAATTGCCGACAGTGTCGTTGGAGACGAAGAGGTCCAGCAGCCCATCGTTGTTCACGTCGGCAGCGACGGTGCCCCAAGCTTTTCCCAGATGCGCCGCAATGCCCGATTCCCGGCTAACGTCGGTGAACGTGCCATCTCCGTTGTTGTGGAATAGCCAGCTGGGCATGGGGCGGAAAACTTTCGGAATGCAGTAATGCCGCGCTCCGTCGCTTCCGATGCCGAAGCCGTTGTTCTTGTCGAACTCCGCGAACTGGCACACAAACAAGTCGAGCAATCCGTCGTTGTCGTAATCGAACCAGACGGCGCTCGAAGCCCAGCCGGTTACCCCCACACCCGCGCGCTCTGTGACATCGGTAAACGTGCCATCTCCGTTGTTGTGATACAGGATGCTGCGCCCGCATTGCGTGACATACAGATCCGGGAACCCGTCATTATTGTAGTCGCCGGCCGCCGCTCCCATGCCAAAGCCGCCTGCGGCCACACCCGCCTTCCAGGTGACATCGGTAAATGTGCCGTCCCGGTTGTTGCGGTAAAGCGCGTTGCGAAGTGGCTGCGTGGGCGTGTAGAAGTCGCTCTTGCCGCTATTCACCAGGTAGATGTCGAGCCAGCCGTCATTGTCGTAGTCGAGGAATGCGCAGCCCGGTCCAGGGGACTCGGGCAGGTATTTTTCCGGAGATCGCCCTGCGTTGTGGACCCACTGAATCCCGCTCGCGGACGGAGGTACTTCTTCGAACGGATAGACGGGATTGCTCCAACCCGTTGCGCGTGACAGTAAAGGGTACGTAGCGAATCCACCGAGCAAGACCCTCAGAGCCTGACGCCTGGAGAGTAAGTGCAAATCCGAGCCCTCGCCGCCCATGTGTTTAAGGGTTTTACCACAAGCGCGGGTGTGTCACCGTGCGGGAACAAGAACGCGTTGTCCAATGGAAACGCAAAGTGTGCGTGTTACCATCGCTGCAACGTTGATTGGGGCAGTGCAATTGCCATCTTCCACAATCGGTGCTGCGCATCGATCCTGGGTAGTGCTCCTGTGCGGTCTGGCGCTGGGATGTGTGCTGGTGCGTGCACAGGAACAGCCCTCCGCCTTCGAGGACCTGGCAGCAAAGGCCGCAGCTGCGCGTGATGCCGGCGATGCGGGCAGCGCGATCCGCTACTACCAGGCGGCTCTGCAATTGCGACCGCAATGGGAAGAAGGTTCGTGGTATCTCGGCACTCTGCTCTACGATTCCGATCGCTTTGCCAATGCCGTCGCGCCGTTTCAGCAGGTCACTCGGCTCGACCCCAAGCTGGGACCGGCCTGGGCCTTCCTCGGTCTGTGCGAATTCGAACTGGGCCAGTACCCGCAATCCTTGGAACATCTGCAACGCGGGCGAGGGCTAGGATTCGACGAAAATCCCGAGCTCCACAAGGTCGCCGTTTACCATCTCGCACTATTGCTAAATGCAAACGGCCAGTTTGAATCCTGCCAGGAGCTTTTGTTCTCCGAGTTCAATTCGACTCACGTGCCTGACCAGATCCGCGTTTCGATGGGGATGGCGCTACTGCGAATTCCATTGCTGTCGTCCCGCCTCGATCCATCCAAAGACTCTCTCGTACACGCGGCGGGAGAGACCGCGGCCCTGCTGGCCGCCGGTGACGTCGAAGGTGCGCGAGAACATTTTCTCCGCGTGCTGCATGATTATCCTGGCACACCCTATCTGCACTATGCCTTCGGCAGTGCCTTGCTGGCGAATGGACGACCGCAGGAGGCGGAAGAACATTTTCGAGAAGAGATGCGCATCAGTCCCAAGAGCGCGCTGCCCCTGGTGGCGCTTTCTGTGGTCGCGCTCCAGCGCAATCGCCCGAACGATGCTCTCATCGCTGCGAAGCAGGCAGAAGATCTCGCCCCCGGGGACGCTGCGGTACACCGAGCGCTGGCCGAAGCCTACGCGGCTTTGGGGCAAGGTGTGTCCGCAGAAGCGGAACGTGCGCAACAAGCGGCACTCGCAGACCAGCCCCATTGGATCGAGGCAGATCAAGTCACTCGATACTCATTACGGAGCGACACCGCCGTAAGCCCTGCGCATACCGTGGCCAACTCCGCCGGTGCCGAGCAGGAGTTTCAGTCGGCTGTTCGTCAGGGAGAGGCTGCGCAGCAAGCCGGCCGTCTTGACGAGGCCACGAAAGCCTATCAAACGGCGCTCGGCCTGCATCCGGATTGGGGTGATGCCTGGCGCCGCCTGGGCACGATAGCGTATATGCAGAGCCACTATCCCGATGCTGTTGCGGCATTGCAGAAGGCGGTGACTGCAGAACCAAAGCAAGCTGATGCGTGGACGCTGCTGGGTCTTTCCGAGTTCGAATGCAAAGAGTATAAGAATGCGCGGCTTCACCTCGAGCGTGGGAGCGCGCTGGGTTTCGGCGGCAACGCGGCCGCGGTGACATTCGCGAAGTATCGCCTGGCCCTGCTGCTGAATCTCGACGGAGACTTCGACCCCGCCACGGACCTTCTCATACCGGAAGTGGGCTCCGGCGCCCTGGCGCCCGAGATTCGCACCGCTATGGGCCTGGCACTATTACGGATTCCACTTCTCCCCGACCATGTCAGTCCTGAGCAGCGCGCGCTTGTCACACAAGCCGGAGAAGTCGCCGGACTACTCTCCCAGAGGCACTATGATCAAGCATTTCCGATTTTCGATGCGATGCTGCGCGACCATCCGAATACGCCTTTCCTTCATTACGCCTACGGAGCCTCGCTCGCGAATATCTCCGAATTCGATCGGGCGCAGGTCCAGTTAAGGGAGGAGATTCGCCTGAACCCCCAAAGTCCGCTGCCGTATTTGCGGCTGGCTTCCATCCTGCTTACCATCCATCAGCCGGAGAGTGCGGCAGGCTTCGGGAAACAGGCACTGGCGCTCGCCCCCCTTTCGCCCGAGGCTCATTATCTGTTGGGACGGAGTGAACTCGAACTTGGCGACGCGCAGGCGGCAATCCATGAGTTAGAAGCAGCGAGCCGGCTTGCGCCGGGTAGTCCGGCCGTGCACTTTAACCTCGCGCGTGCCTACTCAAAGGCGCAACGCCCGGCTGACGCGGAGCGCGAGCGCGCGCAGTTTGAGAGACTCAATCAGCGGATGACGAGCCAGGATCCGTCGCAACCATCTGCCCGGGGGATTTCACAGTCCAAGCAAGGGGTGGCCGAGGGCCTCTCGGTTTCCCCGAGGTGATTGTCCGCAGCGCGCTGCTTACGAAAACCAAAATACTAGTTCCGCCGTCGACGCCCGCACCCTCCGGGTCCGTTCGACCTGTCCGGCAAGCCCTCACTGCCGAATTTTGTGGGTGCGAGGGTTCTTTTCCTGAGCCATAGGATTAGGCGCGTTGTCGCATACGGATTTACGGAGAGATGCCGAATTACGCGCCAAATTTGAATCTGAAAAACGGGAGACTGTCTGTGATTTTCCACATACCTGCAAGCTTGCCAATCCAATGTACATAATCGATTTTTCTTCTTGACATTTGTTGACGGATAACGCTTAATAGCGCCCCAGGCGTGGGCGCGTAATACTTTCGTATTATCAACAAAATCGTTATTGCTAGGGAGTGTTATCAAGTAAATCGTTATTCCTCGGGCGGAGGCATACGAAATGCGCAGGTTTACATGGCTTTTGCTGGCTGTCAGTTTGTGCGCAACTCTACCGTTAGCGGCGCAGAAGTTCACCGGAACAATTTCAGGCGTGGTGACTGACCAGGCGGGGGCTGTCGTGCCTAACGCAGACGTCACCGTAACCAACGCGAGCACTGCCGAATCGCGCACGGTGAAGACCGGTGCCGGCGGCGAGTATACCGTCGCTGGCCTGAACCCCGGCACTTATGATGTGACCATCAAGGCGCCCAGCTTCAAAGAGTTCGTGAGTAAGGGCAATCAGCTGTTTGTGTCCAGCACGACCACCGTCAATGCAAGTTTGGCCGTCGGCAGCACGACCGAGCAGGTTATGGTCGAAGCGAACGCCGTTCAGGTGGAGACTAGTGGCGGATCGGTCGGCAACGTGGTCGAAGGCCACGAAGTGCGCGAGTTACCCTTGAACGGACGCAGCTTCGTTCAGTTGACCCAGCTCATGCCGGGCGTTTCCCCCGACTCCAACTTTGATTCCAAGCACAAAGGCCTCGAAGCTGGTGTCGATTTCTCCGTCAACGGCAACAACACGACCGGCAACGTTTTCATGGTGGACGGTGTCAACAATAATGACATCGGGTCCAATCGCACCATCCTCGTGTATCCCTCGATTGACGCCATTCAGGAATTCAAGATCCTGCGCAATAGCTATGGGCCTGAGTACGGGCAGGCGATGGGTGCGATTGTCAATATCGTGACTCGCGGTGGCACGAACCAGTTCCACGGCGGCGCCTTCTATTTTGGTCGTAACGACGCGCTCAACGCCACCGACTACTTCAATAATTTGAACCACGTGCCAAAAGACAAGCTTCGCCGCAACGACTGGGGCTATAACGCGGGCGGCCCAATCGTGAAAGACAAGCTCTTCTTCTTCTGGTCGCAGGAGTGGAACCACGAACTGCGTGGCTTGCTACGTAACGCCAACGTCCCCACCGCCGCGGAAAAGAACGGGGACTTCAGCCAGTTGCGCCCCGGTTGCGAAAATACTCCTACGTACACGCCTTTTGGTTCGAAAACGGGCACCCCGTTAACCAACATCAATCAGGTCCCA
>Ga0126381_100006071_pt1 | contig 13345 bp, 8 predicted proteins | sample PanSoiMetPlot_28_FD_96465 | JGI IMG/M metagenome (GOLD analysis project Ga0126381, IMG submission 96465) | Tropical forest soil microbial communities from Panama - MetaG Plot_28 | ecosystem: Environmental > Terrestrial > Soil > Tropical forest > Bulk soil | place: Panama | collected 2016-02-17
ACATTTCCCCCCACGAGGTTTCCTGCGGCATTCTGGACCGCGTGGCACGAAGCACAGAACGACTCGCCGTAGAGGCTCGCGCCGGCCGTCGGATCGAAAGCTTTTTGATTGAACGCAGGGAGCGTGTCTTCTGGAATTGGTGTGCTGTTTGCGACCAGGAACGCAGAGATGTCGCGAATGGTCTCGTCCTTCAACTTGAAATTCGGCATCGTCGCCGACGCCGCATAAGACTGTGGATCCTTCAGCCAGGCGAAGATCCATTCGCGCGTCGTTTTGTCGGCGATGTGGCTAAGGGACGGCGCATCCTGCGTTGCTTCCATCACGCCGCCATCGGGTAACTTGATACTGTGGCACTGCACACATCCATAGCGCGCCAGCAATGCGCGTCCCTGGTTCAGCTGAGGAGTGCTCTCGAGGCCAGCACGATGGCACTGCCCGCAGCCTGATTCGATATATCGCGCGGCAGCAATTGGCTGCTCCCAGGCGAGCGTGCTGCTATGGGCTTCTTCCACGGTTGTTGCGGCGCCCTGTCCGCGGTGGCACATTACACAACCGAATTGATCGATCGAGTGCGGAATCACCGGATGCTTACGATAGGGCTGCACGCTCACGTCTGTCAGGCTGGCTTCTTTTAGTCCCACGTGGCAAGATGTACAACGGTCGGTGACGCCCAGTTCTGGATGCCAGATCTGCTGAATCCCGGGTTGAAAATGCCGTTGTAACGTGATGGCCTCGCCCCGCGTTCGGATCAATCGCAAATATCCGTTCTGATAGTGACGCCATTCGCTGAAGTGATTTTTCGCGGGAGCAATCGCCAGCAGGACGAGCAACAGGGCACTCACGATTCCAAAAGCACGAATTGGTTCGCCAAACAATCTCTTCCAAAGCGAAGCGGGAGTGTCGTTGGGTGATTGCACTTAACTCCTCCAGGGCCAGACCCAGGACCAGCCAGGGCCACGGAAGAATGTGCCAATGGCCGTCAAAACCACCAGTTCGAATAAGAACCAGGTCATGATCCAGTAAGAAAGAGGCTTCGATGCCAGGTAGCGGCGGAATGTGGATGGCGACCGCGGCGAGCTTTGCGAGGCGACGATCATAAAGGCAGCCACGATCACCGTCGGAACGAACGCCACGTACACGTGAAATAACAGCAAGAACAGCAACAGTGCCGCGGTGGCTATATAAAAGACACGCAAACGGCGCTCCCGGTCTTTCAGGAAGAGCCCCTCTGCCTCAATATTGATATTGAAGTACGGGATCACCACCAGAGCCATCACAACCAGTCCCGGGACCAGTACACCCGCTACCACCGGCGGGAAATAATGCAGCATCTCTTGCAGGCCCAGGAAGTACCACGGCGCCTTTGCCGGATTCGGAGTGTGCGAAGGATCGGCAATTCCCTCGAGGGGCGCATTAAACAGCAGTGCCATTGTGACTAAACCGATAGCCATGACTTCGATCGCGACGGCCGCCCGGAACAATACTTCCGGAAAGGTCTGGACGGTTTCTTCATCTGCTACTTTGACCTGTGCGGAAACACGTCGTGTGATAAACGCAACCCGCCGGGGCGCCTTGCGCGCGTTCGAGTCCATTGCCGTGACGAAGTCTTTTGTGCTCATTGTCCCTCCTTCACCAACACTGCCCGGTTCAGGGTGGAGGGCTCGCTCTGCTGTGCGTAGAGACCGCCGTCCTTGCGAATCCGCCAGAAGTGAATCGCGATGAAGAAGATTGCGGTAAGCGGCAGGATCATGCAGTGCAGCACATAAAACCGCAGGAGTGCATTCGCATTGACCAGGTTCCCGCCGAGCAACAGGAAGTGAATCTTGTCGCCGAATACGGGCACTGCTGAGGCGATGTTCGAGCCCACGGTAATCGCCCAGTAAGCCAATTGATCCCAGGGCAACAAATATCCCGTGTAACTGAGCAACAACGTGATGAGCAGAAGAACAATACCGATCACCCAATTGAACTCGCGCGGAGGGCGATAGGCTCCCCGGTAAAACACCTTGAACATGTGCGCGAAGACGAGGAAGACCATCGCGTGCGCCGACCAGCGGTGCAGGTTGCGCAAAAACAAACCGGAAGAAACGACGAACTGAAGATCTTTGGTGTCGGCGTAAGCCTGCGGCACAGAGGGGTGGTAGTACAGCATCAGGAGAATGCCGGTCGTAACAAGGATCAAGAAGGTGCCGAAAGTCAGTGTGCCCAAGTACCACGTTGCGCTGAAGGTCAGCATGCGACGCCGCACTTTGGTTGAGAACAAATGCAGAAAGACGTTCTGTTGGATGGCAAGCGACCGTTTCAGTGTGCTGGATCCGGTTCCACTGCGGAAGATCGACCTCCACACCCTCGTGTCACGAACTTCGTCGAAATATTGATCGAATGTTTTCGCCATGATCAGACTCTCAGGAACTCCATCGGCCGGATGGTCGTGCTTCGATCCACCATCAGATCGCCATCGTCGCTGAGCCAGGTGCGCAGCCACGGAAGCGGCTTGGGCGCGGGCCCTTCGATTTTTTCTCCGTCGCGCTTGAACTTGCTGCCGTGACAGGGACAGGCAATGATGCCCAACTCCGGCATCCACGCAGTGAAACAACCGAGGTGTGTGCAAACGGCGCCGAGCGCGAAGAAGCCTTCCTTGGCGCGAATGAGATAGATTCCCGAGTTCACATCGAGTGTCACGGAGTCCATTGCGTAGCTCTCAGGCTTGCCCGCGTTCACCACCGGGGACGGCTCATACAGAACGTTGGGCGAGAGAAACTGGTACGCGAACACCGTGGTACCCGCCGCTGCAATACTTAACGAGCCCATCCCTAATTTCATAAAAAACTGGCGGCGGTCGAACGTGCCGCCGGGCTCCGATTTGATTTCGTGTTTCTCGTGCTTTTCGTCAGGCATGGTTACTTGGGTGCTCCTAAAACCAGCGTCTTCGTACGCGCGCCCGCATCAATCGCTTCCCCAGAAATCAATCCGGTCGGTTCGGCCGGCAACAGGTTGTAGGACTCCATCGTGATCGTCCCGACCGGGCAGCGCATCGCACAGAGCCCGCAACGAATGCAGCGCGTTTCGTCTTTCAGCATCGCGGATCCAGTGATCACGCCGAGTTCGTCCGCCGCCACTTCGTTGAGCTCGACTCCGAAACATTCCTGCTCGGCGCGAATTGCCTCGACCGTGTCGATGGTGAATTCGATCCGATCCAGGGAGACGAGTTCCAGGCAGTTTTCCGGACAAACGTCCACGCATCCCCCGCACAGGATGCAGGACGTTCCATCTTCTTCGCAGCCTTCAAAGATCGTGTTCACCCAGCAGTGCAGGCAGCGCTGCGCTTCCTCCATCGCCGATTCGGCGTCATATCCGACCTCGACTTCGGTGACGCCGGTGCGGCGCTCGAGGGGCAGCATGGGGACAGGCTGGCGATGGACGTCGAGATAGCCAAGCGGCATCGCATGGCGCTTGAAAATTTCCACTTCGATGATTGGGTCTGGATGTTTGTGTCCATGGAGATATTCACCGATTCCGATAGCAGCGCGCTTTCCATCCGCAACGCTATCGATGATCAATCTGGGTCCAAACACACAATCGCCGCCCGCAAAAATGCCTGGCGCCGAAGTCATGAGCGTTTGCGGATTCACTGCAATCAGTCCGCGAGGCGAGATTTCTACCTTGTCGTCAGGCTTTAGAAAATCGAGGCGCGGCGCTTGCCCGATGGCCATGATGATGGTGTCGCATTCGAGAACGCTCTCGCTGCTTTCGTAGAAGGCTGGATTGAAGCGCCGGTTCTCGTCGAAAACCCATTTGGTCTTGAGCGTCTCAAGCCCAACGACCTTTCCGTCTTTGCCAAGAACTTGCTTGGGACCGAAACCAGGAAAGAGCGTGATGCCTTCGGCCTCAGCTTCCTCGATTTCTTCAAGAGCGGCTGGCATCTCATGGCGACGCTCCAGGCAGACGATGTCGACTTCACGCGCCCCCAGCCGCAGCGCAGACAGTGAAACATCGACCATCTCGCGTGTAGCGACCGCGTTGACGCTTTCCGCCGACGGTTCGACATCTTCCACACCGGAGGCGTGCTGGCGCACCACTTCTCGGGCCGCTGACCGAGCGACATCCATGGCTACGTTGCCGCCGCCGATGACAACCACTTTTTTGCCGATGGTGAACTTGTAGCCCAGATTGACGTTGAGCAGGAAGTCAATGCCCTTGTGAACGCCGTCCAGGTCAACGCCCGGGATACTTAAGTCGCGGCTGCGATGGGCCCCGACCGCTACCAGTACCGCGTCGAATCCTTGCCTCCGGAGATCGGAAACCATGAAGTCGCGTCCGGCGGCGTGGTTGAGTTTCAGGGTGATATCGCCGGTTGCCAGGATTTCGCGAACCTGAGCTTCAACGACATCGCGCGGAAGCCGGTACTCCGGAATTCCGAGATACAACATGCCGCCGGCAACAGGTGCCGCTTCAAAGATCGTGACGGGGTAGCCCATTAGGGCGAGATCATGCGCAGCGGAAAGTCCGACTGGCCCGCCGCCAACCACCGCAACTTTGAAGGGTTGTTTCGTCTGTTGCCGTCCCGTGTTGATATCGAGGGAATATTTCGACTCGGGACCGTAGCGTTCTGTAAGGAATCGTTTGAGTGCGCGAATCGAGATGGGCTTATCGATCTCGCCGCGTCGGCAGGCGGTCTCACAGGGATGGGCGCAGACGCGGCCGCAGATCGAAGCGAGTGGATTGGGATCGCGCGCGAACTTGTAAGCTTCTTTGAAGCGTCCTTCCGCGATCAGTCCCACGTACCGGCCGGCGTTCGTGTGTGCGGGACAGGCCATCATGCAGGGAAAGTTGGTATTCAGCCAATCTCCATCCACCTTCTTGTTTTTGAATCGCTTCAGCATGAAAGATCCCGCCTGGCATTTCAGAACCGACACCACTTCGAACCTGGAAAAAATGGGGGAACGGCGAATTGATTCTGTCGTTCCCGATAACTCCCTACTTACTCAGGGTGAAATCGGCTTTAGTGTCGCCAGCGACTACAACTGGCTTCGATTGACTCTTTGCCCCTTCGTGCCAGGCCGACACCGTGTAGCTGCCATCGGGAACGTTTTCGATCTTGAAAGAGCCCGACTTGTCGGTCGTCGCGTAATAAGGTGTGGGCGACACGATGATGTAGCCGGCCATCTCGGGGTGGACATTGCAGAGAAGCGGTACCGCGCCCGGATTGTCGAACTTAAATGAGCGCTTCTCGCCTTTAGGCCATGTTCCAAGATTGTGGGTGAGCTTCTTGTTGCCCCCGACGGATGTCCAGAAAACGTTGTGCGCCACCGAGTCGCTGTTCAGGAAATCGACCGTAGTGCCGACCTGTACCACTGTCAGATGTGGCGTGAACATCAGCCCCTTCTGATCGATGAGGGGATGCTCGGAAGGTACAGAGAGGGTCTTGCCCTGGACGACGTCGACATACACCACCGACTCACCCGAGACTCCGGAAACCTTTCCGCTGATGTTGCCAGCGCTTGCCGCGACGGAGATGACCAATACAACAATCCCGATTTTGAAAAGATTGCGTGCCATGAATTATTCCTCTCTGTTGAAAACCTGCTTTGTTGAGAATCTCTGTCAGGTGAAGTGCGGATTTATCCACCCTCAAATTCTCAATACACAAACTCCAGGCCAGCGACCGCGGAATTCGTGCGGAACGGGCTGGTTAGCGCGGTGTTGGTCCCCGGCAAATAGACGATCTGCCTGGGCCGTATCTGGTACTCAAATGACGTCTTGATGTTGGCGTGAATCAGAAACTGGATGCCCGGAGTAATTCGGTTCCGCACCGAGCTCACCGGCGACAGGTAAGGGCTGGCCGGCGGATTGTTCTGATCGGCGCCAACGCCGTTCAGGAAATCCGCAGTTGAATTGACCCGGTCCCAGCGCATGATGGTCATCATCCACGGGTAGACGAGGTAGTCCGCTTCCAGAAATCCACCACTGAAGTGCGCTGGACTACCGACCACAAAGCCGGTCGGCAATGGCAATCCCTGAGGGATGCTCGGCAGCAGATTCTGGTCTCGGCCATAAAGGAACTGACCGAACACGTTAAAAGTGTGATAGTTGAAACTGAAGTCGCCACCAACGCGATAGAACGGTTCACGCGCTGTGAGCACAACTGGTGTTCCCCCGGAGTCCTGCCCCTGGAAGCGCTGAACCGATCGTCCGTAGAAGTAGAGCGTGCCCAGGCTCAGGTAGGTGTGATCTCGCGGACCGGCTGTCCCTGCTGCTTGGATCTCGTTCCTGCTCGCAGGGTCACGCTCGAGGTTGAAGCGATACGAAAAGCGTCCGTAGATATCCTTGAAGTTCGAATCCGAGAGATAACTCACAACCGGAGGGACATTCGCTCCGCTGCCAGGTGTACCCCCGGTGTTCTGGTTCACGATCGCCAATGAGTAGTGATAGCCGCGATACTGGTGTCCTCCGCTGATCTCGACACCCTGCGCGGCACTTGAAAGAGCGAATGCGTTATTCACATTCTGTGTGGACGAGCCGATGCTGGGTTGGTCGTAAATGTCCCATCCACTCAGATTCCAGCTTCGTGCTGGGCTGAAGGGTAGATCGAGTTCGAACTGTCCAAAGCGCAGGCTTAAAGCGTCGGTCGGCAACTTTAGAAAGTGACCCACATTCACAAACTTGAGATATCCGTCACCAAGTCCACCCGCGCCACCTGAGCCACCCACGCTGATGTCGTCATCGACCCAGAACGCAATATCGCTGCCGAAGTTTCCCGCCATGAAAATGCTGAATAAACCGCTTTGAAAGTCGGTTCGCGGAATGAATTGGCTCAGGGCCGGATCGGCTGCCGTGTTTTGCAGATTGAAGTTGTTACGGTTCGCGCTCACCACCTGAAAGAAGTGGTTGTAACGCAGCCCCACCGGCGGCAAACCCGGAATCGTGCCCGGCCAAATGGAACGGGGAAAGAGTTCCTTGTTCGCGGGCGCGCCCAGCAGGACGGGCGGAACTTTGATGAAGCTCTCATCGTCTTTGGGAAACTTGAAACCCGCATCCTTGAATGCCTTGCCGAAGTCATTCAACTTCGGAAAATCGATGTGACAGGTGCTGCAAGATGTTCCGTATTGCCGCGAGAATGCCGGAATTGCAGCGCTCGTGCCCGATAACACGATCAGAACTAGCAGGCTACATAAAACCGAAAACAAGCCACGGTGACTTCTCATCTCCATCGGCTCCTGAGTCATTAAATTGAACGAATTTGAATGCCAACCTCAGTTACTGCGTGGGTCGGATTCTCGGTGATGGGCTGGCTGAGTTCTGTGGTGTGCGTCACGTACGATTGTGATAGTAGTCACACGGTGGATGCGGACGACGATAAACCCACATCGCCTGATGCGCCGACGTGTGTGTTTTGAATTGTCGAATGCGGATGAAAAAGGGTGAATATCCGGGAAGGCTGCTGTTACACAGGTCGATACGCGCCGAGACGGAAAGCCGATCTCAAAGGAAAGGAAGCGATTGAAGTTGTTTTCTTTCGGTCTGTTCGGTTCAGTCCCGCGTATGACCTGTACTCTGTGAGGGAGGGCTGAGTGTACGAACAAGCCAGGGGATTATCACTTCCTTAAAGATCACGGGATCGGGCCACACTTTCACTTGACGACCAAGATGTCCCCCTTGCGGATTGATCCAGGCTGTCTTCGGTGTGTCGCCTTTGCTTAAGAGTAGGTAGAGATCGGAAATCGGAACCTGAGTGTCGAGCACGCCGCCGATGACGAGCATCGGAGCCATCGGTTGGCCTAGAAGTCCCTGTTTCACGAGCGAAAGTTTGGGAAGGATCTCCGCCATATCAGAGACGCTATGGGCACCGTCGATGACGGACATGAGAGCGGGAACTTGATCGAACAGATATTCGCGGTTGCCGAGCAAGGAATTCATCAGAAAATCTTTTTGGAAGAATGCGTCGATCGGCGGCGACTGAGCGCTCGTTCCACGCAAACGTGCACGCTCGACAATGGCCATCTTCGTCGCCCAGTAGGCTCCCCAACTCACGCCATGGATCGCAAGACGAGTTCTGTCGATTTCCGGGCGACTCTGCACGTAGTCGATAACCGCGGCCAGCATACGATCCGCATGTTCGCTGACTTTGATCGGAGCTTGCCCGGTTCCCGGTCCGTCAACCGCGAGAAACCCAATACCGAACGGAAGGATCGCTGCGAAACTTTCCGATAGATCTTCTTTTCTGCTGTCGAGTCCGTTCACAGCGATCACTAGCGGAACCGGAGCGCTCGCGTTTTTCGGCAACCGCAAGTAGCCCACGATTTCTGTGCCCTCGAAAGGAATGCGAACTATCAGCAAGGGTGGATCCAGAAATTTCGTGTGGGCTTGAAAGGCCTCGAGTGCTCTGGCGTATGACTTCTTTTTGCCGGGCGAGACGGGGATCGGCCAGCGGCCGAACGAATAAATTCGCCAGGCGCGGATGTAGTCCGCATTTGCCTTGGCGGGGTCCGACGACTCCAGCGACCTGGCTTCGGTCGCGTAGCGGTCAGCTACACCCATGAACGCTTCAGCCCACTCATCCGGATCGCGAGTCTTGATGGAAGCGAATGCTTCCTTCACGTCGACGGGATCAAGACCGATCAAGGGATACATGCCGTTTTCGGCGCGATGAATGGCTTCCGTCTTGATCTCGTCGAGCGTTCGTTCCGGCCGCTGTTGTGCGAAAGCGAGGGGGAGGGCCAGCAATGTCGCAAGCGCACCGGAACAAAAGAAGCTAGTCCTAATCATCGTTCTTCGAAGACGATTCTCTGATTGCGCTGACTCACGTCTCTAAAAGCTGAGTTTGAGTCCGAGTTGAATAGCGCGGCTGCCGCCAGATCCGATTACGGGATTTGAGGCCGCAACGTCGGGCGTGGCACATCCGCAACCGAAGCCGCCGGGCCCCGGCACGGAAGGATCGTTGTGTGCCCAGCCGTTCTGGCCTCCATACGGGTTCGCGAAGTTCGGGTGGTTGAGGACGTTGAAGAACTCTGCCCGGAATTGCGCGCGGAACCGCTCGGTGAATCGCCAATCCTTTGCGACCGAGAAGTCCCAGTTGTAGAAGCCGGCGTCACGGAACAAATTTCGTTGCATCGTGCCGAAGGTGCCGAGTGGAGGTGGAATCATTGCCGAGTTGCCCTTCGCGTAGCATCCAAACGCCGCCAGTGAATCGAGGGCGCCGATCGCTGTTGCATTGGTGACACACGCGGCTGGAGTAGCGGTAGGATTCGTGGGATCGAAGGTGAAGTACGGGGTCGGATTCGCGCCAGACTTGAAGTCGCCTCGATTCCCAAAGAAATCCCACCGGTCATTTCCGGCAAAGGTTCCACTGACATTCGTTCCCGTGTCCATGGGACCCCAAGGCTGCGCGCTTGCCAGCGTTACGATTGAATTGAGCTGCCAGCCCTCGAGCACCTGTGCAAAAGATTTCCGGCCAGGGATCGCATAAGTAAGGGACAACGTGAGCCGATGCCGAATATCGAAATCGCTGCTGGCGTACTCTCGCTGCGGGTTCGTGCTGTCCTGTGGGAGACCTAGACCTGCACCAAAGTCCCAATTGGCACCAACATCGTCGAGACTGTGAGAGTAGGTATAACCCGCGATCATTGTAAGTCCGTGGTAGTTGCGAGACGTCAGTGTCGCCTGCAGTCCGTTGTAATTCGACTTGTAGATATTCCCCATCATGTAGATGTTGCTTAGGAACGGAAACGGACCATTGAAAGGTCGACCGGACTGTCCATCCTGCCCTGGATCGTTGGCCGCTACGTCTTGATTGATATCGCGGATGCCTACCAGGTTCGAACCATGATTCCCGATGTAAGTGAGTTCCATGGAGACACTCGGATTGAAAGCGTATTGAACGCCAAGCGTCCAGTGATACACGTACGGCGTGGAGAGATTCTTATCCACGCCAAGAATCGCGCAGCCACCGCCCGTGCAGTCCAGCGGTGTGGTGGGAAAGACGGTCCCCTGCACACCAGTTATCGCAGGATCCCAGTTGATTCCGCCGTTGTTGGGGTCTCCGCCCGAAAAACCGACAAGACCAACAGCAATGGATCCTCCGCCCGGGCTCACTCCACCTGCCCCAGTGGGAATTGTGCCGAGCCCGAGAGAATTATTCAGAGCAAGATAGGACTCCCAGTTGAGCGTCTCGTAGATGATTCCGAAGCCGCCGCGAACAACGGTGCGATTGTTACCTCCGAGGTCCCAGGCAAATCCGGCACGAGGCGCGAAGTTGTGGTGATCTCCCTGGAATGGCGAACTGATCTGCTGACCAACCTGTTGAAGTCCAACCGTCGGGTCAAAGTTTCCGAGGAGGTTGTGCTCCTCTTTGATTACAGAATTGACTTCATAGCGAAGCCCCAGGTTGAGCGTCAGATTCCGAGCGACACGCCAATCGTCTTGCACAAAGCCCGCGTAGCCCCAGTTGTGAATGTGACGCGTCGGATCGCCGACTAACTGACTGGCGGAGCAAGGAATTCCACCGAGGAAGTCTTCCAGTGTGTTGTTGTAGATGTCATTACAGAAGCCGAATTTGATTCGTCCGCGAACACCGCCGTACGCTCCTCCGTTAAAGGCATCCCGGTGGATCTCGCCGCCAACCTTCAGTGCGTGCTTTCCCACCGTGTACGAAACGTGATCGATGAACTGAACCCGCGTATCCGGACCTTGAATCTTGGGCCAGTTAAAGCCACCAAACTCCTGCGGAAATTCATACCATCCCGCAATGTTGATGCGCGGCAGCCCTCCATAGAGAGGGTTGGTAACTCCAGTATCCAGGCCGTAAGACGATGCAGGTACGTTATGGTCCGACGTAAATGTTGGTTGGTAGAGCCGGTTGTAGCCAAAGCGAACTTCGTTCACAACCCGCGAGCTGGGAATGAACGTCCAGTTCGCACCCAATACCTGAGCGCGAGTGTGAATCAAAGTGAGCCAGTGAGACTGCAACTGCTGGGCGTCAGAGACCGTGCCCGAATTATTGCCAAAGAAATACCGTCCGCTAATCACGTTTCGATCGCTGATGTGGTCGTCAATCTTCACGACCGCATTGTCGGCACTGACGGAGTTAGGCAAGCCATAGTTGATCACTGTGGCTCCATTGGGATTCGTGCCATCATTCGTGGGGAACCCTTTGCCGTTGCAGGAAATCGGCGGACCCAGCGTGCAGCCTCCGATCTGCAAACTCACCGCGCTTATGGGGATGTTGTTGGCCTGCATTTCAGCAAGAGCGTCGATGACGCTATTGATCGGATCGCCGGCCGGGTTCGCGGATGTCGCCAGGGAAGTGGTGAGGGGCGTGGTCTGAAGGCCGGTGTTCCCCACGGTGTAGCGCTGACCTTCATAGGCGCCGAAGAAGAAAAGTCGATCCTTGATGATTGGGCCGCCGACGCTTCCGCCGAACTGCTCAACATTCCTGGGATTTTTTGCTTGCGTGGTGGGATTGAAGTAGTTGCGCGCATCCAGCGGCGTGTCGCGGCCAAAAGCGTAGGCCGTTCCGTGTACGCCGTTCGTACCTGATTTCAATCCAACGTTGACGATCGATCCCGGCTTCCAGCCATATTCGGCTGGCGGATTCTGCTGGAGATTAAATTCCTGAATCGAATCAATGGGCAGGATGGTGGCGGAGTCGCCGGCGATTCCTGCGCCATTGATGATGCTTTGCCCTGAGAATGGCTCGCTGTTGAACAGGCCGTCGATGAGGTAAGCATTGTCTTCCGCACGCAAGCCATTGCTGCTGGTTGTCGAAAAGCCGCCGCCAGGGTAGCGGACGACACCAGGCCGAAGCTGCAACAGATTTTCGTAGTTGCGGCCATTCAGCGGCAGCTGGTTGATCTCCTTATTACTGAGCGTTCCTCCCAACGTGGAGGTTGTCGTGTTCAGGAGAGGAATTTCTTCAGTAACGACGACAGTCTCATTGGCCTGGCCCGTTGGTAGTGTCAGGTCAATCGTGAGGTCCTGCGCGACCTCTACTGGAATGTCTGGACGTTCGACCGTTTTGAAGCCTTTCGCTTCAACTCGAACCCGATAAATGCCAGGCAACAGGTTGGGGGCAACATATGCCCCGCTATCGTCGGTCGTGAGGACTCGGGCTGTTCCGCGCTGCGTATCCAGCAGGGTAACGGTTGCTCCGCGGATGGCGGCTCCGGTCTGGTCCACGACTGTTCCCAGGATTCGGCCGGTGACAGTTTGGGCGTTGGCCCACACGCCAGTAATAAGGATCAGACAGAGAGCTACGAGCCGAATGCCCTTCAACGGGGAACGCATTGCGGAGGACCTCCGAGATTGACTATTATCTGGCTAATTGGTCTGACAGCTGTACCATTATGCATGGGTCAAGTCAAGAAGAAATCCGAACCAAGACGACATGACAGGTGTCGAGAAACGCAACATATATATGATTTTGAATATGTTCTTTCCAGGATCATCCCTGTGATGGGCGAAAACGCTGCTAATGGTTCCAATCTACAGTGGGCATGTTGCGAGAGTTTGTGGTATTTGGTAATGTGGTCCGACCAATAGCCCAGAAGAACACTCGCTTGTTCTTCGAGCCTCTCAATGGAGCTCAGACAACTGTGAACGCCGAACCGTCCCCACCTCCCCCAGATCGCTTCGTCTACAAGACCGTTCGTGCATCGCGGTTGTACGAGCAGATCGTCCAGCAGATCGAAGACTCGATTCTTAAAGGTGCTCTCAAACCCGGCGATCAATTGCCAGCCGAGCGGGAACTTGCGCAGAACTTTGGCGTGAGTCGTACCGCGGTACGCGAGGCCGTGAAAGCATTGCGCGAGAAAGGACTCGTCGAAGCTTTCTCGGGACGCGGAACATTCATCACCAACGGCACGACGCAGGCGATTCGTCAATCGCTCGACCTGATGAGCCGCATCGGCCAGCAGGAAGGCTTCACTCACCTCGCGGAGCTACGTCGGATCCTGGAGCCAGAAATCGCAGCGCTGGCGGCGGTCAGAATCGAAGAGCAATTGCTCGCGACCATGCGGGAATCCGTCGCGATCATGGATCGCAGTCTGGAGGATCCCGATGCCTACATCGAAGCCGACCTCGATTTCCATTTGGCTCTGGCTGAGGCTGCCGCGAACCCGCTGGTGCTATCGCTGCTCGACTCAATTGTCGGGTTATTGCGCGAGCAAAGGCTAAAGATATTTCGCGTCGATGGCGGACCCGAGCGCGGCCAATACCATCACAAGCGCATTCTAGCGGCGATCGAATCGCGCGATGCCGAGAAAGCTCGCGACACCATGCGCGAGCACCTCGTGCAGGTCCGCGAAGATTCCGGCAGCTCCTCTCGGGAAGACACCACTTCTAAGTCGAA
>Ga0126381_100006073_pt1 | contig 13340 bp, 9 predicted proteins | sample PanSoiMetPlot_28_FD_96465 | JGI IMG/M metagenome (GOLD analysis project Ga0126381, IMG submission 96465) | Tropical forest soil microbial communities from Panama - MetaG Plot_28 | ecosystem: Environmental > Terrestrial > Soil > Tropical forest > Bulk soil | place: Panama | collected 2016-02-17
GGCATATCAGCACAGGGTAAGGGTCAGGTGTGCCCGAAATCTGAATGTCTCGTCATCAAGGGATCGGAAGCCTTACGCCTGATCGATTTCCGGCAACCCTTCCTAGAACGGTCTCGTGGGAGCCAGCGGACGGTCAATTATCTTGGTCTCGACGAGCCGCCGAGGAAGACTACTTAGAGCGCTAGGAACGCCTCGAAGAGCCTCGGGCGGCTTCCAGCATGACGAAAAGGAATTACAGCCAAGGTCAGGCCACAGGGACGACCCATGCGAGTCCCTGGGCAGGGACGACAGCGATCTGTCACCAACCACATTCTTTATGGATGGAGTCTTGATCTTTCCGCTCTTAATCAGGTCTAGCAAACTGGCCAGTGCCATGTACAACTCAAATGCATTTTCCTTGTCTGTCATTACTTTGCTCCTGAGTAACACATTGGGGAGCTGAGTGCGCCCCTGTTGGGCTTGAACTACCAACTAGACTCCTACGGCGCGCTGCATTTTACCAGAGTGGTATCGGTCTTTTCTATGCAAAGGATCTCGCATGCAAAGGATCTCGCCTTTCAGTCCTCCGCCCCGCTCAGTCCAGCGCTGCGTGCTGTTCCCCCGACTTATGCACGCAGATACTGATACAAGGTTTCACGGTTGGCGGTGGTTAATTAGCCAATGTGGAAACAGGGTAGGGGTGTGCCTGGATGAATCTCGCGGACAGGATTGCGTTTCGCGCGTCACTTGGGATGCCGCACTTCGCTGTTGACCGGCAATTTTCCACAGAAACGGTAAAACGCGAAACAATTCGCATTTCCTCGCAATAATCACAAAACAAGAAACTTAAGCGCTGATAAAAGCTGTAGTCCGCGCGACGGCCCATATTATTGCCATGAAGTGCGTTTGATCGGACAGGCAACTCTGTTACACACAGGCAAGGGTGAGGTGTGCCTGAAATGGGAGTACGCTCACTGATCGATTCGGCGCGCCTTGGACGATCAACTGCGGAAAATCAAGATGTCTGTTGATCTGTTCCAAGACGGGATCGGGTTTCCTCGGCATGGCGACGCTCTACCCAATCGGACGCGACCATGGTAGCATTGATGCTGTTTGTTTAACGTTGTATTATTTACGCCGTATAAGTAATGAGCGGGCACTCTCAGAATGGCGGAATTTCTTCCGCCACTTCCAATAACCCAGTTCTTTAACCCGGTGAGCCAATTCGCCCGCCGGCATCACTCCGGCCCAACGACTTTCGCCATCTGCTTGTACTTTAATTTTTCTCAGGAGAGAACATCCATGACGAATCGCAAGGGACTGCGCCGGTGCGGCGCGTGGCCCCTTCTAGTCCTGCTGTTCGCGACGTCGATCGCGAACGCCACCACCTCCCGCCGAGAGACCAACGTGGTTGACCTGGTCGCGAATTCCCAGCTTATTCTGCGCGGCACCGTGACCGAGGTCACGGACGGCATCGACAACAGCGGCGTCCCCTATACGGAAGTGACGCTGCATGTCGCCGACGCCATACGCGGACAAGTGAGTGGCGACTACACTTTCCGGCAATTCGGCCTGTTGAAGCCGCGCGACATGGGGAATGGAATGACCAACCTCATGGTCACTCCGGCCGGCTGGGCCACCTACACAAAGGGTGAAGAAGCCATTCTCTTCCTCAACAAGAAAGCGGCCTGGACGGGCCTGCAGACCACCGTCGGTCTGGGACAAGGCAAGTTCAAAGTATCCATGGCAGGCGTCACCAACCAGGCCAACAACGTAGGACTCTTCAAGAATATGTCGGTTGATCCCACCGCGTTGGGCACCAAAGAAGAGCGCGCCCTACTGACGCTGCAAGGACCGGTGAATGTCAACGCATTTGTCAGCCTGGTAAAGCAGGCGGTTAACGGCCACTGGGTCGAGACAGGGAGGATGAAGCATGTCCAAAAGTAGAGCAAGCTTCGTTCTGGCCCTCGTAGTATCGCTCACAGCTTTCACAGTATCAGCGTTCGCCGGAGGTCCTCTCCTCGTCGATCCTGCTACCAAAACGGCTTATCACTACGACACCTCTTCGCCCGTACCGGTGTATTACGACCTCGGCAATTTGGGCGTCGTTTGCGACTGGTCCACAGGCAACTGTGTTCCGGTCACCTTCGACAACTCCGTCGGCAAGGCCCTGGTCACCAAGGGCTACGGAGACTGGTCTGCAATTAAGACGGCTTCCCTGCGTGCCAACGTGGTGGGCGATTTCTCAGAGATTGGTCTGCCCGACATCGATTCGACCAACATCGACCGCATCATCGGCACGTCGAACGGACGTGGCATCTACGTGGTGTTCGATGCTGACGGCAGCATTATGCAGAACTTCTTTGGCGTAGGAGACGGAGTTCTGGGAATCTCCAGCCCGCAGTTCGCGATTGCAGGTACGACCATCATCACCGAGAGCTTCGCGGTACTGAACGGAAGTGCCATCGATCCAGCCGATACCAACGCCATGAACTTCCAAGGCGTGGCGACCCATGAGTTCGGACACTCTTTGGGCATGGCGCACACGCAGACCAACGGCGCGGCTTACTTCTACAGCGCCTTCACCGGCGAAAACGTCGGTCCGCAGAGTTGCAGCAATCTGCCTTATGCCACGAACCTGACCAGCGCCGATGTGGAGACGATGTATCCCTACATCAACCCCAACGTGGGTGGAACCGGTCCGGCCCAGGCTAACCTGCACACCACCGACACGCTGGCTTCGTTCTCGGATCTCTATCCCGGTCCGGGATGGTCGAATGCTTACGGAACCATCACCGGCAAGGTTTACGACCTGGACGGCAAGACCGAGTTGACAGGCGTGAATGTGATCGCCCGCAACATAGCCAATCCTTATGTGGATTCCACCTCCGCCATCACTGGCCAGATGACACAGGGACAGGCCGGACCTGACGGCAGCTACACACTGCACGGCCTGACACCGGGTGCCAGGTATGTGATTTTCGTAGATGCCCTCGCCTTTGGCGGATTCTCCACTCCCCCGATGTACTTCCTGCCGGGGGCGGAGCGCTTCTGGCCGGGAGGGCAAGCCAACTCTACTTACAATCCGTGCAACTACATGGCGATTACCGCCAACCCGTCGAAGACTACCACCGCTAACATCGCGTTTGCTCTGACACCGGGGGCACCCAGGCTCTATCAGCTCGGCTATGCAGCCTTCGTGAATGGCCTCAGTGGCGACGGTTCGACGGCGGTGGGCGACTTTGGCCGCGGCGGACCGGTCTTTCAGTGGACCCCCAAGAGCGGCGTCGTGTCCATGAACGTAGCCAGCACTGGCGGCAACGTTTCGATTTCACGCAACGGCCGTTACATTTCCACCAACTTGTTGGACGTTAATTCCGACACCGATCTGGGCGCCTATCGCTGGGATGCTAAAAACGGCTGGGTCCGCGTAAAGCCGATCGGCAAGTGTGGTACCGACACCAACTCCAGCTTTGCTGTTAGCAACGACGGATCAGTGTTCGGCTATACCTACAACACATGCACCGACTACAAGGCGTTCCGCTGGATCCCCAACACGGCGATCGGCTCGATTGAATTCCCATCGTCGTTCAAGCGTTCCGACGGCACTTGGGCCAACAGCCGCGTCGATCAGGTCTCGGCCGACGGTTCCGTTGCCGTGGGATGGCAGGAAGCCGAATGGGGCGGTTGGTTCGGCACTATCTGGCACAACGGTCAGCCGGAGCTGATCACCGACCTCAATGGCGATCCGGTCTCGGAAGCCTTCACGGTCAGCGGTGATGGTTCTACTGTCGCGGGCCAACTCTTCGACGGGCAGTATCCTTACGATGGCAGCGGCTGGCGTCGCAACACGGCTCCTGGCAGTTTGCTGAAATACTTCCCAGGGTTCCCCGGAGTTTCCGATACCAACCCCTACGCCATGAATTCCGATGGCAATGTGATGGTGGGCTACAGCGGAAATAGATGGTTCGACTTCGTGTATACAGGGCCGTTCCTCTGGACTCCGCAACTCGGAACTGTGCCCTTGGATGATTTCGTGAAGCAGCAGGGCACGCCGATGGAACAGTGGTACACCCTGTATTCTCCATCAGCCGTATCTGACGACGGAGGCACGATTGCCGGCGTCGGGCTGGGTTACCAGTATTACGGCGGGTGGGTGCTCGATATGCACAAGGCCTTTGTCTGCCATGCCAATCACGGAGGTAAACCGCAAACCATCAGTGTCGCGTTTCCCAAGGCGTTCGATGAGCACTTGGCCGATGGAGACACCCCCGGGCGCTGCCCGTAACTTGTAAGTGGGTTGGATAACGGCCCTCCCCCAACAGCGGCGGCATTGTTTTGCGAATGTTCCCGCTGTACTCACTTTCGACACGGCTTCCAGTGGAGTTGTATGTCGGCCAGCACTTGCGCGGCAAGACGCCGCGCAAGTTTGTTCTAGCTTGCGAGAGTCAGGGGGAAGAGTTAACTAGCCAGATCAGCACAGGGTAGGGTGAGGTATGCCTGAAAATGTGGCCGTCTCACTGAAATTGCGCCTACCTGACAAAATCAGCGGCTCATGTAGGAAGGATCGGGGCGCACAGCGCTCAATGGAGCCAGTTGCGCAGCATCACGACTTTCAACCGCAACTGTGCCAATTCGAAACTGTCTCAAGCGAGGGGTTCACCCCATTCGACTGTGCCCAATTTTGTGCCCAGTGGCGGTTTGGATATGTTTTAGTTCACTTGCACAGGCGGAGCGAAAAACCCGCATAAATACAGGGGAATCTGACTTTATTTCCCTTTAATTTGTGATGTGACCCGCCTTGTTGCAGTGTGCGGCCTGGAAATCAACGGTGGATCCTGGCTATGCTCTGAATCTCTGGCGCAGGGTCGCAAGACCGACCAGAGCGCCGCCTAACAGCATGAGCGTCATACCACCGTCGGGAACGGAACCATTGAAGTTGGCTTCGTTGTTTGAGGTGCCGTACTGGAACCGCACGCTCCCGAGTTGGCTCAGATCGAATGGCGCGCCATTGATTCCGAGATTGAATACGCCAGTGTTGGCGATCACCGTTGGGGTGGTCTGCCCGCCGATCTTTTGACCCGCGTAGCTATTCGGAACCAGGCCCCACTGGAACCCGCCAACGTTCTGGCAGCTTCCGCCGCAGCCAAAATTCCCTTGGCCGAAGATGTCCAACCCAGAGGACCCGATTCCCGAGTTGAAGCCCCCTGCGCCTGAGCCTGTGTCGTAGCCCCACTCGGCCCCGATTGTGTTGCCATCGGGATTCCAGAGGGTGGTGTGAAAGCTCGCGCTCACTGGAGTGAGGGTTGTGCCGCTGGGTGTGTTGAAGTATACAGCGGTCAGCACGTCGGTGGGCGGGATCGAATTTCCTACCACGTTGGCCTGTCCGATGTTACTCAGCGTCACGGTTAGGGTACTCCCCGTAATTGAGAACGTCACCGACGCCGTCAGAGTGGCGCTTGGGTCATCGGGGTTCGTTCCAGAACCGGTGAAAGTAACGGTGGTTGCAGACGCTCGCGACGCACTCAGGGTCAGCAGAAAAAGCAGACCCACCACTCCCATGGCGACCAGCGCCTGCCCTTTCATGTCTTACTCCTTGCTTGCACTCCTAGCTACTTCTCCGCGTTGTCCTACTACTGGAGGGCAGCACTACTTACATAGTGCATTTACGGTGCCACTAGTTTCATGGAATCATCATAGCCACGCGGCAGTCGACTAACCGTAATCTTTTACTCCAGTTACGGTAACGAGGCGGATTGTTCCTCTGCCGGCGCCTAACCAGGCTGCGGAATCTGCCGTTGTTTTTGTAAAGGATTCCGACACAGCCATTTGGTGCTCTGAATCTGATCTCCTTGTACAGCCGACAGAACGGGTAGGAGTGAGGTGCGTCCGAAATCTGACCGGCTCATTGAAATTGCGCCACCTGATGAAATCACCGGCGCTTTTAGGCGTGAGCCCCGTTCGACGGTGAGCAATCCGCCGATGTGAGACGCGGGCAAGGGTGAGGTGTGCCCGGCGCGATGCTCGCTAAGCCTATCAGAGTGGATTCGTCGCACCGTGCTTGACGCGCCAAATGCGTGAGAGATAGGCGTGGTCAGTAAGTGACAGTTCGGCTTCTGAATACTTTGGCTACTTGGATTTTGCTTCTTCGAGGTGTGGCAAATAGTCGTGGGATAAGGTATAAAGGTGCGCCCTCTAAAGCGAAGGAGAACGTCAGAGGGCGGGCGCGCCCGCTACTGAAAGCAAATCGTAATCCTATGCAGCCATCTAGTCGCATTGAAGCTCTCACCTCCCACTCCCGCGATCGACGGACAAAACCGCGCTTTGACTTGAGCTTTCCAGTTTTGCTTCGTACAGGTGGCGAAGCATGGAGACCAGGTCGATCGCAGAATGTTGGGGCCAATGGCGTCTTCGTTCTCACCGATAGCCCGTTCATGCCTCGTCCCAACGCTGAATACGTGCTTAGACTTCCGCCAGAACTGACGAAGGCGAATCAGCCACTTATGATTTGGTTCGTCGGGAAGGTCTTGCGGTGCCAGAGCGTGCACGAAGGAGATTTTTCCTACGGAATCGCGTTACAGAGCCGCGACTACAGATACTTGCCAAAAGAAGAGGTGTCTGCGTTCCTCTTGACAATTTGGAAAGTAAGCGGTCCAAGTTTTCCGGTTAAGGTCTGCTCCGAGTAAGGTCTCCCGCTTGGCGTAATGCCTCAAAATGCGACAGGGGTAAGGGTTAGGTGTGCCCAAAAGCGATGCTCCAAGACCGCCCCCTTCTTCAAAGCGAATGTCCGGCATGAACGAAGTCAACCCACCCGAACCGCTAGTTATTCAGCGACGGAACTATTCCTTTGACAAACCTACGGCATCTCCCGAATCTGTGGTCGCGGCACTTACGAGGCGTGATAGTAGCACCTGATATACCGAATCAACGCTCCCGCCCGTAGCAGTTACGGTGCTGATGTCGCTAATGGGATTCTTGCAGTTTGGCTGATTAAACCGATTGTGCGTCATGCCTGGGTAAAGAATCTGCGCGCGGCTCTACTTTGACTGCTGTGTTGGAGCGGCACATTGCTTGGCCTCGTCAACGATCGATTGGAAACGTGGGTCGCCGTGAAGAGGCTTCAGATCGGGATCCTTCTCTAGGCCGAGGCAATCACTGGGTGATAGCCCGTGTTCGACCGCCTCCTTCAGGAGTTGCAGCGCCTCGTTTGATTTACCCCTGTGCACTTCCACAAGTGCCAAATTATATTTAGAGGCGGCTGTATCCATATGTTCCGGACCGAGCACGCGATCTTGGATCGCGATCACCTCCCGTTCTAACTTCTCCGCTTCCACCAATCGCCCCTCATACAGCAAACTCAACGCAAGAAACCCCTGGGTTCTCAATGTGGTGGAGTGTTCTGGACCAAAGACGCTACTCTGAATGCCCAGAGCCTCTTGCAAGATCTTCTCCGATTCGGCATAGCGACCGGTATAGAGCAGGATGTAACCAAGAGAGGTCATGGATCTCAATGTGTCTGTGTGCCTATTGCCGAGCACTCGCCGTTGGATGTCAAGCGCTTGACGTTCCACTTTTTCGGCTTCAGGGTAGCGGCCTTCTTGCAGCAGGATCTCTCCAAGAAAACTCATGGACATCAGAGTACTCGGGTGTGCTGGGCCAAGCACACGGCGCTGAGTATCGAGAGTCTCCCGCTCCAGTTTTTCGGCCTCGAGTAACCGGCCTTCTGGGCGCAAGATGTTGGTCAGGGCGCTCATCGACCTCAACGTATCTGGATGGTCGGCGCCCAGGACACGGCGCTGGATATCAAGAGTCTCACGCACCAATCTTTCGGCCTCGGAGCGGCGCCCTTCCCAGCGAAAGATGTTGGCCAGATCATACATCGACCGCAACGTATCGGCATGCTCGGGACCGAGGACGCGGCGCTTAGTGCCCAGAGTCTCCTGCTGCAACTGTTCGGCCTCGTGGTAGCGCCCTTCTAAGAGCAAGACGTTAGCCAGATCGTCCATTGACGTCAATGTATCCGGATGCTCGCGACCAAGGACGCGGCGCCGAATCTCGAGCGTCTGCCGTGCCAACGTTTCAGCTTCTGGATAGCGTGCTTCCTTAAGGAGAATTTCAACCACACCGCTCATCGATTTCCCATACGCGATGGGCGCCCTTGTAATGGTCCTGGTATCGCGCAGCTCAGACAGGAACATGGAACGGCGCTATCACGCCGGCATCCCAGTCATGCTGGGAGGAATCGGGCTGCTGTTAATGGGCGTTTTTCACTCGCCGGTTGCCGTCGTCGCGCTCTTGTCGCTCCTGGCCATTGGCGCCTATGGGTGGTGCGCTCCCTTCTTTGCTCTGCCTTGCGAATTCTTAACCGGATCGGCGGTGGCGGCCGGCGTCGCTCTGATCAATTCCATTGGCAATATTGGGGGGTTTGTTGGGCCGTACGCTATCGGAGTCGTGAGCGGATGGACGGGTGGAGTACATGGCGCGTTTGCACTCCTGGGTATTCCGATGCTGCTCTCCGCAACCGGTTTGTTACTACTCCCCAAGCGCACGGAGGCGGTGGTATACGAAATCATGCAGTTGGTTTGAGCATTGCACGGAAGTTGCGCGCGGCATTGGCGTATCCGAGTGATGGGTACTCGTCGCCAACGAATCGGGAACCATTCGCACCGCTGGAGCAACTTTAACCCGAATCTTTGCAGAGAGGGGATAGCATTCGTGGCGACACAAGCAAGCAATGTCAGTTTTGAATACGTGCTGGGATATACCGCTGCGGAACACGCGCGTCTCATTCGGCAAGCGGCACTCATAGCCCCTTACACTGAGCGGCTATTTCGCCATGCGGGCATCGGTTCCGGGCAGCGCGTTCTCGACCTTGGCTCGGGAGTCGGCGACGTCTCCATGTTGTTAGCACGAATTGTCGGTCCGTCAGGCGAAGTCGTGGGGATGGAGCGCGACGCGACTTCGATTGCGCGAGCTGAAGCTCGCGCAGCCGCTGCAGGACTGCACAACGTGAACTTCATTCAATCGGATGTAAGTGAAATTTCTAGCGACAAGCTCTTCGACGCAGCGGTAGGTCGTTTCATATTGTTGTTCCTCCCCGATCCAACCTCTGTGTTGCGCGGGGTTGCTCGGCGGGTCCGGGCCGGCGGAATTCTCGCTTTCCAGGAACCCTCTTGGATCCCTCTCCTAGGCTTGGGCGCCCGCTTGCCGCTTTGGTCTCGAGTGCTTCAATCAATTCATGAGACCTCGTTACGTTGTGGTGTAAACCCGGAGATGGGACCGGATCTCTATCGCGTGTTCCAGGAGGCCGGTCTTCCTGCACCGGTCATGCACATGGAGATTCCGCTGGGGAGCGAAGCAGCCTTTACACGAATATTCTGTGAGATACTACTCAGCCTTCGGCCTCAGGCGCAGAAAAATGGCGTTTCACTCGAAACGCTGGGCGACCTCGCTACGCTTCGAGAACGGGTTCATGCCGAGGTTGCCGCTTCGAACAGCGTGGTCAGCTTTCTGCCACTCGTGGGGGCTTGGTCGCGCAAAGTGGCAAATGGCATCAGACGGAAGTGGAACGGTGCCCAGCGTCACTAGCAGGCGGCATGAACGAGCCTGCGGATGCGATGCTCGGCTCCGGCGTAGGTCAAGCGTTGATTGGGTTCTTCGCGATTAGAGCTCGACCTTACACTTTAGAAATGGTAGAAGCGCCCGCACATGACCAGTGCTGCCAAAATGTAAGCAGTCTGGCACCGTGTATAATGCGTCCCCAAAGTGGGTCTTTTTTTTTGGTGCGTATAAGGTCTGCACCCCTGCTGCGAAGCCCGAACTCCCGCAAGGTTTGGTGCACGCATAACGCCATACAACCGTTCGGACCTGTGTGTTTCGCTTTGTTGCTTGCGCTCTTGTCGATGTGCCCGCCCAAGCCGCCTCCTATGGGAAGCCTGCGACTGTCACGAAACACCGCAACCGAATCGCCTTGTTGATTTGGTGGCACGCCTCGCTTAAGTGTGAACCGGTGAGGTGGGGAAAAAGAAGGAGAACAAAATGCCAGCTGCAACGAAATCAACTCACGCCGTGATGGAGGGAGGTGGCTTTTATAATCTGCACGCCAAAGTTCCCGCTGGTGGAGGTAGTCTAGCGTTGCCCTACTTGGAGAAGGCGGCTCAATCCTGCACACTGCCGCCAGCAAGCAATCCAATCGTCATCGCCGACTACGGTTCTTCACAAGGAAAGAACTCTCTGGCTCCCATGCGATCGGCCATCCGGTGCCTGCGCAGCCGCGTTGGTTCCGATCGACCAATAATAGTGGTTCATATCGATCAGCACGCGAACGACTTCAATACGCTCTTCGACGTGCTCCACAACGACCCGGAACGCTATTCCCTCGAAGATCCCAACGTCTTTCCTTCGGCGATCGGAAGATCCTTCTACGAATCCGTTTTTCCACCGCAATACGTTGATCTTGGCTGGTGCTCCTATGCGGCAATCTGGTTAAGCCGCATTCCGGCTCGAATTCCTGGCCACTTTGTTTCTCTCGCCGCCACGGGCGCGGCGCGTGCAGCTTTCGAGCGTCAAGGCGCCGAAGACTGGAAACTTTTCCTCTCACAACGTGCTGTCGAATTGCGGCCCGGGGGTCGGCTCGTGGTTGTCCTTCCAGGCCTGAGTGATGAGGGTGTCGCGGGATTTGAACCTCTGTTTAACCTCGCTAATGAGGCTCTTTCGGAGATGGTCCGCGAGGGCCTAATCCCCGCCGAAGAGCGCGAGCAAATGGTCCTCGGAAACTACGGGCGCCGACGGTCCCAGCTTCTCGATTCTTTCCGCCGGGATGGTCAGTTCCAAGGCCTAACCGTCGAGCATTGCGATCTCTCTCAACTGCCCGACGCTGCGTGGGCTGACTTCCAGCGTGACGGTAACAAGGAAGTCTTGATCAGCCGGCGCGCGGCTTTCTTCCGCGCAATCTTCGTGCCCTCTTTGGCTTCCGCCATTCCCGACCCCGTCAGGCGTCTTAGTTTCCCGGATCAAATGGAGCAAAAGATGAAGCAACGCTTGGCCGTGGACCTAGCACCGTTTCATTCCTTCGTGCAGACCATGGTGCTCGCCAAGGCAACGTCAACGGCTTGAAACAAACCAAAGATGGGAATCCAGGGCCGCATGGTCGACAGTTGGCGGTAACAAGCGCTCAAACTCAGGCTCCTTCCGCAATGCCAATGTGGCCCTACCGTAGGTTTGTCATCAACTCCTTAAGCAAACTTCGTGGAAGAAGTTGATGCCAGAGTTCTCGGGCTCGATTGGATGTGCATTCTCGGGCCGCGTCGATGAGCCGCTCACCTGTTTTACCAGCGGTTCAAGATCCGATGCTCAGAATTTGAAGGACTTTCCGAGGTGGTAAGTCCGGGAATGCCAGTTGGCGAACCTCCTCTTCCTCAGCTGTCAGCTGGATTGGACGACGCTCGAGGTAGAGGCGCCACGACTGGAGCAAGTTAATCGTTGCAAAAATGACGTTCCAAAATATCGGTGCCCACAGTGTTGTTGGTTGCACGGCTTAGTAAGGGATTGCAATCAGCGCCGCCGCCGCCCCGAGCAGTCGTAGCCACAGAACGTCACGAACACTGTAGCCCACTAACAAAAGGACATTTGCAGCAGCCAGCAAATAGCTTGACTCGTAGGAATTCATAGCACTTTCTTTCCGGCGACCCCGAGGTGTCGCCAGGACGCGGCGAAGTCTCGGCAGACGCGAACTGAAGCCGTTTTGCGGTTTGGAGGACGACAGTCTTCATACAGAGATTGCTCGAAAGCAGTATCGGCAGGCAAAGAAAATCGCGGGCGTTTCAGAAAAACCTGCCGCATTCTCTAGGGACTATTAACGAATATCGCTGGAGACCCCAGCGCCTAGTGGAAGGGTGACAGGCAAACCAGAAGGCGACCCGCTGAGAGCCACGCAGGCCCGAACTCGGCTTCTCCCAGAAAGCACTGTAGGAGAAACACTACTTGCGTGGATGCTACGGCTGGATGGTTGGCAAACCTGCTTGCAAATGCCAGTCACGACGGCCACACTGATGTGCAAGAAATCTCGCACGACGATGCGGGTTAGGGAAACCAGGGTATGTCGTGTCTCATCACATGAAATGTTCCGAGTGAATCTGATCCAGTTGATAGTGCCGCAAAACGCTTCGTCCATTCGCTTGATATGGAAACCGAAGAACACGACGAGGGCCTTTCGGTTTTTGCTTCCGTGCGTGGGCGTGGGCGTCTGTTCGGCATCGCCTACAGCATGGTAAGGCGATTCATCGGCTATGAGTCCGCCCCCGTTCGGAATAGCACTTAGAATGAGCCACTAAGTAGGGACTGCGCCAGGCTGAGCCTAAGCGATTTCGCAACTGCATTTTGTGACCGCACGCTCGCCAAGGTCTCCGCCCACTCGGTGCAGAAGGAATTCAACAGAGCACAGGCCTCAGCCCTCAGCCCTCAGCAGTATGTGCTCATCACCGCATTGCCGGCAAAGGAGCTACTGCGGAACACGGTACATGGCGAGTCCCACTCAGTTCTGTCATAGCGAGTACAAGAGACCGATGGCTCCGAAATCCATTGGTCAATTATGAAAAGGAGAATTATGAAAATCGTAGTGATCGGCGGTACCGGACTCATTGGATCGAAGCTTGTCAATAAGCTGCGTGAGCACGGGCACGAGGCGGTAGCGGCAGCACCCAACACAGGTGTCAACACTCTTACGGGCGAAGGACTGGCCGAAGTGCTGAAAAGTGCCTCGGTAGTTGTTGACGTGTCAAACTCTCCCTCCTGGGACGATGCAGCAGTGCTGAAGTTTTTCGAAACAGCAACTCGTAACCTCCTCACCTATGAAGAGGCCGCCGGAGTCAGACATCACGTTGCGTTATCGGTTGTGGGAACCGACCGGCTGTCCGAAAGCGGTTACTTCCGGGCCAAGATCGCTCAGGAGAAACTGATCAAAGAGTCTTCAATCCCCTACTCCATTGTGCACGCGACGCAGTTCTTCGAGTTCCTCAAAGGCCTGGCCGACATTTCCATGGTCGGCGAAGAGGTGCACTTGCCTCCTGTGCTCTTCCAGCCGATGGCTGCCGACGATGTTGCTACCGCCGTGGGTAGGGTAGCTGTAGGTCAGCCGGTAAACGGCATCGTCGAAATTGGGGGCCCGGAACAGTTTCGCGTGGATGAACTGGTTCGGCGCCGCTTGGCCTCGCTCCAGGATCCTCGCGAAGTCATCGCTGATCCAAACGCCCGTTACTCTGGAGCGAAAATTAGCGAGAAAACACTGCTTCCGGGCAATAACGTGCGACTCGGCGAGACTCGCTACGAAACTTGGCTGAATCAGTCCTCCGGTCAGGTCGGCC
>Ga0126381_100006074_pt1 | contig 13337 bp, 10 predicted proteins | sample PanSoiMetPlot_28_FD_96465 | JGI IMG/M metagenome (GOLD analysis project Ga0126381, IMG submission 96465) | Tropical forest soil microbial communities from Panama - MetaG Plot_28 | ecosystem: Environmental > Terrestrial > Soil > Tropical forest > Bulk soil | place: Panama | collected 2016-02-17
TAGGGCTGGCGATCGATATCGGCTATCTCCAACTGGTCAAGACGCGTATGCAGACGGCTGCAGACGCGGCCGCCATTGGGGGCGTACAGGAGATCAATCTCAACGGAACGAACAACGCCGTAACCGCGGCGAAGGCGGATGCGGCGAGCAATGGTTTCACCGATGGCGTGAACTCGATATCTGTGACCGTAAACCGTCCGCCTCTGAGCGGCTACTACACCGGCGATGGCGCCGCGGTGGAAGTCATCATTCAACAGAAGGTCAACGCACTGTTCATGAGCGTGCTGGGCGTGCAGGCGACCACGGTGTCCGCGCGGTCGGTTGCTCACCGGGGTCCCGGAAGCAGTTGCCTGTACGTGCTGGATCCCGGAGCTTCGAACGCTTTTCAAGCCAGCAACGGAGTTAAGGTTTCGATCGGTTGCGGTGTGGTTGTCGACTCGAAGAGTGCAACTGCCCTTACTGCATCGGGGGGAGCGACCGTAAAGGCGGCAAGCTTTGCCGTGGCGGGAGGCTACAGCATTAAGAATGGTGCATCGGTATCGCCGCAGCCTCTCTCCGGGCAGGCGGTTCAGACCGATCCGTTGTCGTATCTCACGCCTCCGGCCGTCGGCGCCTGCGGGCCGACCAGTTTTACTCTCGGCTCCGGCACCTGGACCATGAACCCGGGTGTGTATTGCAACGGCATCACCATCGCCAACGGAGCTACGGTCACGATGACAGCGGGAACCTACATCATCAAAGGAGGAGGTTTGACTCTGGGCGGCGGAGCAACCATTATCGGCACCGGCGTCACAATCTACCTTACCTCCGGGTCCGGATACGGCTATGGGCCGGTGAACATCGCCAACGGCGTGACCGTGAGGCTCTCGGCTCCCACCACCGGGTCGTACGCCGGCATTCTTTTCTATCAGGATCCGAGTATCGCGTCGCCATCGGCCAGCTCATTTGGCGGCGGCGCCTCGGTTTCATTTTCCGGCGCATTGTACTTTCCCACCAGCGCGCTGAGTTATTCGAACGGAACGAGCGGCAGCTACACGATTCTGGTATCGAAGACGATCAGTTTCGCGGGAGGAACCACCCTGAATGCGGACTACTCTTCTTTGCCCGCGGGACCGCCGGTGAAAGGAGGCGCAGTCCTGGCCGAATGACCGCGAAGCACGTTTTACGAAATACCCTGCGCGGCTCGGCGCTGGTGGAACTGGCGCTGGTCTCGCCGCTGCTGCTCGTATTTCTCGCCGGCGTGCTGAACTACGGATTCGCTCTCCGCACCGCGGCAGCCGCGGCGGCTGCGGCCCGCGCCGGCGCGCAATACGGTAGCAGCGGCCCGACCCAGGCGAACGACACAACGGGAATCCGCGCCGCCGCTCTGAATTCGGAGCCGAGCCTCGCAGGCGCGACGGTGACCTCGGCAGTTTCGTGCCAATGCCCGGGCGGAGGTGCTGTCAATTGTAGTGGCACCTGTGTCAGTGGCAACATGCTGATGTACGTGCAGGTTACCGTGAGGGCCAATGCGGCGACCTTCTTCAGCTACACAGGTCTCCCGTTCGCAGGCACGGTCCGGGCACAAGCCAGCATGAGAGCGCAATGAATCTCATCCCACCATTGTCCTGCCGTCCAGGGCGGCGCCCGGAGCGCGGTGCGGCGATGGTGGAGACTGCGTTGGCCCTGCTGGTTTTCGTCGTGCTGGTCTGCGGCATCATGCAGCTGGGCCTCATCGGCGCGATTTCGAATTGCGTGTCGTTTGCCGCCCAACAGGCTGCCCGGTGGGCATCCACGCGAGGCAGCACCAGCGGCCATGCCGCCACTGCCGCCGACGTTCAGGGAATTGCACAGCAATATGCGGCGCCCTTCAACACGGCTGCGCTGGCGGTGGATGTCATGTGGTCACCCGACAACAAGCCGGGGAGCAGCGTCACGGTGAAAGTTTCGTATCTCCTGGGCCCCTCGCTTCTGCCAATCTCCAAGACGGCGCTGAATCTGCGGGCAACTGCGGCCCAACGCGTTGTGCAATAGCGGCTCAGTCAGCTGAGCATCCAGTACGCGCATGAATAGAGCGTCCCGGTGGCGTCGTTATCGGCGCTCCGCTGGCTTACGGGAGTGTAAAACAATCGGACGCACGGCTCGACCGCTCCGCTCGCTCACGGGACTGTGAAAAAATGCGGGGACACTCCTGCCGCGCGTTGCAGCGGAAGGATTTCGAAACGCTACCCCGCAATGTCCCCGGATTTTTTCACAGTCCCTCACGCTCGCGGCACTGGTGGGGGCGCGGAAAACACCACTGCACCGCCCGCAAGCATCAGGAGGCCGGCGGTTGCGAATGCCAGTTGGGGTGAAACCAGCGTCCAGAGTGTGCCGACCAAAGCGCTGGCGATCAGGTCTCCCACTCCGTTGACGGCACCCATGAGGCCGTAAGCGGTTCCACGGGAGCTCGAATCGACCAGGTCGGCGGGGATAGCCCCTTCGAGGGCGTCCTGAATGCCCATATAGACTCCGCCGAGGGCGAATACAGCGGCCATGGCGGCCAGGGTGCTCATGGTTGGAATCACAAACATGCCTGCCGCGGCGAAACCGGTGAAAGCTCCCACGACGTAACCACCGGCGAGAAGTCTCTGCTTATTCATGCGATCGGCCAGTGCTCCGGCTGGAAAGGCCGCAAGAGCGTAAACACAGTTCCGGACCACATAGAACAGCGCCGCGAGCTGACCGGCGCGCACAATTCCGTAGTGGGGCGTGAGCAGGGTTGCGGCGGCGAGGACCAGGAGGGTGGGCGCAAAATCGCCGGCACCGAAAATACCCACCCCGATCAAGAAACGCAGGTAGGGCGGGGGAAGGCGCCGGATGGATCCCCAAGAACGGCGACCGTCGTGGCGAGGCGCCACCTTTTCGCGGACGAGCAGGAGCATCGAAAGGACGGCGATCAGCCCGGGAATAAGGGAAACCAGGAAGATCGTGCGGAACGGCGCGGAAGGGTTGGGGCGCGGCAGATGCGAGAGCAGCCATACCCCGATGAGCGGTCCCGCAACCGCGCCGGCGGTATCGCCCGCCCGATGCATGCCGAAGACTTTTCCGCGCACCTCGGGGGCGGCGGATTCGGCGAGCATGGCGTCGCGAAGAGGACCGCGGATTCCCTTTCCGAACCATGCGACGAGGCGGCCGGCGAGGATCAAGGGCCAGGAGATTGCCGCCGCGAATACCGAAAGCGCGGTACCGGAAAGGAAATAACCGAGGACGACAATCGGCTTGCGGTGGCCGAAGCGGTCGGACCAGACGCCCGAAGCGAGCTTCAGGAAGCTGGAGAGAGCGTCGGCGGCGCCTTCGATCCAACCGAGCGCGGCAGCCGCCACGCCGATCGACGCCAGGAAGCCGGGCAGTACGGCGCTGACCATTTCATAGCCAACATCGGCGCAGAAGCTGGTGATGGTCATACCGATGACAGTGGGATCGCGCCACCAGCGCGCCGGAGTAGCGGACATGCAGGGATTGTAGCGGAATGCCGGCATGGTGCATCAAATGGCTGTGCTACTCTGAACTTTCTCACCTACATCCATGCTGCGAAATGTCGTTATTATCGGTTCCGGCTGCGCGGGGAATACGGCGGCGATTTACACAGCGCGAGCCAACCTGAAGCCGCTGGTCATCAGCGGGCATGAGGCCGGCGGGCAGCTTTCGCTGACTACTCTAGTGGAGAATTTTCCCGGATTTCCGGAAGGCATCAACGGGCCGGACCTGGTGGAAAACATGAAGAAGCAGGCGCAGAATTTCGGCGCCGAGTACATGCATGGAGCGGTCACCGATACCGACCTGTCGACGCGGCCGTTCCGTGTCAATGTGGATGGCGAATGGATTCAGACGCGGACGCTCATCATCGCGTCTGGCGCATCGGCGCGTTGGCTGGGGCTGCCGAACGAGCAGAAGCTGATCGGGCACGGCGTGAGCTCGTGCGCGACGTGCGACGGATTCTTCTATCGCGACAAGAAGATCATGGTGATCGGCGGCGGCGACTCTGCCATGGAAGAGGCCAATTTTCTCACACGCTTCGGACGCGAGGTGACGCTGGTGCACCGGCGGGACGATTTCCGAGCGTCGAAGATCATGCTCGACCGTGCGCGTCACAATCCGAAGATCAAATTTCTCACCAGCACGATTGTGGAAGATATCCAGGATCCGGACAAGCGCTCTGTGACGCACGTGCGCCTGCGGCACATGCCGACGAACAAGGTCTGGGAAGAAGAGGTCGACGGGTTCTTCGTTGCGATCGGTCATATTCCGAATACGGCGGTGTTCAAGGGACAGATCGCCACCGATCCGGACGGGTACATTCTGTCGCAAGGCGGCGCGCGAACGAATATTCCTGGCGTATTCCACGCCGGCGACGTGCAGGATCGCGTGTACCGCCAAGCCATTACGGCGTCGGGCGCAGGCTGTATGGCGGCCATCGAAGCCGAACGATACCTTGAAGCGGAAGGACACTAAACGATGATCGAGCGCATTACCACTCCGGGCGCACCGGCGCCGCGCGGTCCGTACTCTCCTGCCGTGCGGGCGGGCGATTTTATTTTCGTTTCGGGCCAGGTGCCGATCGACCCGATCACCGGTCAGGCCGTCACGGGCGACGTAAAGACGGAAACGCGGCGCGTGCTGGAGAACATCCGGATGAACCTGGAAGGCTGCGGCGCCACCATGGCGGACGTGGTGAAGTGTCAGGTATTTCTCGCCGATATCAAAGATTTTGCAGCGATGAACGAAGCGTACACCGAGGTTTTCGCCGAGTACAAGCCGGCGCGCACTACCGTGCAGGCGGGCGCGCTGCCGCTGGCGGGATCCAAGGTAGAGATCGACGCGGTGGCGTATAAACCGAAAAAGTAGAGGGCTCGGCGCCGCGCGCGCCCGCACTGGCGGCCTGCGGGTTTCTGGCGGTCTCCTTCAAGGTAAGAAGAGTGGCCTGCACTTCAGAGAACCAACGGAGTTTCGGAGGGCACGGGATCGACCAGCCCAAGCCTCATAAAGCGCGCCAGCAGTTCGGGGATCAGCCTGCCTATCACCACCAAGATCACGTCTTCACGCGCTCCGCTCCCTGACGGTCGCGGCTCCGGTGGGGGTATTCGCCATCACCAGAGCCGCGAGCGGGAGCTCGCTACCTCACCTGAATGGTAACGGTGAAGCTGTTGTTTGCCGTGTTCGTGTCGGTTCCGGTGAAGGTGGCGGAACCGGCTGTCGAAATGGTCCCGATCACTGTGGGCACACAGTTGACGGTCACTGTCATCGTTTGCCCACCCGGCAGGGATGCGGTTCTGCAGGTGATCGTGCCGCCGAATGAACCAGGCGCCGGAGTCACGCAGACACCCCCGGCATTCGCGGCTGCCGATGTGAATTGGAATGAAGAGGGCAGCGTAGTAGTGAACGCCACCGCATTCGCGACGATGTTGGTATTGTCTTTGATTTGCCAGGTGAAGGTATCCGCAGTACCGTGTGCCAGTCCGCCATTCTGCGCCGATCCGGTCACCTGAACATCCGTCGTGGTCGGCGGCAGCGCTACGGAGGTGGTGACGCTGGCTGTGTTGTTGGCCGGCGTCGGATCGGTGAAGGTTGCGCCGGCGGCATCGAGCGCAACGACGGAGGCTTGCGTGGTGATCGTGGCGTTCACGTTTAATACGACTGTGATTGTGGCCGTGCCGCCGCCGAGCATTGTACCCAGTTGGCACGAAATCTGGCCGCTCGCCGTGCTGCACACTCCCTGGCTCGAAGCTACAGAGGACACTGTCGCGCCGGGCGGAACAGTATCGGCGACGTTCACTTGCGGGGCAGGGATCGACAGAGTGTTGTTCACGATCGTCAGAACGTAAGTCGCGGAACTCTGAAACGCTACCGAATCCGGGCCACTCATGGTTATGGACATATCGGGCGGCTGGACCGGCGGCTGCTGGACGGGAGTAACAGGCGATGACGACAGCGATTCCGGGCTATCGCCCACCCCGTTTGTGGCGTGCACTGTGAATGTGTACGTGGTGCCGTTTGTCAGGCCCGCGACAACTGCGCCGGTTGACGTACCGGAAACCGTTGCGGTAATGCCCGCGGGAATTCCGGCGACCAGCGCCGTCACCGTATAGCTCGTGATCGGGGTGTTGCCGGTCGACGCCGGAGCGGACCACGCTACGGCGGCAGACGCATCGCCGGCCAAAGCCGAAACACCCGTTGGGGCGCTTGGAACCGTGAGCGCGAAGGGTGTCACAGGATTGCTCGGAGACGAAAAGGCACTCGATCCCAAGCTGTTGGTGGCCAGCACGTCGAATTGGTATGTCACCCCGACGGTCAGGCCCGTGATGGTGGCGCTAGTCGGCACGATGGTGGTCCCCGGGGCCGCCGTCACGACCACATCGGGAGCAAGCACCCCGTTAGACGCCGATGAATTGTGGACCGTAAAGCTGCTGACGGCTTGGCCATCAGCCGCAGCCGTCCAGCTTACGGTGGCCACGCTCTGGCCGGCGGTGGCTGTTACGTTCGTTGGCGTTCCGGGCGGTGCCGGCGCCGGCGGAGCAGTCGTGATTTCAAACCAGCGCCCTGCTGTCGCAGTCAGTCCATTGCTCGGATCGTCGCCGACAAAGACGATTGGACTGGCAGGGTTCCGGCCGTCCACTGCGATAGCACCGATGAAGGAGAATGTCGCACCTCCGTAATTGGGCGTGATGGTATCGGTTGACAGGCTGAACCTCGCGACGCTGCTCGTGCTGCCCACCCACACGTCCTTGCCCGATGCGGATGGCACCACCTGATCACTGGCAACAACTCCGAATCCCAGCGATGGGAAGATAGTGGAGGCGATGCAGGGATTATTTCCGTTCGCCGGCGTGAAGCAGACATCCGCGTTCGGAATTGCTCCGGTGAGGATCTTATCGGAGGCGAAGAGGGTGTGTCCGATCCAGCCCAAGCCGGATATTTGCACTCCAATGCTGATCACCGCCGGTTGCACGTTGGTGCATGGCAGGGGTTCAGTTTGCGGTGCGAGAATGCGCATCAGGGTGGCAACCCGTTTGAACCCGACATACAGGTTGCCATCAGGTCCGAGAGCAGCGGCGGTGGGGTTGCTTGACCCGATGCCGCATCCCGCACCGACAACCTGCAGATTTACCTTGTCAACGAGGCCTTGCCCATTATCGTTTGCAGGCACGAAATGCAGTCTCAGGATGCCATTGCTCTTCCCCGACAGATCGACGGCATAGAGGTTGTTGGTGGTCGGATCGAAGCTCAATTCCCCGGCGTTCAATGCCGCGCCTGCCGCGGTGGTCACGCACGTTGCCAAGTTGATCGCATGCGCACCCGGCGTATCGATATCGGGATCCAGACGGCATAATCCGTTGACCGGATCGGCCGACCAGAGGTGTCGAACCAGGTTACCGGTGGCCGGGCTGATGGCAGTTCCGTTGAGGACTACACCGCCGAGCGCGCCGCTTACGCCCGATGCGAATGACAACGTGGTGGTTTGCGCACTCGTCGCGCCAGCAGTGAGCGCAATTAGAAGTATGGTACGGAGCTTGGCCAGGCCATTCGTTCGCTTACGTTCTGTGGTTGAAACAAGCATCTCTTTCTCCTCCTCTGGTCTCTTGCAAACAAGGCAATCGGATCGCAGCGGCTGGAGCGTGACAGCTAGCTTTGCAGAGTGCTGCACTCCTACACCCGCTCGCTGATGCCGATTCTTGTGACCATGGTTGGAGTCGCGCGGAACAGATTTTTTGGGTTGGAGGTAAGTATTTACAGTTGGTAAGCAGGTAGAATTTCCGATATGACATCACGCGTGAATTGGCTTGCGGCCTGGGCCGCGATGCTCTTGTGTTGCGGCTCGGCGGCTGCCGGGGACCAGAAACTGATGCATTGTTTCGCCTGGACGGCGATTCCCGAGGCCACACAGGCGGATTGGGATGCGTTTTTCAAAGCCAGCGACGAGTTGCCGAAGAAGATCAAAGGCATCGAGCGGGTCTGGTACGGGAAGCTGGTTTCGCCGCTGTCAGTGGCGGGGCTGGGCCAGATCGATCGGGAGACCTTCCAGCGGTATCAGGGCGGCGAGACGATCACGACGCAAGTACATCGTTTGCAACGGCAGTGGGGAATGTGCATGGAGATGAAGAACGAGAGCGTGTTAAAAGCATACGAGGACGATCCTTATCACAAGAAGTGGAACGATGCGTATGCCAAGGTGCGGGTGGAAGGGACGACGACGTTCAACATTGTGGGGCAGTGAAAGGAAAGCGGGCAGTCACTGGAGATTGGCGGTCAGTGAGTTCGACGTTCCTACACTGTTTACGAGCGTGACTGTTACGGACGTAATGGCTTGAGGGTTCGTCGTCGTGAACGGCTGTGTGTAGGTGAAGTTGCTGCCGAACTGCGATGACGCGGAGCTCTGGTACCAGGGCGAGAAGATTGCGTCCACCGGGACGGAGAGGCTGGTGGTACCCAAGTTGGTTCCGTTGAACGTGAAATTCGCGCTGGTCAGCGTGCGAGTGCTGGAGTAGCCTATGACCGTGACCGTGAATCCTCCGGCGGTTCGGGTGGCGGTGATGGAGGAGATCACCGGCGCGGTGGTGGGAATGGTCACCGTGCGGGTCGGGGCTGGCGACGGCGTGATGTCCTGTGTGCCGGCCAGAAGCTGCGCGGTGACGGTGATCGTGCCGGCGACGGTTCCCGTCTGCAGGCCGATGGTAGTGGAGCCGGCGGTCTGCCCGGCCGGAATGGTAATGCTCGCGGTGGTGCCGCCGGTGGAGAACTGCACGGCGGGATCGGTTCCGCTGAAGGTGAGCGTGAGTTGGACCGTGATCGCGACCGGGTAAGGCGAGCCCAGGCTGACGCCGACAGTGGATTGCGTTGCGGGGTTGACGCTCAGGGAGATGCCGGTGAAATCGAGGGGCGGCGCGGAGGGCAGGCCCACACTGATGATGAAGCTATCGCTGTCCGTCGCGCCCACAGTGTCTTTCACCGTCACCGTGACGTTGGAACTGCCGGCGGCGGTAGGCGAGCCGGAGATCTCCCCGGTGCTGCTGGAGATACTGAGTCCGGCGGGCAGACCGGCGGCGGAGAAGGTGTACGGCGGAGTTCCGCCCGAGACAAGGAACCCTATGCTGAAGCTGCCGCCGACGATTCCCACTGGAATGCGGTTCGGCGATATGAGAGTCAGCGACGCGGGGTTGACGTTCAGTGTGTAGGAGCGTTTGGCAGCGCTACCGGCCGCGTCGGTGACTGTGACCGTAACGTTCGATGCCCCGACGGCGGTGGGTACGCCACTGAAGCTACCGGAAGGCGATAGGGAGATGCCGGCGGGCAGGCCCGTCGCGGTCCAGGCGAGCGGAGCGGCACCGCCGGTTGCGGCCATCGATCCGCTGTAGGACACGCCGAGAGTGGCGTCAGGCAGCGAAGCGGTGGCGATGGAGATAGCAGCGATGGCGATGGAGAAGCTGCCCGTGGCGGTGGATTTGGCACTGTCGGTCACGGTCACCGCGATGGAAAACGTTCCGGCGGCTGTGGGCGTGCCGGAGAGGGAGCCGGAAGAGGACAACGCCATCCCGGCGGGCAGCGAACCGGCCGACCAGACGTATCCAGAACCCGCCACTCCACCGCTGGCCTGAAACTGTACGGCGCCGTATGCCACGCCCACTTGTCCCGAAGGCAGAGGGGAAGTGGTGGTGATGCTGAGCCTCGGGCCGGTGGCGGTGATGGTGTACGTCTGACTCGCGGTGCCCTGTGCCGAGTCGGTGACGGTCACGGTGAAAGAGTACGTTCCCGGAGTGGTGAGCGTGCCGGCGAGCGTCGTGCCCGAGAACTGCGTTCCAGCGGGCAGTGTGCCGGACGTAGAAAACGTGTAGGGCGGGACGCCGCCCTTGGCGGTGAATGTCGTGTTGACCGCCGCACCCACCTGCATGGATGAGAACGGAGGCGTAGTGATGGTGAGCGGTGCGGGACTTACCACGAGTACAAACGATTTGCTTGCAGTGTTGCCGCCGGCATCGGTGACTTGCACGCTGAAATTGAATGTGCCGGCGGATGGCGCGGTGCCGGCCATGTGTCCATCGGCATAAATTTGCAGGTCGCCGGGAAGCGCGCCGCCACTAAGAGCCCACGTATAGGCTGAGGCTTGTCCTCCGGTCGCAGAGAAGGCGTTCGAGTAATACACGCCGCCCACGGCCGGCGGTGTAAGCGGCGACACCGTTGTGATGACGAGCGGCTGCTGCGTCGAGCTGATGGTGATGTTGAGGGCGCTCGACGAGACCGGAACCGGATCGGCGCTAAGGACGCTTACAGTGGCCGCGCCGCTGGGAGTCAACAGGGTGGCGGGAATGGTCACGACGATTGCAGTTGAGGTGACACTGGTGGGATTGAGCGTCGACGTTCCGGCCGGGCCCTGCCATCGCACGGTCATGCCGTTCAGAAAATTGGAACCGGTGAGGCGGAGAGCTAACGCCGCCGCGCCTTGATTCGCCGAGGTGACGCTGAGCGCAGTGAGAACGGGCGCAGGATTCACGGCGAAGGTGACGGTGTTGGATCCGACGTTGTCATACGTCAGGACAGAAACCTGATGCGTGCCCAGGTTGAGAGACTTCTGCGGGATGGACACGGTGATCTGTCCGGAGCTGTTGACGGTTCCGAGCAAGTTTTGGTTGTCCCAAAGGACCGTCTGCTGGTTGTTGGGCACACCATTCACCAGGGCGGCTCCGCCGGAGTAGTTCGCACCATTGATCTGCACAGGGAAAAGGCCCGTGGTGCAGCCGGCGGTCGCGTTCGTGCTCACGGTACAGAACGGGGGCGCGAGGCTGCCGATGGTTGGGACCGGGTTGATGGTGAATGCGGCCGCGTTGGACTGTGTAGCGACGCTTTGAACGGTAACGGAGACGGCACCGGTGGTCGCAAGAGCGGGCAAAGTGCCGATCGCCTGACTGCTGCTGAGGATTGTGGTCGGGATAGGCTTCGCGCCGAAGTTGACAAACGAACCGGGAGACTGGCAGGCAGTGCTGCCGGGCGACGCGAAGTTAGAGCCGTTGATGATCACCTGTGTCCCGGCCACGGCGCCGACGGTTCCAAAGGAACGCACCAGGCTGGTGATGACGGGCGCGAGGAGCGTGAATGGCAGGCTGTTGCTGACGGGCGGAGACGCGAATGCGCCGGCTTTGAGAATCTCGATCTGATACGTGCCGGGGCCGATGTTCAACGGCGGCAACTGTGCCGTGAGCTGTGTGGAGCTTACGAACGTGGTCGAAAGGGGCGTGATGTTGCCGGCGAGGACGATTTCGGCCGTATCGCCGGCAGCGAAATTCACGCCATCGATGGTCAACAGAACACAGGATCCGTACGGCGCCGAATTCTGGCTCAGGGTCGTGATGACTGGCGCGGTGGCGACCGCGAAGGTGTAGGCGCCGGTAATCGTGTTGCCCCATGAGTCGGTGATGTCGATGGCGAACTGATAGTTGCCCGCGGCAGTGGGAGTGCCGATGAAGTCGGCTGTGTTCTGGAGGGCGGGCCCGGGATTATAGGAGGCGAAGCCCGGCGGCAAAGTGCCGGTGACGAAGCTGATGGAATAACCGGCGGTGCCGCCGGTGGCGAGCGGCTGCGAGTATGCCACATTGACAAGACCGGAAGCGAAGGAAGGGGTAGGTGTGAGGACTGGATTTATGGTGAACGTGGAGGCGTTCGAGGGGGTCAAGGGCACGCCAACGATGGGCGATTCCGCCACGGTGATGCTGGCCGATCCTGGAGAGGAGAACAGCGGACTCGGAACGCTTGCGATGACTTGGATGGCAGTCGCGTCGATAATCGTCAGGGGCTGGGGGGTGGGTACTGAGGGGGTTGACCAAGAGACGGTGCGGAGCGGTGCAGTGGGATTGAAGCTGCCGTTGATGAAAAGCCAAATGCCGTTGCCCGGAGTGGACGCTGTGATGGCGGCCCCATGCGTCGGCGAGGAAACGCCGGGAACGTCCGATTGCAGGGAGCTGATGCAAGGGGCATTGGCGGCCGTACACTGCGCATACAGGCCCGTACTGCCGGCCGCACCGAGGACGGCCAAGAAGCAGAAGCGGCGCATGGGTCTCCTCCGAGTTAACCATTATGAATGGCAAACTGTCTGTAAAACAACGGTTGTACGCGAGGTAGGTGAGATTTCGAACGTGATGCGGACGTCAGCGCAGGTTGACTATGGTGGCGCCCCATCCGCCAGCCTCGGCGGGAGCATCGCGGAAATCGGCTACGAATTCGCAGCGCGAAAGGATGCCGCGCACGATCTCGCGCTGCACACCGATGCCACGGCCGTGAATGATCCGCAGCGCCCTGAAACCGAGCCGGTAGGCTTCGGCGAGGTATTCTTCGACAATCGGGCGGACATCGCGCGGGGGAATGGAGTGGAGGTCAAAGACGTCGGTGATGGGGATGCGGACGGGGTCAGATTCGGGGTCCATAAAATACAGAGGCCCGGCCGGTTTCGCTCGCCGGCCGGGCCAATTATCAGATCAGCAATCGCGCACCTGATGTCAGGCGACTTGAGACCGGTACTGGGTCATCATCGCTTCCATCTGATCTTTCAAACGGAGTTTGCGCTTCTTGAGGCGCGTTTCTTCCAACTCCTGTTCATATGTCAGATGAGGAAGCGACTCGATGGCTACCAACTGTTTTTTCAGCTCCGAGTGCTCGTCGGCCATCTTCCGAAACTCGTCATTGGTGGCCATCAGGTGCGCTTTCAACTCTTCCAGTGCGTTCCGTTCCATATGAGGCAATTCCTCCCAGAGAGGTTGCCACGCCGAGTCGGGGTTCTGGTTCGGAGAGAAGGCTCGGTGGGTAATCTCGTGACTTTTTGTGAAAGACGGCATACCGTCCTAATCGCACCTTAACATGAATGAAACTTCATGACAATAGCCGCTTCCGGGGGGGAGGCATAGTACTCGCTGCGTTCGCCAACTGACTGAAAACCAATGGACTTATAGAAACCGAGAGCGTCTTGGTTGGAGCTCCGGACCTCCAGAAAGAGAGCTCCGCGGAACGTGCCGAGAAGAGATTTTACGAGCACGCGTCCGATCCCACGCCGGCGAAAGGCTGGCGACACGGCGAGGTTGAGGATCTCGTATTCCGCCGGGTCGACGGCTCGCGAAACCAAAAACCCGGCGATCTGTTCTGAACAAACGGCGACCCGCAGATCGTAGTGCAGGTAGTCGCGCACGTCCCATTGAGCCGCTTCCGGCGACAAATCCTGGATGGCGGCGATGGCGTCCAAATCGGCGGCGCTGCCGGGACGAATTGTTGGGATAATCACTGATGCTATTATGCGCCGCCTCGTGACGCTGCTCCTTTTCTTAGGACAGCCCTTTTGGGAA
>Ga0126381_100006075_pt1 | contig 13336 bp, 12 predicted proteins | sample PanSoiMetPlot_28_FD_96465 | JGI IMG/M metagenome (GOLD analysis project Ga0126381, IMG submission 96465) | Tropical forest soil microbial communities from Panama - MetaG Plot_28 | ecosystem: Environmental > Terrestrial > Soil > Tropical forest > Bulk soil | place: Panama | collected 2016-02-17
CCTGGGGGCGGACAGTCCTGCGCGTTCAACCGTGGTCACCTCAGTAGTGTTGCCTTTAAAAGCCCGAACTGTCCAGCGGGTGCATCTCTGATCCATTCGGAGCAGAGTGTCTATGCGGAATATCCGGACCCGCGGCGCTGCGAGTGGCAAACCAAGATTTTGCCAGCCCTGCGGAAGCCCTTTGAGGATCTTCTGAAACTCAGCGGCATTTCACGTAGCGCGGTGTTTGAGATTCTGGCGGGGCGGAGTATGCTGCAGCGGAAGAGTCTGCAGATGGTAATGCAGGTTGCTGCGGAAGCTTGGGTGATCTGAGGAACAGCAATGCCATGGACGCGCTTATCGGCAGAGGTGATAAGCTTCCGCATGGGCGGCATTGACCGATGGAAGATAAGGCGCAGAGTCGATTGTTCAATGTGTCAAACTTGCCCGTCAGCGGCAATGCATGCGCCAAGCAACGAGTGTTGCGTTGGCAACCGTAAATCTCGACGCTAGGTGCCGTCAGTTGGCGGGTACCCGACGCCGCAGTTCGTCGAAGAAGTTCAGGAGGAGAATCACGCGGTCGTGGGGCCCTTCGGGCGTATCGGCCGGCATGAGAGCGACGACGTGTTTGCCGTCCGGCGCCGGATCATAGAACTTCGTCGCGGCGAAAATTACTGGCACTCGTTCAGACCAGACGCGCGGATTACCAGCCACGAATGAGTCTCCTCGCGCTTCAAAAGTCGCAACCATAAGGTGAGGGCGGGGGCCATATGGCCAAAAGAACAGCTCGTGCCCGTTGCGCGACCACCTCGGATATCCACCTCTATCGCGTGAAATCTGCCGTTTGCCATGCCCGTCTGGAAACGCTCGTACGTATACCTGGGCGATGCCGGACTCGTTGGACTGATACGCGATCCAGCGCCCATCAGGCGAGATCATCGGCATCCTCTCGGGGAACGGTGTTTGGAGGAACAATTCTGGCTTGAACGCTCGTAGCCCTGAATTACCGCTCTCCACGGACACGGTCCATATGTCGGCCGCCCCGCTTGCCGAAGTTGCTTCCAAGAAGGCCATCCGTTTGCCGTCGGACGTAAAATTGTTTGGGAATTGCTGATTGCTGCTCTGAGTCAATAACTGCGGCTGGCCTGTTCCATCGGTCCGAACCCACCACATGCCTCCCATCGCCCGAAACACAATGTAACGGCCGTCAGCAGTCCAAACCGGGTCACTGTAACCACCGCCGACCGTTAACCGCATCATGCTCGGACGCCTCAAATAGTACACCCAGATATCTCCTCCTAAAATTAGCGCGAGCCGGCTTTCCGTCCGGCGATAGCGTTGGAAACAGATAATTGCCTGGAACCGGAAGTAGCGGCCGGGCGTTGCCGTAGCCGTCGAGCCATTGCACGGTCACCAGCTCACCCCCCACCCTGCTGCTCCGATATACGACTGTACCGATCCGCGAAAAGTCGATTTGGGCTGAGCCCGAGGCCTCGCTGTAGGCGACGCCCTCCATAACCGGCGTGGCTGTACCATGCACTTCCAACCGGTCCAAATCAAAAGGAATGCCAAATATCGTACCTTTGTTGATGTAAAGCAAATAGCCGGTGGGTAAATACCTGCCCCAGGTGCCGCCGCGCACGAGCGTCTTCCGGCGGCCATCTCTCAGTGACAGAACTTCGACTGTAGCCGAATCCAGCCCGTACAATGAGCTATAAACGCTGAACAACACCGCCTTGCCTCCCGGCAAGACCTGGGGCCACCGATGGACGACTTCTCCTGGCGCCAGTTTCGTCACCGGTGTGGGCGCGCCGCCGGCGGAAGGAATCCGCGAGAGACCAAGGATCGAGAGCGCCGCGATGATGTTCCCATCGTCGCCCCAACTACCGCCGCCGCCGAGATCACCCTTGCACAAGGTGATTACTTTGCCCCCTTGAAGGGAGACCTTCTTCAAGCCTCCTGGTCCTCCAAAGAATGCTACCCACTGCCCATCCGGTGAGAAGAAAGGACCCGATGCACCTTCCGTCCCCGGCAACTCAGTGGCATAGGGTTGATCGAGCCGCCGCGTGAACAGCTTCGAGTGGGAAACGTACACCAGCCGCATACCGTCGGGCGAGAGAATGGCGTTGGCTCCCCAGCGATCAGAGCCGGGTGACAACTCGTTTCCCAGATCGACGTCCAGGCGCATTAGAGGCTGGAGGGGCCCCGTCAGGGGCCGCGCACCGGGCCGGTAATACGATGAGCCCGCCAAGACGATCAGAATGATAATAGCCAGCAGAACCGGGACAATAATCCGAGGGTTGATGTCGAGCGCCCAGCGCTGCGGAACCTTTTCTATCGGCCGATTGGCCGCGTCGTTTTCGCGGATAACAGCGACTGGTTCGGCCTGGGTAGGAGATCGGCTGTCTCTATCTCACCTATGAAGCGATAGCCTCGCCGGGCGAGGGTCTTAATATAGCGAGGGTTATCCGCCGAGTCCCGCAAGGCGTCCCGCAATCGCCTTACCGCGTCGTTGATACCGTGGTCGAACTCGGCTACGCCTTCGTCCGGCCAGAGGCGTCTCCGAATCTCCTCGCGCGATACAACTTCGCCAGGGGATTCGAGGAGCAGTTGGAGGATTTGGAAAGGTTGATCCTGGAGCCGAATCCTCCGTCCCTCTTTGCGCAGTTCGCCTCTTTGAGGATTCAGCTCGAATGGCCCGAAGCGCACGTTTGATTTGGATTCGGCACCGCCTCCGGCGTGGCCTCTCTTTTCCATCGCTAGATGCCTCCGGCCTCAGAGCTTGGAGGAGAGTCTACCACAATCCATCAAAGTCTCACCCGATCGCGCAAGCATCTGTTCCTCAGTCGATTAGCGGTTGACCATATTTTATACGGGTTGATTCGGTTGCATTGATCTTCGGCGGTACGGAAGGCAGAATCACTACACGATGCGGCGTGCAACAAGATCCGTAGATGCCGCTCGCGAAGGAGAAAACTCGAATGAAAAACCGAATCCGTTTCGCAATTACCCTGGCAGGCGTGGTTCTGGCCGCATGGCCGCAAGCACCGGCGGGTGACCAGCACGGCGACGTGCAATGGGTTTCGGCATGGCAAGGCAGTCCGACACCCGGAGGCATGGGCCTGTCTGACCAAACCATCAGAAACCTGGTTTTCCTCAGTACCGGCGGGGAGCTTGTTCGTGTCCGGATATCAAATACCTACGGAAGTGATCCGTTGAATGTGGGCTCGGCAACGATTGCGGTCTCAGCCGGCGGTGCGGCGATTGTCCCACAGACGCTGCATCAACTTACTTTTTCGGGCCAAAAGTCGATTCTCATAGCTGCGGGCGGGGAGGCGTTAACTGACCCGGTAGCCATGAACGTGCATGCCTCCGATGTTGTTGCTGTGAGCGTCTTTCTGCCAGCAAGCACCGGTCCGGCGACGCAACATATCTTTGCAGACCAAGACAACTTCCTCGCAGCTGGAGACCAGACCGGAATAACCGCCGGCACTCCGTTTACAGACGACATCGGGAGCTGGATGTTCTTGTCAGGGATCGAGGTCACAGAACAACCGCAGATCGTCGGAACCGTGATTGCGCTTGGAGACTCAATCACCGACGGCTTTGGCTCAACCAAGGATGCTAACCACCGCTATCCCGATTTCCTTGCCCAGCGCCTGGCTGCCCGCAGAGGGCCGACACTCTCTGTGGCCAATGCCGGAATGATTGCCAATGAACTGCTCAAGATCAGCCCGCTAGGCTACTCGGCTCCTGCGCGCCTTGTGCGTGATGTCCTGATTCAACCTGGAGCGCGCGTGCTCATTCTACTGGAGGGAGTCAACGACATCGGGAGTTCGGCCCAGGCGAAAGACCTGATCCCCGTATACGGGCAGATCATTCGGCAGGTGCATGCTGCCGGGATGAAAATATTCGGTGCCACATTGCTGCCCTTCGACGGGTCGAACGCACGATGGAAAGGAGCCTATGGCACTCCGGCAGGGGAAGCGCAGCGACAAGCGTTGAACCAGTGGATCCGAACTAGTTATGCCTTTGATGGGGTGATAGATTTCGAGAAGGCGGTGCGAGATCCAGCAGATCCGACACGCTTACTCCCGGCGTTTGATAGTGGTGACCATCTGCATCCGAACGATGCAGGGTACCAGACGATGGCGAATACGATCGATCTGGATGCGATCATCTCCGCTGCCCTGAGTTCGGTCCACTAATCGAGATTGCGCGCACGTTGATTCACCAAAAGCTCGCGAATCAGGAACAGCTTGTGCGCGAGATGTTTCCGGATTCATCAGCCGCCGATGAAATCGCCGAATGGCGCACACAATTGCCGACAGCCGCGGTAATCGATAGCATCCGGTTGCTTGAAGCGCAGGGAGCAGCGGCGTATTGGTCTCGGCGTCCTCAAAGTCCAAGACATTCGGATGGCGCTCGCCGTCTCAGTACCGTACGCATCTAAAGTCCGCCGCGGGCTTATAGTCCCGCATCCGCGGCATTGGGCGAAGCTGGCGGAAATGGCGGGGTATGCCGACATTAAGTGACAACTCAGCGGGCGGTGAGGGTCGGATTCGAACTTGCAGTCTAGCGTCTAATCTGTAAGTTCCGTGAATTCAAAACGCCAAATACGTCAAATACGCCACACAAGAATCCACTCGGCTGTAAGGACGTTTTACATCGTTATCGCAAACCGGCCAAATTCCGCATTGACCATTCGGAATCCAGGAGATCACAACGGGCGGATACGGGCCTCAAAACGACCACATTTCCTCCTGCGTGCCTGCTGCCCCCTGGAGGTCGCACTTTAAAGGGTCCGTAGTCGTCCAACGTGATCTTCGTCGGCACGCGAGTGTTCTGCATGGCGCTGCGAAGAAACATTTGGCGGCGTCTCACGTCGCGGTTCCACTTAGAAAGCAATTAACCGTCTGACCCGCCTTGTCGACGACAGGGTACAGATTCACCCATTGCCCGTGAACCTAAATATAGGTCTCGTCCATCCTGCACCATCCGCCGACGCGCCGAGCGTAGCGCCACCAGTGCTTTTCAAATTCTGGGAGGTAGCGCCGTACCCACCGCAAGATCGTCGTATGGGTCGAGGAAGTCTCCCGATCCGCCGTTATGATCACCTGGTCCCGCAAGCTCAGCCTGAAGCTCATCTACCAACTAACGCACAAAACGGTGATCTGTCGGCCCGAAGCGCCGTCCTTTTGAACACATCTTCGATATTGCACCAGAGCCTACTCGAGGAGGATTACGCGATCATCGCCGGGCTGTTCGACGATCGCCGCAACGAATCTTGCGGAAACTCGTAGGTTATCTGCTGCAAAGAAATACTGAGTCTGAGAGTGCGCTTCGTCATCTTGCATCTCCAGAAAAGGGGGTTCAGTAAAGACGAGCGGAATAAAGGCTCACGGACGTTGTTTCTGGCTGTCGTCGAGCACCTCGGCCACCCCAGGCCTCAGCCACGATCTCAAACCGTGGCGGAAAAAATGTGGGTGGTGGCCGACCTCGACTGACGATGAATCCATTCGTTTTCTATAACATGCCTGGTGGGTGGTATCTCGTCTCAAGCGAGATCCCGGTATCGAATTGGGTGGCGCGCGATCATTGGATCGTGCCCGTCGGCGGAGGCTTCGGCAGGGTATTCAATATTGACAAGCAGGCTATGAACGTTCGCCTTCATGGTCTAAATATTGCAAACGCCCGGACGACATACCCCGCTGGTGGTTGCAAGTCGAGGTCCAGTTCCTCTTCCCGGGAAAGAAGTAATGTTAACGAAATCTTCGAAGCGCGAAGTATTGCTTCTACCGATCCGCGGCTCGATCCGCGCGCACCGGAAACACCGAGGAAGCATGACCATCGGCTACGCTTTCCTGGGCATGGTAGTGCTTCACGTCGTCTGTATAAGAACCGCCTTAGCTCAAGATGAGGGTCTTGGCAACTTTCGCAGAATTGCAGAACCGGCGGGCTTAGAAAAACCTGGCCCTCCCGACTGGGGGCCGGTTCCAACTGGAAAACTTTCCTTAGCAAATGTGGCGCCTGGCCTTTTCCCGTTTTTCAACAACGGACCCGTATTCGGCCTGCCAGGTACGGTGGTGGGTGACTTCTGGCAGAGAACAGAGCTGACAGGTGATTGGGGCGGCGCACGAACCGACCTAGCCCGCCATGGGGTCTTCGTTGACCTCTACTCCACGAGCGCTTACCAGGACGTAGCCTCGGGCGGACTCAAAACTGGCAGCGCCTTCGTGCAGAATACCCAGCTTTCCATAAATCTCGACACAGGACGCGCCGGGCTGTGGCCTGGCGGCCTGTTCCATGTGACCCTCCAGTCTCGATATGGAAGCGCGCCGCAAAACACTTTTATAGTAGGCTCTTACGTACCCCAATATACCGGATTGGTCGAGCCGGGTCCCCTCCTCTGGCAGGATACTCTTCCATCGGAGTATTTCTGGGTTCAGGCGATTAACAAGCGCTTCAGCATATTACTGGGTAAGATCAGCGATGTCTTTATTCCTGATCAGACACTATTCGGCGATAGCTACAAATCTTACTTTGCCAATTTCAATTTAAATAAAAACTCGATGACCACCAATTTTTATAACCCTACCGCGTGGGCAGCGCTCGGAGCGCTGACGCCCGCTCCTTGGTTGGTCCTTGGGGGTGGCGTGCTGGACCCGAACAGCATGGCAAACACGTTTTCCAAGCACGCCTATGACAAGGTTAATCTCTACCTGACCGCGGTCGCGAAATACAAACTCGCCGGTCGACCGGGCCAGTTCTCACCGGCTTACAATTGGTCCAACAAACCAAAGATCAACTTGAAGATGCCCTTTGGAGAACTGTCACGGGAGCAGATCCCCCAAGCGGTGGCTGGGCTTCTTGGCGGTTCAACTGCCGGTTTGCCTGCTAACTATAGAAAAGATAGTTGGTTCCTGATCGCAAACGCCTCGCAATACCTTTTTGTATTCGAAGACCCTGCTTCGATCGAGCCAAAAATTAAGAGCGGTCAGCCGCTCAGCGGAATCGGCGTATTCGGGCGGTTGGGATATGCGCCTCCCAACACGAATCCCGTCACACGGGACTTCAGCCTCGCGCTGGTGGCCCGAGGTGTGGCTGCTTCCAGGAACTGGGACAGTTTCGGAGTTGGCTTCTTCTACAACGCGATCAGCAATAAATTGAAGAGTAACATCGAGCAGCTCACGGATGGTACAAGAACTGTCAAAGACGAGAAGGGAATAGAGATTTTTTACGACTTCGCGATCAGTCCAGCGATTAGACTAATCCCTGGATATCAACACATCTGGAACCCGCTCTCTGCCCAGGTGGTAAACCGGCCTTGGGCAGATATATTCCTGCTCCGATTGAGTTTGGCATTGTGAGTTCAAGGAGGGATCTCCTTACAAAATGTAGGAAAGAACAACAAACGTGGAGGAAAAACAAAGTGATAGTCGACGGAATCAGCGAAAAGAATGGGCACGCGAAATCCATCGCGTCAAACGAATTCGACATTAAGGCGGCATTCGATCAATTCATGAATGGGATTGGTTTATCGCCGCAAGAGACTGGTGGAAAGATTACCTTCGTCGGCTCGGACCCAATCTTCGAAAGCCGTGTTCGAACCGGCGCATGCATTTCGCTTCCTATCATGGCAGCCGCCGCGGGCGCTGCCACGGTCTGGAAGATGCGCACCGGGCGCGGACAGGATCTCTCGCTCGACTTGAGACAGGCCATTCACGGTGTTAATCCTCTGTATAAATTCACACCCACGGTAAATGGCTACGTCTATCAATGGCCGTGGCTCTTGGAACACGGCAATCCAATGGTCTTCGATCTCTATCTAACCAAGGATGGGCGCTGGGTGCTGCCGACGGGAGGCTATCCGCATATGGCCGTCGAATGGAGCTCGCTGTTGCGCAGCGGCCTCGATAAGAAGAGCCTCACGAATGCGATTCTGAAGTGGAATGCCCAGGACCTCGACGACGCTGCCGCGGAGAGGGATATGGTCTTTGCATTGTGCCGCTCACGCGAGGAGTGGGCGATGCATCCGCAAGGTCAGCTTCTGGCGGCGAAGCCACTTATCGAGATCGAAAAGATCGCCGACAGTGAGCCCGAGCCATTCGGACCGGCGCAGCGTCCGCTGAGCGGAATTCGCGTCCTGAGTTTGACGCACGTAATCGCCGGAAACGTCACCAGCCGCACGCTCGCAGAGCAGGGGGCCGAGGTGGTGCACATCGACCATCCACAAGAGTTCGAGCACGAAGTCTTCCACCTCGACGAAACGGTTGGGCAGCGCTCGGCCTGGCTGGATCTCAGGTCGCATGAAGGCAATCGTCGCGGCCACGAACTGGCGGCCGACGCAGACGTGGTCGTCGACAGCTATCGCGGGCGTTCCATGGCCAATCTTGGTTTTTCGCCGCAGCAGCTGGCCGAGGAGCGGCCCGGTATCATTTATTGCTCCATGCGCTGCTATGGGTATGACGGCCCCTGGGCCAATCGCGGCGGGTTCGATATGGAGGCGCTCTGCGTCAGCGGCTTCACCGATATCGAAGGCACCCCTGACCGGCCTAAGTTCCCGCCGACCAAGGTGATGAACGACTACATCGCCGGTTATATGGGTGCCGCCGGCGTGACCGCGGCGCTGATTCGGCGTGCGCGAGAAGGCGGCAGCTATCACGTCAAGATCTGCCTCACGCGTAATGCCATGTGGTACCCGACCATGGGTATCTTCGATCGGGACCAGGTTAGTATGGCCGGCGAAGGCGAAGAGCATCAACTGCTGCCGCCGGAGACGATCACGCGCCAGACTCCTTATGGGGAGGTCTACCGTCTGGCGCCTCCGGTCCATTTCTCCGAGACACCCGGCTACTGGGAGGATCCCATTCTGACGGTGCGCGGATCCTGCAAGCCGGAATGGATCTCACGGCCCGAAGCCCGGAGGGTGAAGCAGAGCATGCCTGAGGCCGCCAGGCGCGACGTGTATCGTGAGGGGCCTCGTACTACGCTCGATCGCACGGCCTGAGTCCACCGTTACTCGACAGGCAATATTGTTCGTGCAACCCGAATGGCTTGCCAGCCCACCTGGCAAGCCATTCGGGAGCTGAGGCTTTTATGAAAGAACGGAACGAGAACTGCCAGTTGCAGAGGATGTTGATGTTGGAGTGCCTCGGGAATAACTTGTATCTGAGGGAGCACGATGTCGTCTACCGCAGATAATCTGAGCTTGTTCCGACTCCTGATTGATCAGGCTCCGGACGCGATTATTTTCGCGGATCAACAAGGAGTCATCAGGATCTGGAACAACGCCGCAGCCGATCTTTTCGGTTACTTGCCGGAGGAAGCGGTTGGCCAGACCTTAGATATCATTGTTCCAGAGGATCTGAGACTTGCTCACTGGGCCGGCTTTCGTACGGCGGTGGCTGCAGGACACACGAAACACGGCAGAGGGGCGATGAAGACGCGGGCAACCCACAAGACCGGACAAAAGCAATACGTCAGCCTGGCGTTTTCGGTGGTGAAGGATCGTGACGACAAAGTGCTTGGAGCAATGGCAACGGCTCGGGAGTTCATCGCGGATAAGTCACAATAGGTTCGTCTAATGTCCGAGGAACAAGTACGGGCAGGTTGCCAAAATTGAGCCCGGAGAGCGGCGATTCAGTGCTTGGTAAGGGCACAACAGGCGCCATAAATGCCAGTGGAGAATCATGCGCACAAGTCATCAGGTCTTTGAGCATCTAATCGAACAATGCCGAGACTTCGAGCCTGTAGTAACCGCAGTCGTTTACCCGCTGAGCGAAGTTGCTTTGCAGGGCGCCGCCGATGCGGCTCGGGCACACTTGATCGATCCGGTACTGATTGGTCCTCGACGTGGGATCGAAGCTCTGGCTCGCGATCACGGCATCGACGTATCTCGTTATCGGTTCGAGGAAGCCATCGATGACGTCGATGCAGCTCAACGAGGCGTGACGCTCTGCCGTTTGGGTACTTGTCAGGCGCTGATGAAGGGAAGCCTGGAGACGGATCATTTCCTGCACGCCTGCATGGCTGACCAAAGTGGCCTTCGTACCCACAGGCGAATGTCCCATATTTTCGTGCTGGACGTCCCTCTCTATCCTCGTACTTTGCTGATCACGGATGCGGCGGTCAATATCTATCCCACACTAGAAGAGAAGGCCGACATCGTCCAAAATGCCATCGATCTTGCACAGGCGCTCGGCATCGAGGAGCCCCGCGTTGCGATTTTGTCCGCGGTGGAGCGGATCACGCCACGGATTGCCTCGACAATCGATGCCGCGGCTCTATGTAAGATGGCCGACCGCGGCCAGATCACGGGCGGCGTTCTCGATGGTCCACTCGCATTCGACAACGCTGTCGATCCGAAGGCTGCCGAAATTAAGCAGATTCATTCGCCGGTAGCAGGAAGGGCCGACGTTTTGTTAGCGCCGGACCTGGAGTCCGGCAACATGCTCGCAAAGCAACTCGAATACCTTGCCGAAGCCGAGCTCGCCGGCGTGGTCATGGGTGCCCGCGTGCCAATTATTCTTACAAGCCGCGCCGACAGCCCAAAGACACGGTTGGCCTCTGCAGCGGTGGCAGCCCTACTGTCGCGGCAGCGCCAGCGGATGTCGCCTTCGATTGCGGCCTGATTTCAGAAGAGCCACCGCCAACCTCCGCCGCTATATTGTAAATCTGCCGGTGGCGGATAACCATTCTGCTGCGGCCCGACGCGTGCTGCCCAAAATCAGCAATCAGCCAGCTTGGGCCGCGAAAGTCATGCGGTGACACTTTAGCGTGACGCGCATTCACTTACAAAGGTCCCGCCGCACTTCCCAGAGCCACGACCGCCAAGAGCAGCGCCGACTTTCGCCGTCGGTCGGATTGCTCATTTTTCCGCGCCCGCCAGCATCGCCCGTTTTTCTGCGCTGCACTTCGGGCCGCCGATTCCGCAACCGCGGGTACCGCTAAGTTTCGCGCGGCTTTTTCAGAGACTTCATGAACTTCAGCCTAATGGGATTCCATTGTCTCATTAACATTATTTATAAATATATAATGTAAGGTTACGGAATGGTTTCGCTCTCCGCTCTCCGCTGGCTCGCTGATCAGAAGGCCGCATTCGTGATGCTGGAGCGGGACGGAACCGTGCTGCTAACGACCGGGCCTGTGCGATCTTCCGATGCAAGGCTCCGCCGCGCGCAGGCGCACTCCTCGGAATCGGGTGTAGCCATCGAAATCGTCCGCGGTCTGATTCAGAAAAAGCTCGCGAATCAGGAGCAGCTTGTGCGGGAGAAGTTTCCGGATTCGTCAGCCGCAAATGAAATCGCCGGATTCCGCGGGGAACTTGCCGCAGTGGCGACAATCGATGCGATTCGGTTGCTTGAGGCCCAGGGAGCCGCCGCATATTGGTCCGCATGGCAGAAGGTCCCAATCACGTTTGCTCAGAAGGATGCGCCTCGTGTTCCGGACCACTGGCGTATTTTCAACGGCCGCGGATCTCCGCTCACAGGCTCGCCGCGATTGGCTGTAAACCCGGCAAACGCAATGCTCAACTACCTATATGCGGTGTTGGAATCGGAGGCCCGCCTCGCCGCCGCCGTGGTCGGGCTCGATCCGGGTTTGGGCTTTCTCCACATGGACGCGGAGTATCGGGATAGCCTCGCCTGCGATCTGATGGAGCCTGTCCGTCCCCAGGTTGATGCCTACGTTTTGGACTGGATCAGCCGGGAGCCGCTGAGCAGAGCATGGTTCTTTGAAGAGCGTAATGGAAACTGCCGACTGATGGCCGATCTCGCCGCGCGCCTTTCGGAAACTGCGTCCACATGGCGACACGCCGTCGCGCCGTTTGCCGAATGGACGGCTCAAACTCTCTGGGCCAGCATCAAGAATGCCGACCGAAAGCGCCCCCGCCCCACGCCTCTAACCCAGCGCCGGAAACGGGAAGCCAAGGGTGCTCCGCCCGCAGTCGCGCGTCCGGCGCAGCCTCAAGTCGTCTGCCGGATCTGTGGCACGCCCGTGCCTTCCAAAAAGAACTACTGTAAAGCGTGCGCCGCGAATCTCGCACGGGAACGAATGCATGAGATCGCCAAGGCTGGGCGCGTAGAGTCACAGAAGGCCGCGGCGCGGGCGCAGTTGGCGGAAAGCCAGCGTCGCGCCGCCGCCGCAAAGCAGCTTTGGGATGCGAGCAGCTTGCCCGCATGGCTGACCAAACAGCGGTATGTCGAGCAGATTATGCCGCGTCTCGGTGCGGTTAAAGTCCAAGACATCCGAATGGCGCTGACTGTTTCGGTGCCCTACGCGTCCAAAGTCCGCCGGGGGATTACGCTTCCACATCCACGTCATTGGCCGAAGCTGGCGGAGATGGTGGGTTATTCGGCCGGGAAGTAGGCCCGCTGCGAAATGACCAAGACCATTCACCAGTGCGCCGGGATTTCATTCAATTGTCTTAAACTGCAACCGCGCAGTTAATTTGTGCTCGACGGCACGCGACGCCACAGCTCGTCGAAGAAGTTCAGGAGGAATGTCACGTGGTCGTGAGGCTCTTCGGGCGTATCGGCCGGCATGAGAGCGACAATGCTTTTGCCGTCCGGCGCCGGATCATAGAACTTCGTCGCGGCGAAAAATACCGGCACTCGTTCAGACCAGACGCGCGGTGTACCCACCACGAACGAATCTCCGTGCGCTTCAAAAGCCGCAACCATAAGGTGAGGGTGGGGGCCATATGACCAAAAGAACAGCTCGTGCCCGTCGCGCGACCACGCCGGGTAACCACCTATGCCGCCAGAGACTTCCCGTTTGGCATGCTTGTCCGGAAACGCTTGCACGTACACTTTATTCTTACCGGACTCGGCGGAGTGGTACACCATCCACCGCCCGTCGGGCGAGATCATCGGCATCCTCTCCTTGAACGGAGTTTGGAGGAACAATTCCGGCTTGCCCGCTCGCAGCCCTGAACTGCCGCTCTCCACGGACACGGTCCAAACGTCGGCCGCCCCGCTTGCCGGAGTTATTTCCAGGAACGCCAGCCGCTTGCCATCGGCCGTAAAATTGTTGGGGAATTGCTGATTATTGCTCTGAGTCAACGGCTGCGGCTGACCTGTTCCGTCGGCGCGGATCCACCACATGCCTCCCGTCGCCCGAAACACGATGTAACGGCCGTCGGCAGTCCAAAGCGGGTCACTGTAACCACCGCCGAACGTCAACCGCGTCATGCTTCCGCCCCCCAATCGGTACACCCAGATATCTCCTCCTGAAATTAGCGCCACGCGGCTACTGTCCGGTGATAGCGCCGGAAACAGATAATTGCCGGGAACCGGGAGTAGCGGCCGGGTGTTGCCGTTGCTGTCGAGCCATTGCACGGTCACCAGCCCGCCTC
>Ga0126381_100006076_pt1 | contig 13335 bp, 12 predicted proteins | sample PanSoiMetPlot_28_FD_96465 | JGI IMG/M metagenome (GOLD analysis project Ga0126381, IMG submission 96465) | Tropical forest soil microbial communities from Panama - MetaG Plot_28 | ecosystem: Environmental > Terrestrial > Soil > Tropical forest > Bulk soil | place: Panama | collected 2016-02-17
AAACTCCGATGGTAAGCACCATCGAGAAATCCAAGATAACTCCCTTTCTGGGTGTCGAGTATTCGGTCTTGTTGCCGCGTGAGGGTAGCGAATGCGTCGAGATTCTTCTTGAGCGTTTTCCGAAAGGACTGGCTTTCCCGATCCATCAGCACAAAGAATGCGAACAGACATATCTGTTCTTAGAGGGTGAAGGAGAAGTCACAGTTGCCGGCGAAGTTCACCATCTCACGAAGGGTGGCGTGGTCTACATACCCAGATTGACGGACCACGCAGTGCGCAATGTCGGCGACTCCGAGCTTGTTTACGTCGTCGTAGAAACTTACCCGGAGGGCTATCTGCCAAACGAACCTACCTGGGACTCCCACATCGAAGCCTTGCAAAGGCATTACGCGTCCCGCGCATAAATTGAATGATTCCGGCCATCCTGAATCTGAGTGGTAAAGCATGTGTAGTCACAGGAGTTGGTGGGGGAATCGGAGCGGCGATTGCCGATGTGTTTTCCCAATGCAAGGCACACGTGATCGGCCTTGAAAAGGACCGTGCCGGACTCGATCGGACGATCGGCCGAATCGCCGCCAGCGGCGGCTCATTTCATCCAATTTGTGCGGATGTAAGCTCCGAGCCGAGTATTGCGGCGGCCTTTGACGAGATTACCGTTAAGTATCCGGCCATCCATGTCCTGGTGAACAATGTCGGCGTCGAATTTTATAAGAACTTTGTAGACGTGAGCACCGAAGATTGGGAAACGCAAATACGGGTGAATCTGCGCAGCGTCTTCCTCTGCTGTTCGCATGTGGCGCCGCTCATGATCAAAGCGCAACGGGGAGTCGTCATCAACACTGCCTCGGTGCAGGCCTTCGCCACAACCGGCCAAACGGCGCCCTACGCGGCTGCCAAGGCCGGCATCCTCGGCTTTACAAGAGACTTGGCGCGAGACTTGGGGCCGCATGGGATTCGAGTGAATGCTATCTGCCCTGGTTGCATCGAGACGCCGATGATGGAACGCTCGCTGAACCGAAACTCCGATCCCGCATCGGCGCGGCAGCGTATGCAAGCTGCCATTCCGCTGCGCCGCCTCGGTGATCCCAGAGAGATAGCGAACGCCGCCGCGTTCCTGGCCTCTGATCTTGCTTCCTACATATCCGGTATCGCGCTGGTGGTTGACGGCGGTCTTCTCGCCCAGCTGCCGGTTACCTAATGAGAAAGGCCAAACTACTGTGGATTACGCTGAACTGGAAGTCAACCGATTCGAAACTTATGTCGATGGCTTGGACCATAGTGAAGACTTAGCCTTCGACCGTGAGGGTATCCTCTGGGCAGGTGGCGAAGCAGGGCAGATCTATCGTATTCCAGAAAAACAAAAGATTGAAGAAATAACAAATATTGGCGGTTTCTGCCTCGGCCTGACCTTTTCGGTATCGGACGAGCTCTTCGTCTGTAATCCCAAGCTTCGTGCGGTTGTGCGCGTGCAGAAAAACGGTAAATCGGCTCTATTTGCTGATTCTGCAGGCGCACAGAAATTGGTACAGCCGAACTATAGCGTCTTTGACTCGCAAGGCAATCTGTATGTCTCCGATTCCGGCCAATGGTCCACGAGTAGCGGCTGCGTCATTCGGTTCGATCAGCACGGAAAGGGAACAATTTTTCTCGATCCGCCGCAGCCATTTCCAAATGGGATGGCGCTCAGCCAGGACGAACGCTTTCTCTTCATAGCCCAGAGCCATACCGACGATGTCCTTAAGGTAGAAATTCGCCCCGATGGAACGGCGGGCCATCAGGAGATCTATGCATCCGGTCTTGAAAGGATTCCCGATGGCTTAGCTTTTGATGTGCGCGGGAATTTGTACGTCAGCTGCTATGCCTCCGACAACATATACCGCGTTACACCCGATCGAAAAGTATCTTTGCTTGCTTACGATCGAGCCGGAACCATCCTTGCCCGGCCCACCAACATCGCGTTTGGAGGTCCTTCGAACGAATACCTCTACGTCGCAAATCTCGGCCGTTGGCACATCAATCGTGTACGTCTCGGTGTAGCCGGCCAACGGCTTGTGAACCAAGCTTAGCGACCGGGAGCCAGCGTGCCTCGCGCTGAGATTTGCGCAATGAATGATTAAAAGTCGCGATATTGCGCGTTCAGCCCAAGACGAACGTGTCGCATCCTTGCCTGAGCAGAAATCCTAATTTTATGAAGCAGAACTTCGCCGCAGTTATCCTCGGTGGCACCGGGCAAGTTGGTGGCGCAGCCGTCACGGAGTTGCTGGCAATTCCGGAATGTAGGGAAGTCGTCATGGTCACCAGAAAGCCCATTGCGGCACGATCGCGGGTGCGCAACGTCGTTCTTGATACCGGCGCTGCTGACTTTGCCGGGCGCACTGCCGCCCTTGCCCGCGAAGTCTTCAGCCAAGGTCCCGTGAGCGCCGTGAGCTGTGTGGGTGTCGGTTCTGGATCCAGGCGCTGGAGCGAAGAAGACTTAAAACGACTGGAACTCGGCGTCGTGGGCGCCTTTGCGCGTGGCTGCCATGACGCTGGAATCGCCCAGTTTTGCTTGCTTTCAGCGGTAGGAAGCACAGCCCGCAGCCGGTTTCGCTATGTTCGCGTAATGGGCATGAAGGAAGACACCGTGCGCAACATCGGTTTTATCCGCCTCGCCATCTTTCGCCCCGGCATCATTGTCGGCAACGCTCATACCCCGGCCTGGGTCGGCTTGTTGGGAAGCCTGGTGCCTGGACCGTTTGGCAATATTGATCAGCGAATTCTCGCTCGCTCAATCGCCGCCGAAATAGCTTTGCACAGTCGAGAGACCGGTGAAGTGATCCGCGAAAATACAGCGATGAAAAAACTCGCTGCGCAGCTCTCGGTTCTAAATTGAGCCAATGAGACATCGCTTTCTCAATGGCGCTATCAGGCCAACGCACTCATCGAGAATTGCTTACAAGCGATTCTGAGGGGCAAGGATCGCGGATTGCCGAAAATGCCCGACCCTACCTGGGTACAGTGGCTCGCCTGACCAGCGCATATCCTGCCACTCCGACCGGCACAAACACTACTAGCGCAAACAGCCGCTGCATCGTTCCTTCCGCAAACACAGGGGCCATCCTATGCATCATCAGGGGCATCATCAATAGCAGCGCCACCGCATTACAAAGGAGATACATCCTCAAAGCCATGCCTTGCCACCATAAAGCAATCAGCAAAAGCACCGGTGCAGCGAGAGTGGGAAACATTAGAAATTGCCACGAAGCATGCCGCGGATCAGGCATCGGAAACATGCCTGCCTTCAAAGAAAGGACACCGTTGGCCAAGACGGAGAGTCCCACGAGCAGCGCCAGCGCCGTCCAGGTTGCTGTCCGCAGCCCACGAAAGAGGCCAAATGCACCGGTGAGTCCCGCTACTCCGGTCAGCACGGCTCCCAAGTTGAATATCCACGGTTGGCGAGAGGCCGTCGTTCCCAGCATGCTCGCCGTGTCCTGCGCGAAGCTATAGCCCGGGTAAAAGGGTGCGGCGATCAGCTGCGCCCCAAAATAGATCAAGGGCATGGCGATCGCCGCATAGAGGGCCCATACAGTTGCCTGCCGGAAAGCGGGAGGGCACACGCGCACTTGTTCCATCTCAGTCCATAACGCTGCAGCTTGCTCAAAGTTCCTTCGAATTTGAGTTCGTCCCGAATTCTCACCGGAAGGTCCACCATAGGATCAACGTGCAGACGAACAGTACACTAGCCCAGACCCGATAATCTGGCGCTGTCACCTTTGCTTCTGCAGCTGCAGAACCGAAAACATAGCCGTCGATTTTGTACTCGGGTGGTGGTGGGGTCAGAAGGCTGACGACGATCATCGTTATCGCCGCGAGGCACCACACGAGGATCGAACGGTGGAGGAAGGAAATCAGGTAGGGGTGCGAAACAAGCCCCCAGCCTAAAGTTTGGTCAAGGAGCAGAAACAAGCCGAAGGTGAATCCTGCCGCACCTCCGGAAATGGCGCCGGCTGTGTTCCCGCGTTTCCAGAGCAGGCCAATGAAGATCACAGCGCACAACGGCACTCCCAGATAAGCCGAGATCATCTGCAAATAGTTCCAGATGGTGACAGACAGCCCCACTAAAGGAGCGGCCAACACGCCCAGCAGCGCCATCACAAGTGTTATCTTGCGCCCGGCGACGACCTGCTCCTTATCGGAGAGGTTCGGCTTCCTGCGCATGAGAAAGTCTCGGACCACGAGCGTGGCGCTGGCGTTGTAGCACGCGCTCATCGAGGACATCAGGATGGCGATGAGACCAGCGAGTACGAGCCCCCGAAGCCCTGCAGGAAGCAGATCAATGACGATGTGCGGATAGGCCATATCTGGTTTCGGCAGGTTCGGGTACAGGGCATGAGCAATGACGCCGGGTAGCACCAAAATGAAAGGAATTAGCAGTTTCAGGAAGCCCGCGAAAATGGCCCCTTTCTGACCTTGATCTATAGAGCGTGCTCCTAACACACGCTGCACATTGGTCTGATCCATGCACCAATAAAACATTCCGCCGAGGACGTTCCCGATGAAGAAGCCGGTGATGGGAAGCTCGGAATTTAGCGGCTTCACCATGTGGATCAGCGCAGGATCGACGCGCGCAGCCAAGCCATGCCATCCGCCGACCGTGACGAGGCCGACGACCGTCAGGACTATGCTGCTGGCGATGAGCCACGTGCCCTGCACCATATCCGCATAAACTACGGCGCGCAGGCCGCCCTTCATGGTGTAGAGCGCCGTGAAAATAGAGAGGACAATCATGACCGCCAGCTGGTTCCAGCCGAAGAGCAGCACCAAGAGAAATGAACCAGCCCAAAGATCGATAGCGTTTTTGGTAAACACATTCATCACGAGCAGATTGCCGGAAAGGAAGGCGCGTAGGCCCCATCCGAAGCGACGCTCGAGGAATTCGGGAATAGTGTAGATTTTGCTCCGCAGGTAGAGCGGCGTAAACAGAGAGGCCAGAATGATGAGGCACCAGGCTGCCATCCATTCGTACCCGCCGGTGACTAGGCCAACACGGTAGCCATCGCCCGCCAGGCCGACGACATGCTCGGCCGAGATATTGGAGGCCAAGAGCGACATGCCGATAAACGGCCACCTCAAGTCGCGTCCGGCCAGAAAATACTCGGTGTCAGTTTGCTTTTTGCTCGCCGCACGTAAGACTGCGCCGACAACGAGGGCCAGGCTAAGGACGATGATGGCCGAATCGAGGATACCTATCACTCTTGGAGTGCTCCCCCTGAAGATGAGTACGGGGCCCTATAATTCTATTGGGTGCGGCCGCTGCAGCTCCAACAATGTTGTTAGAGCGAGGGAAGGCATCAATACCGGGGCTGGCTCTTCGACTTAGTTTGCGCTGATTGCAGAGCGGCTCGCATGAAAGCTCTTTCCCGCATCACGGCACTTTGTTGAGTTGTGAATCCAAGCCAGCCTTTCGCCATACGCTCAAATTCGATCTGTGTCCAAGGACCCCTCATTATGCCGTTGACTGAATGCTGCGTCGATCCGAGGAGCACATGTCCGATCTCGTGTGCAATCGCATATCCCAAAATTTGTGCCAATGACGCACTGCCTGAAACCTCCTGCATTTCAATCTGCTCGATGCGATCGTAAAAAATCGTGATGGCCGGGGAAGATTGCCTATTCGGCATAACGAAACCAAGTGCCTCTGTAGAAGCATACGGTGAGGCGCCCCGGACGATGGAGAGGGTCAGGCAACCGGGCCGGTCAGGTGTTTCCGGCGCATAAAAACTCGGTCGACTCGTTTTCGAATCTTCCGCTCGCTCAGCAGCACTAGTGTGCCATTCGGTGGGAATTCTTGCTGCTGCCAGGACGCTGCCGCTCACTTTGACAGCGTTTGCCAGCGTTCCGGGTGCTGCCGCTGCCGAATTATAGACCTGAACGCAGAACGTCCATCTGGGCTCAATCTGGGATTGGCCGCTTCGCCCGGCTGCGGTTTGCCCTCCGAGCGGCAGAATCCCCGCCGCCAGAGCTATTGTGAAGCCCCGAAGGTGAGGCCTCCTGGACGGCGGCCACCCAATACAACCACTGCTCATCGGATCCTCCGCGGACTTGATTGAGTCCACGGCGGAGCGTAAGCTGGTCAGGGACTTTGGGTCTTTTCAGAGTTCTGGCGAACTTTTGGAAAACTTCTTACCGTCCGTATGGAGAACGAACCAAAGCATTTCTATGTGTTCGGCCCGTTCGGGTTGGATGCAGAAGAGCGCGTATTGAGGCGTGATTCTCAGCCCGTCGCGTTAACGCCGAAGGCGGTTGAAACGCTCTTGGTGCTGCTTCAGAACGCTGGCCGTCTGGTGGAGAAAGATGACCTGATCAAAAAGGTGTGGCCCGACGCCTTTGTGGAGGAAGGCAATCTCGCCAAAAACATTTTTACTTTGCGGAAGGTGCTGGGAGAGTATCGCCCCGGTGAAGAATACATCCAGACCGTGCCCAAACGCGGCTACCGCTTCAGCGCGCCTGTAAGCGAGCGTACGCCGGTCATCGCCGGCGCCGGCCTGATTGGCAAACGAATCTCGCGTTATCGGGTGCTCGAAATTCTTGGCGGCGGCGGAATGGGTGTCGTCTACAAGGCTGAGGACATTAAACTCGGGCGCCACGTCGCCTTGAAATTTCTGCCCGAAGAGTTGGCCGGAAACCCGCTTGCAATCAAAAGGCTTGAGCGCGAAGCTCGTGCCGCCTCGGCGCTCGACCAGCCACACATCTGCGCCGTCTACGACTTCGACCGATACGAGGGCCAGCCCTTCATCGCCATGCAGTATCTCGAGGGGGAAACGATACGGGAGCGAATCGATGGCACTCGAAGTGGTCAGGTACCGTTCCCGACGGAAGAGTTGATCGAAATCGCGATTCAAATTGTTGGAGCACTAGAATCAGCCCACGCCAAAGGCATAATTCACCGCGACATCAAGCCGGCGAATATCTTCCTTACTAAGAGTGGAGAAGTCAAGGTTCTGGACTTCGGTGTAGCTGCGTTGCAAGATCTGGAGTCGCTGCCTGAGCAGGATCTGACGAGCGATTTAGCGACAGCCAACGGCCAGTCGTCGCCTTCGAGTCAACAAGCAGCTGTTGACGTGAAGCTAACGCGAACGGGCACCGCGATGGGGACAGCTTCTTATATGTCACCGGAACAGATCCGCGGCGAAAAACTCGACTGCCGGACAGACTTCTTTTCCTTCGGACTGCTGCTCTATGAAATGGCCACCGGACGCCGAGCCTTCCAGGGCGACACTACGGCAGTGATGCACGAGGCCATCCTTCACCACAGTTTCGCTGCTCCGCGCAGTCTCAATGGCGGGATCCCGGTAGATCTCGAACGAGTCATCAACCGTGCGCTGCAAAAGGATCGCAACCAGCGCTACCAGGCAGCCACTGAGATCCGGGACGACCTCGTACGTCTCCGGGAGTCCGGTTCACGAAGATCGAAACTTCGTCTATTCGGTTTTGCGGGCGCAGCATTGGCGATTCTGCTTGTCGCCGCCGCCATTTATTATTGGCGATCGACGCCCGCAGCGCCGCGCATTACCGATCCGAGAGAACGCCAACTCATCAGTAATTCGGTTGACAACCCGGTCGAAGGCAACAGCGCCATCTCGTCCGATGCAAAATATTTGGCGTACGCCGATCGTGTCGGGATTCATGTGCAATTGATTGACACGGGAGAGACAACAACCATTCCGCTGCCGGCAGACGTCGATGTAAAGAATTTTCTCTGGTCAATTGTTAACTGGTTTCCGTCAGGCAAGGAGTTTGTGGCCAACGCCGAGTCCAGGACTGGGTTTCAAGATAACGGAACGGCGCAGCGAAATTCTTTCTGGGTAATGGGTCTGACGAGCCCTCCTCGGAAGATAAGAGAAAACGCAGAGGCGCTTTCCGTCTCGCCGGATGGCGCATGGATTGCGTTCTCCACTCGACCCGGCACTGGTGGCCAGATTTCATACGGCTCGGAACTCAGCGGCATGGGACATCGTGAAATTTGGTTGGTTAGCCCGCATGGCGAGGCGCTCCGAAAGTTGATCGAGACTCCGGAAGAACGTTTTGTCGGCGGGTTCGATTGGGCGCGGGATGGACAGCATTTCATATACACGGATGGCGACAAGGACTCGTTCACCGTCCTCAGCGGGGATTTAAACAGCTCAGCGCGCATCCCTCTCTCGTCCTGGACTAACTACGGTCTGCAACAAGTATCCTGGCTGCGTGACGGACGGGTCTTGTACGTGAATAAGGAGTCCCTCGACTCCGATAGAACTTGCGCACTCTGGCAACAGCGAGTGGAGCCTCGAACCGGCCGCGCCCTGGAACGCCCGGCCCGAATTACCAATTGGGGCGGATTCTGCCCCTACTCCGTCAGCGTCTCAGCCGACTCAAGGCGAGTGGCATTTATACGTGCGCAGAACGAGACGACTATCGCGATCGCAGACCTTACGGCGAATGGCAGCAACGCCTCCGCACCCGTTCCCTTCACCCGGAGCGAAGGATGGAACAATTTCCTGGACTGGACTGCCGACAGCAAAAGCGTCTTGTTCTCAGCCGATAGAAATGGCAATGGCAAATGGCAGATCTTCCTCCAGTCAGTCGGAGCAGAAGAGGCGCGAACTCTGGTCGCCGGCCAGGCGGCGCGCGGCCTCTCTCTGAACACGATTTGGGGAACAGGCGCCAAGTTGAGCCCGGACGATCGCTGGGTACTATACTTCGTGAACAACGCTCGCGACCCGGCCGGAAAGACCCAGGTGCTGATGAGGTTGCCGGTAGGAGGCGGCGTTGCAGAGCCAATTGCGAATGCGGGCCGGGCCGCGACTCTCGGGTGCTCCAAAGTGAAAGGAGGCTCGTGCGTGATCGAGGAGCGAACGCCGGATCAGAAGGAGGTTGTCTTTACAGCGCTGAGTCCTGTCAGCGGACGCGGGCGCGAAATTGTGAGGATCGCCACCGCGTCGCTGCCAAACGAGCAACTTTGCGGGCTGGATGATGCGTGCGATTGCTGGGCGTTGTCTCCCGACGGTGAGGCCATTGCCGTCCATGGGCAGAGAAGTAACCACTTCGAATTGATTTCCACAACCACCGGACGGCGCAGACCTTTTGATCTCCACGGTTGGTCCCTTCTGGATTGGATTGCCTGGAGTCCGGGAAAAGATGCTTTGTTCATTCCGGCTATCCGTCGCCAGGATTTTCTTGTTCTTCGAGTTGGGTTGAATGGTGAGATCCAGGTTGTCTTACGTGAGACAGGTGACCGCAGCATCTTTCCATCCGTGTCTCCCGATGCGCGGCGTCTGGCGATTTTGCGGTGGCGCGCGTCCAATAATGTTTGGATGATTGACAACTTCTAAGCTCAGTTGTCATCGAAATTAGGGTTCGAAGGATATCGCCGAGTAGGCGAGTTATCCGTCACTGACCCTGCGCTCAAGCCCTGATCACGTTCTCGCTAAAACGATTTGAGCCCGCTCTATTCAGAGGGGTTAAACATTCAATGCCGTTGAGATGCGCTTGATTGCTTCGTCGATCTCGCTTGTGCTTCCGAATCCAATGGTCACGCAATCCACACCTGCTTTACGAAATGCGAAGTTCAAAGCCGCCTGACGATCGTCAGGATTCTTGAACTCGCCCTCGCCAACGAGCTTCATGCTGATGATACCCGCCCCGCTGGCTTTCGTCCGCTGCATATGATCGACGACGAACGGGACGTCGCCTCGTTCGTCAATGTCCTGCATCGATGGTGTGTCCATGTGCGCACCCTTGTGATTCATGCGGATCATTGCCACATCCAGAAACGCATTGCCCGGAAACGCTGCAAGTGCCTGCTTGCCGTGCACTGAGGCCCCATGAGCCATCATCAGCTTCTTTTCTCTGGCCGCCTGGAATGCGTCTTGCAAGTGCTTAGTTTCTTCTGGCCACTTCGGGCTGCGAACACAATGCAGTAGCATGATGTCTACGTAATCTGTGCCCAATGCGCCGTTCAATCGGTGGACGGCTGCCGTCGGATCTTCCGTATGATGCGCGTCATATTTAGTCATCAAGCGGTAGGAATCGCGCGGAAGTCCTTTCAACGCGATCGAAAGCATCTCCGGCATGTTGTGATAGGCATCTGCCGTCTCGAAAAAGCGAATGCCATGATCATAGGCGTAGCGCACCAGACGCGTGAATTCTTCCTGGCCAAGATGACGCTGTTGTGCGCCAGAGTGCGTTCCTGTCCCGAATGCCAGGCGCGTGACCTGAACATTTGACTTTCCAAGTGTGACCCAATCGGTGGCCGCGTACTTCGTTGAAACGACGCCGGCAACAGCCGGCAGTGCAGTGGCGGCAAGGCTAGCCTTCAAAAAGTCGCGTCTGGATGATGACATTCGGCCCTCTGCGGATCAAGCTAACACAGTTAATTGGACCTCTTGATCTATCCGTCCACGATTTCTGAATAGATACGATTTCACTCACTGCGCCGATTTGCTCGGTCCGACGCCGACTTTGTCGTTCCCTGCATGAATGACGCTCTCCGGTTCGAACGTGGACGAGCTATCCTTGCGCTGTGATCGACTCGTCGTCCCTACATGTCGCGATCGTGACCGGCGCGAATCACGGCATCGGCGCTGCCACGGCGCGTGTTCTCGCAGAGCGAGGAGTCGCTGTTCTCTGCACTTATTGGCGCCTTCAAGATCCCATCGATCCGGCTGTTCCGGAAGCCTACCGCCGCAATCGGGCCATGGACGCTGCGCGCGTCATCGATGCCATTGTTAGAGCCGGCGGCCGTGCCCTGGAGTTGGAGGCCGACCTTGCAGACCCGGCCACGCCCAAACGCCTGTTCGATTTTGCCGAAGAACACCTTGGCCCCGTCGACATTCTGATCAACAATGCGACGGGCTTTGTGCAGGACACGTTCGCTGCAGCCACTATCGACGCGCATGGCCGGACGATGCAGGCGGTGACGCTAGCGAGCTGGTCCCAGCAATTCACCGTAGACGCTCAGGCGCCCGCGCTTCTCATCGCTGAACTGGCTCGACGCCATGCGCAGCGCGGCGGCACGTGGGGACGCATCATCGGCTTGACCTCGGGCACCGAGCTCGGCTTCCCGAGTGAGGTTTCGTATGGCGCCGCCAAAGCCGCCCAGGTCAGCTACACAATGTCGGCCGCCGTCGAACTAGCTCCTTTGGGCATCACAGCGAACATGATCCAGCCGGGCGTCACGGACACAGGATGGGTGACGGATGCCGTGCTCGAGACCGTGGCCACTAGCAACAGGTTGTTCACGGTAGCTACGCCTGAGCAGGTGGCCGAAGTGATCGCCTTTCTCGTGTCTGACGCCGCGTTCCTTGTGACCGGGAACGTGATTCAGCTGCGGTGACGACGACTTAGTCGCTTCCGCAAACATAAATCCCGACAACCGCCCTGCACGGGCACGAAAAGATTGTCATCATAAAGGCATGCGTACTGTCTTCGAGGCGGCGGGTGGCAGCGAGGGCCTGCGCCGGCTTGCGGACGCCTGGCATCGTCGGGTGATGGCCGACGAAATAGTCAGCCATGCGTTCAGCCACGGTTTCCATCCCCAGCATGTGGAGCGGCTTGCCGCTTATTGGGCCGAGGCCCTCGGAGGACCGAGCAGCTATTCTGGCTCCTACGGTGACGAGACCAGCGTCGTGAGGATCCACAGCGGAAACGGGGAGCATGACGAGATGGATCGCCGCGCCATCGCTTGCTTTGACCAGGCTCTGGTTGATACTGGACTAGCCGATGACACGGCGTTGCGAGAAGTGCTGCACGATTACTTCGCTTGGGCGACGACGACAACGATGTCCCGCTATCACGAGTCAGCTGATGATGTGCCTGGCGGCCTCAGCATCCCACGCTGGTCATGGGACGGACTCCAGGTATAGATTTTACGATTGAGCCCGCAACCTTCTCCTGTGATCTGAGGCAAGTGTCTCCCTGCAGCGTCGTTGCTGGCCGCTAAGAGATTTGATTACATCGGGAAATGTTGAGGAAGGTTCTGGCGATCATTGGGTCTGCCATCTTCCTTGTCATTGCGCCCGGATTCATTGCGGGTTTAGTGCCATGGTGGATCTCCCATTGGGCATTGGGGCGGCCCTTCTTTGGACAAGCATGTATCCGAATTGTTGGGGCCGCGCTGCTGGGTCTGGGAATTATAGGTCTCCTCGATTCATTTGCGCGTTTTGCGGTGCAGGGCGCCGGTACGCCGGCACCCCCTTTCCCAACGCGGCGCTTGGTTGTTACGGGCCTCTACCGTTATGTTCGAAATCCGATGTACCTGGCAGTGGTGAGCACGATTGTTGGCCAAGCCCTGGTTCTCGGAAACATAGCGATTCTTGAATACGGCGGGTTCGTTTGGCTACTGTTTCATGTTTTCGTGCTGATCTATGAAGAACCAACGCTAAGGGCAAGCTTTGGCCCCGAGTACAATGCATACTGCAACGGCGTCCGTAGGTGGGTTCCGAGATCTACCGCGTGGAACGACCCATCTGACAACACACGAAAAACCACAGCTGATTCACGCGAATCTTTCTAGCGCGCAGTTGGCGGGAAGACGCCATCGATATATGTTTCCTTCAAGTCCTCAATTGGTAACAGACATCCGTGCGAATCAGTGACGGATTGGCATTCCACTCGTCTTGCCAGTGGCCGTAGATCTCCCAATTCGGTCCGGCGAGACTGTGATGATTAGACTCACACCACTCGCGAACGGCTTGGTGCGCGGCGCCTAGGCCACCGTAAGGGCCGTAATGTGTGGCCGACGCCACGAAGCCCGCGGGTGTTGCTGAGCGCACGACTTCGCCCTGCTCTTCAAAGGGCCCATAAAGCTCGACGCCCACTTCGAGCCGTATAGTGCGGTCCCAATAGACGGCGACATGGCGACCGGCCTTCGCTTGCTGCGCACGGATCACATTCCAGACGAGGCCGCAGCATTCGGGCACCACGCGTGAGAGTTCAGGAGGTTTCGCCTGACGTCGAATGACAGCGAGTGGAACACCATCAACCTGTTGGAGCTGAACAACGTAGGGCGTCATCACATTCCCCTCGCTTAGGTTAACGCTGAGAGTGTTCGTGGGACTGTCCTCGTGTTTGTCGCTCCTATTGACGGCTTTCTGTCATCCATCAAGCAGCGGCTCATCTATGAACGGCGACGCACTCAGGCGGAAGGCAATCGCCGGATTCGCGCACAGCTGGCGGACTGGCGGGACGGCATTTTAAGTGCTCGGCGCTGACGCTCGCGCCTTCATCTGCGCGGCCATTCGATATGCGATGTAGTACTTGTAAATGTTCGCTACGTATTGGGTCGTTTCTCGGCCAACCAGCTTAGCGGTCGCAACC
>Ga0126381_100006077_pt1 | contig 13335 bp, 27 predicted proteins | sample PanSoiMetPlot_28_FD_96465 | JGI IMG/M metagenome (GOLD analysis project Ga0126381, IMG submission 96465) | Tropical forest soil microbial communities from Panama - MetaG Plot_28 | ecosystem: Environmental > Terrestrial > Soil > Tropical forest > Bulk soil | place: Panama | collected 2016-02-17
ACAGGCCGGCCATCCGCTGGTTTGTCCAGGCGACTTGCTTTGCGGCTTTCCTGATTACGGTCTTTCGGGCCATCTCATCCCAGTGGCGCTTCCACGGTGCGTCGTCGCGCGTCGACTTGGAGTACATCGTGCGGATTTTCTCGATCTCGGCCTTGGTCATCACTTCCCTGATGCTGTCGCCAGTCTTCAGCCGGATGATGCAGTAGGCTCCGACCGCCGCGCCGCGCTCCTGGCCGGACAGGATCGAAGGCGGCTCATGCTCGATTCCCGGTTCGTCGCCCATTGTCTGGCGGAAGCGGTCGTTCTGGCAGATCAGTTCGGAGGTGACGGATAATGCGCCGCCCTCCATGATCAGCCGGCGCATCCCGGCGACCATCGGGATATAGGTTGCGACACCGCCATAGGGCACCAGCGCGGCCTCGCGCCCGTCCGGCAAGAGGCCGTCCTTGGCGCAGCGGGCACTGGCGTTGAACAGGCTCCTCCTGTCGCATTTCGCTAAATCAGGATTTAGGCTAATTGCTGTTTTCATAACGCCGATAAACAGCTTCACGGGAAGGGTCGGCGGCAGGACGTCGAGCCACCGCCCGGCGTAGAGATCAATCGCCTGCTCCAGGGGCAGGGTAGCGAGTTCGCGGTTATCGGACATGTCAGCACCTCCTAAAGCGGGTCTCGTGTTCCTCGGTAAATTCGACGCCGGGGATCGACGGCGTCTTCCCGGCCTTGAGGGCGAAATTCATCGCCTCGCGGATCGCCGTCTCGTCCGGCATCCAGAACTGGTCGGGCAACAGTTCGGGGTCGACGACGGCGAAGCGCCACGTCGTGTGGGTATAGGCGACGGCCCCGAGTTCGCCCTGGATTTTTGGCTGCTCGTCCGGCTTCTCGGCGATGTGTTCCTGGCGCAGCCGCTCCTTCTCGGCGGCCTCGGCCTCGCGCGCCAGCCTCACCGCCTCGCGGCGGTTGCCCTCCTCCTCCTTGGCCCGCGCCTCTGCCGCCAGCCGGGCGGCGGCCTCACGCTGCGCCTCGGCCAGCCGCTCGGCCTTGCGGCGCTCCTCCTCCTGGCGCAGGCGCGCCGCCTCGCGCACCCGCGCGTGGAACTGCGACACCCGGCGCTCGACGGGGGAGACGACGTCGCGCTCGAACCGCTCCTTCCGCCTGATGTAGCGGCCGTCGAGCCACTTCCCCAAAGCGAGGATCGGGGCCTTGTTGCGCTTGTGCGCCTTGACCAGATCGCCCACCGCGTGGCGGCACTGGGCGATCCACGAGACGGTGCGCTCGGCGACTTCCTGATCCTCGATCACTTCGGGGATGTTCTTCTGCCCGATCTCCAGTTCGGCCAAGCGGTCGAACATCGCCTTGTCCTCGATGTCGAGGCGGGCCTCCAGGCGTTCCTCAAAGGTCGTGTCGTCCATCTCGTCTTTCGGTGGTTGGTTGTGTCCCGGCCCTGGACCGTGTGGTAACATTATATCACCGTTCATGTTAACCGTCCATTACTAAAATAGCGAGGGTTGACGAGCGAGGTCAATAGGATGCCACGGATTGGCCTCGGGTTCGTGCGGCGCGTAAGTCTCGGCCCTGGTCTTGGCCGCGACCATCTTGTGGTACTCGCGCGCGGTGCAGCGCTGGCCGTATTGCCACACCCGCAGCGGGTCGTCGTCGCGGCCCCCGATCAGGGCGCGCAGGCTCCAGCGCTGCGCGCCGACAGGTGCCCGGTAGGGATCGACCGGCCAGCCGTCCTCGTCGAACGGGCAGGGCGCGTAGATCAGCGCCGGTATCCACGGCCCGCCGCGCACGAGGCGCAGGCGGAAGAACCCCGGCTGCGGCACGTCCATCTGCCGGTGCGCGCGGTTCTGGTATTTCGGGTCAGGCGGCCGGTAGTGGCGGCTCACTGGTTCGACATCCCGAAAGTCTCGTCGCCGACATGGCTGTAGACCGCGCCGAGGATACAGGTGCGGGTCGCCGGCTGGTTGAGCGTCAGCTCGATCACCTCCTGGGTAAACCCGTCGTCGAGCATCTGGAAGATGTAGCAGGCGACCACCCCGGCGGTAATCTGAGGGAAATAGCGCAGGACAGGCTCGACCTCCATCAGCCCTTCGATATCGGCCATGCCGATGCCTTCGCAGACAAACGGTGCGCGGTTGCGGCGGCGCATTTTATCCTCCCCTTTTGCGTAATTGTAGGTTAACATAGCGAATGCCCTTTGTCATGCGTTATCGCCCAGACCGAGACCCCGGTCTCGACATTCTCATCGACCGCGTCGGCAAGCTCAGCCCGATTGCCGCCGCCTGCGGGATCAGCCGCCCGGCGGTCTCGCGCTGGAAGCGGGTTCCGGTCGAACACGTCCTCACCCTGGAGCGGGTGTTTAAAGTCCCGCGCCACGAATTGCGTCCTGACATCTACCCGCCACCATAACCTGTGATAATAATTCCTCCCGTGTTTTCGGGAGGACGGTGCGGTGGTCGAGCAGGAACTGATCCCGCCAGACGAGAGCGACCGGCAGACGACATTCCTCGCCCTGGTCGCCGAGCATGACGAACTCGACGCCCAGATGGACAGCCTGCGGGCCGAGCGCAAAGCGCTGCGCGCCAGGATCAGCGAGGCCGGGTTCCGCCTCGCCGCCTACGATCTCGCCAGGGCGCTGAAGGACGAGGCGACGAGCGCGGCGCGCGACCATCTGAACGACGTCGCGCGCTTTCTCGACTGGATGGGCAAGCCCCTGGGTCACCAGGGCGATATGTTCGAGGAAGAGCCGGCCAGCGAACTCTCGCAGGCCGAGCAGCACGCGGTGACGTGGCAGGGCCGGGCCGCCGGCTTGCGCGGCGGCCGGCGCGACGAGAACAACTTTGTCCCCGGCTCGATGGCGCACGCGCTCTTCGACGAGGGCTGGCTCGACGGCCAGAAGGCGCTGGCCGAGCGGCTGGTGCCGTCGTTCCGGGTCAAGCGCGGACGCGGCCGGCCCCGTGGCTCGCGCGATTCGTACCAGCGCCAGCGCCGGATGCCCAACGGGCGCGAAGCGCCGCAGCCGTGCTAGTCAACGGCCACAGCCCCGACATGCGGGCGATGGTCACGGCCGAGGCGGCGCACCGGGTCGAGGCCCTCTTCCCCGATCTCTACGACGCGATGCGGCGCGACCGGGGGTTCTTTGTCTCGTGCTGGGACGAGAGGGATGTCGACATCGCGGTCATTATCGCCGATATCGAGCGCGGCGGGGCAAGGCTCGAAAGGACGATGCCGTGGGCGCATCCGGCGGTCGGTCTGGTAACCACCCTGATCTTTTCGACCAACCTCGCCTCGGCCGACCGGGTCATGGCACGCATCGGCCAGCGGCGCAGGGCCGGCGGCTAAAGATCGGCAACCCGGTTCCCGACGAGAACTCGGTGCACGCCGCCTGCGCCGAGGCGCTGCGAAAGATGCTGCTGAAGCCGGCCAAGTGGGCCTGCTACCCGGCCGGGCACCTGAAGCTCTCGAAGGCGGAAGTGGCGCGCCTCTCGCGCATGGGATTGCAGCGCGGCTGGCCGGATTTGCTGGTAATTTGGAATGGTTCGATTTACGGCCTCGAAATCAAACGGCCCGGCGGGACGCTGTCGCGGACGACAATCGCGCGCACGCGGTCGGGTGCGCCGCGCGTCCTCGTCGGCCAGGAAGAGGTCTTCCCCGAACTGATGGCGGCGGGGATGAAGATCGCCTTTGTGACCTCGGTCGAGGAGATGCTGCTGGTGCTCGCACACTGGGGCATCCCCGTCCGCGCTCATCACTAAGCATATCCAATAATTGCGTTATTTTAATGTTGCGGGAGTCCCTTGGCAGACACCGGGGGCCGGCGTTAGGGTGCCTCATCCGCTGGGCTTCAAGGGGAGGGGTGCCATGAAGTAGCCGTCTTCTCGCCACAATAATCCCCCAAATGGCGAACCCCGCCAGTGAGCATTGGCGGGGCCGCACATTGCACCAGAGGTGGGGGTCACATGGTGCCGCCGTACTAGATAAGCGCTGGGGTAAGCGCCGGCTTCCTGTGTCACATTTCCCTGCAATGGTTGCAAGAGAATTTTTAGCGTCGGCTCGATGAACGCCGATTTTTAAGAGTTCTCGACGGCCCTCCAACCACTTGGCTGCGGTTCGCACGGTTCAACCGCCGTTGCGAAGGGCATGAATGTGACAGACGACGCTTTCCCATCCGAACTGATTCGCCGCTTCCCCGATATCGTCCGCAAGGTCATGCAGGCCGAACCCAACCGGCTGCTCTCCTCCAGGGACGAATTGCGCTGGGGCACCAACGGCTCGCTGTCGGTCAAGGTGCACGACGGCACTTGGTTCAGCCACGAGATGCAGCACGGCGGCGGCGTCCTCGATTTTCTGGAGGTGTATTGCGACCAGAAGGGACAGGCCGCCTGGAACTGGCTGAAGGAGAACGGATTTTGGCATGATCAGGAAAAACCGACGATCCGTATCGCGGCGGCGTGGAATTACCAAGCGGCCGATGGCCGGGTGATCTACCGGGTCATTCGCCAGGAATTGCCCAACGGCAGCAAGAGCTACAAGCCGCAACGGCCGGACGGCAACGGCGGGTGGATTACCGGCATCAAGGGGTTTGTCGACACGGTCCTCTACCGCCTCCCCGACCTGGGCCAGGGCGGACGGGTCTACATCGTCGAGGGCGAGAAATGCGTCGACCGGATGCGCGCCGACTGGGGCGTCGTCGCCACCTGTAATCCCGGCGGTACAGGTCAGGGCTGGAGAGTTCACTACAACGAAGCGCTGGCCGGCGCGGAGGTGGTGATCCTGCCGGATAACGATGATCCAGGGCGCAAACACGCGCAGGCGGTGGCCGATTCGCTGATCCGTTTCGCAAAATGCGCGTCGGTGAGGGTGGTCGAGTTGGACGGCCTGCCCGACAAGGGCGACATCTGGGACTGGATGGAGGCCGGGGGCACCCAGGGCCTGTTGGAGGACATGATCGACGGGGTCGAGCCGATACGCCCGATACCCGTCAACCCGGTCAACACGGTCGCCGAGGTGCGCAACGCCGGGATCATCCGCGCCGTCCCTCCGCGCCAGTGGCTGCTCGGTACCAACTTCTGCCGGGGGTATCTCTCCGGTCTGACCGGAACCGGCGGCACCGGCAAGACCGCGCTGCGCACCCTCCAGCTTATCGCCCTGGCGCTCGGGCGCGGCGATCTGGTCAAGGAGTATTGCCACCGTCGTACCAGGGTCTTGATCGTCGGCCTGGAGGACGACGAGGACGAAATGGTGCGCCGGATACAAGCGGCGTGCAGATACAGGAACCGCGTCGATCAGGCGGATCTCGACGGCTGGCTCTACCACTGGCATCCCACCGGGCTGCGCTTTCTGGAGGCCGGGCGGATGGGCGAGGTCGCTATCGGCGGCCTGGGCGAGGCAATGGGCGAGATCATCCAGCAATTCGATATCGGGTTAGTGTCGGTCGATCCCCTGGTCAAATCGCACAGCGCCAACGAGAACGACAACAGCCACATGGATCAGGTCGCCAGCGAGTTCCTCAAGGTAGCCCACACTTACGGTGCCGCCTGCGACTTCGTCGCTCATGACCGAAAGGGCGTCAATGCTGCCGGTGATGCCGACCGCATACGCGGAGCCTCCTCGATCAAGGACGCCTCACGCATCTTGAAGACCCTCACCACGATGGACGAGGACACGGGCAAACGGTTCGGGATCGACACGGATCGTGAGCGCAGGTCACTGATCAGCCTGGACGACGCGAAGATCAATATCGCTCCGCCGGCCGAGGAACGCCAATGGTATAGGCTGGTTCCAGTGAGCATCGGGAATGGCGACGGCGGCTTCTATCCCAACGGTGATACGGCGCAGACTGTTGAGGTATGGGAACCACCAGACCCGTTTGCGGTGATCAAAAACAAGGATGTTGCCCGTGAGGTCTTCAACCGCATACGCCAAGGCATGGCCCCCGGCGAGCCGTGGCATACCACGCCGGCCAACGCCGAAGCGGCCTGGGTCGGAAATCCCATTCGGTTCGGGGCGAACCTGCCGACAGGGCAGGCCAAGATCGTTATCAGGGACTGGATCGGCTCGGGAATGCTGATCGCCCAACAACACCAGTCAAAGCGCTTCGCCAAAAAAGTCACGGCCGCCATCCTCGATGAGCAGAAGGTTACTCAATTCCTCAACAACACTTAACATAAAGTTACCAATGTGTACACTCGAAAATCAGCCACCGGGTGCGATGAGGGGTTGGGGGAGGAGCCCCTAAAGGGGCGTATCCTCCCCCAAACCTCCCTCACGAACACCGCCTCGTATTCTCTCGGGCGGGTTCGCTCGCCCCTTCGCACTTAGGTGCTTGGTTTCACGTGGAGGAAGATATGAAACCAGAAGTAGTGTACGACCGCGACGACGACACACAATGGCCGGAAGACTGGCCGCGCCCTGATATCCGCCAGTACACGCACGAGATGACCGAGGACGAGGCGCGGCGGTGGGGTATTTCGGAGCAGGACAGGCCCCGCTTCCTGCGCGTCGTAACCCGTGGTAACATTGTGCCGCCGGGCACGCCTGATCAGTGGTACGAGATTGTCCCTGTCGATATGGGCGATGGAGGGCCGCCGGGCGAGGCGGCGCGGCGGTGGAAGCCGCCAGAGGAGAAATGCTGATGGCTGACTACTGGTACCGCCAGCCGGTGAACGACATCGCGCGGCAGGGCGAGTGCGCGCTGGGCGAGCCGCACAGCGTGCAGGAGGGCTTTGTCCTGGCGAAGGGCAACGGGCACACCCTGATCGCCTTTCTCGATATCGGCATGGACACGCCCGTATGGTTACCAGACTTCACGCCGGCCGGGCGGCCGTGCTTCAAGTTCGAGCCGTACAAGGGCGAAGCCTCATTCGGCTGGGGCGCGGTGACGATGTCGCGCTGGCTCAACAACCGGCGGGAGAACCTGATCGCCAAGGTGCTGCTGCGCACGCGCCCCGTCCCGCCGCCCAGGATCAAGCGCCCGAAAATCTACGACCCCGAGCGCAATCACCCGAAGCGGCAGGCACGCAGGCGCGCCGCCCAAGCGGCTGCGCCGCGCCAGGGCAAGCTCTTATGACGTGGCGACGCCTGGGAGACATCGTCGCCGATATGGGGTACAATGACATCACCATCAGTGGAGGCCCCGAGATGAACGGCAGTCCCGCACAATTGGCGTTTACGCTCAACCCGCCGCGCGCCCGGCCGGTCGGCCAGCTTGAACTGGAGTGGCGCGACTTCCACCGCGACAACCCGCACATCTACCGCCTCGTCTGCCGCTACGCCGACGAGGTGATCGCGCTCGGCCTCAAGGAGTACGCCATCGCCACGATCTGGGAGCGCCTGCGCTGGCACCTGACCATCGAGACGAAAGACCCCGAGTTCAAATTGCCCAACAACCACCGCGCCTACTACGCCCGCCTGTGGCTCCACGATCACCCGCGCCACCCCGGCTTTTTCCGCACCAGCAGCCTGCGCTCCGTCACGGGCGCACCCGGCGACAGATACGGGAGGACAACATGACGCCGACGATTGACGATCAGATCGCCTGCCTGCGCCGCGAACTGGCGCTGCGCGAGAGGAATTACCCCGGCTGGGTCGATTCGGGGCGCATGTCCGCCGCGACCAGCCGGGTCGAGATCGCCCGCATGAGGGCGGCGCTCGACACCCTGGTGCTGATCCGCCGCGCCGTCCCGCAGATCGAGCGCCTGCTCAGCGAGATCGCGCCCTTGACCGACATGCCGGCGCTGCGCTTTGTCGAGGGCGATGACGATGTCCACGCCGAGCGATAACCCTTTCGGCCGGCGCATCGAGGGCTGGCGCGCCAGCTTCCGCACCGTCGACCAGAAGACCGCGCCCGGCGATGTGCCCTACGAGGCGTGGCGGCAGTTCCTCAAGGACAGCGCGGCCTTTCTCGGCTCGGACTGGGCGGTGCAGGCGCTCGGCAAGGGCTGGGACGACTACACCCTGTTCGCCGCCAACCGGATAAAGCCGTGGGCGCGGATCGACCACGCCGGGCTGCTGTGGCTGGCGCACGGGCAGGCCCTGGCCGAGATGACCGAGGGTTACGTGCGCTTTGCCCACGGCCTGACCTACAGCCGCACCGAGGGCGTCGACCCCGACGAGCTGGCGCTGCCCTGGGAGTTCGGCGATGCCGGTGCGCCATAACCGCACGTCGAAGAGATCGCAGCCGCAGGCGCTGATCGACATGCCGGCCGAGGTGCGCCGGGGTGGCGATCTGTGGCGGATGTACGATGCGACGTGGAACCCGCAGACCGGCGAGGACATGAAGACCGGCGCGCCGCTGCCGGTGCGGGCGACGACGCAGACGTCGTTCCTGGCGCTGATGAGCGCCTTTGTCGATGGTAACCACAGGAGGACACGGGGATGACCAAGGACGACTGCGAGGCGCTGCGGCGCGAGATCAAGACGATAGCCGAGCGGGCCGACCAACTGCGCCGGTTCGACTTTGATCCGGGCACCACGCCTGCCGAGGCGCTTGCTAACGCGACGCTCGCCTACCGCCATCTGGAAGACGCCAGCATGAGGCTAGGCAAGGCGATCCAGGCGCTCGACGGCGGCGTGTCGGTTTACGACAAGACCCAGGTTCCGGGGGCCTGACATGCCCGAGTTGATGGTTCGCTTCGCGCGCGGCGACGACGACCCCGAGGACTGCTGGATGTCGGTCGAGGCGAGGGGCCGGGGCAAGCAGGACTGGATCGACCTTCTGCGCAACGTCCCCAGTGAGTTGCCGAGCGTGGCGACGGCCGAGTGGGTCATGAGCTTCACTCACGCGGTGTTCGAGAACGGCGCGGACGTTACCGTCGCGACACTGAACAGCGAGGATCGGACGACGCGCGACAACACCGTGCTCGTCCTGGCGTGGTATGCGCTGTGGGGGCACAAGGCGACACCGGCCTGGGTGCGCGACAAGGCCCGGTATCACGACACCCTGATCACCTACTCGATCAACGCGGCCGACAAGGTGGTGGTCGACATCGGCCCCCTGGTGCGCAACATCCAGGGCGAGGAGGGGGCACACTCGAACCGCCCGCTTGGGCGCATCCGCGAATAGGGCGCGCTGGAGGCCCGTACATGAGCGGAAGCATTTTTGGGCGGTAGAGGCCCGGCAACCCCGCTCAGGCCACTCAGCGGCCTCCGCTCGCGACCGCTGGGGCCTTCTGACGCCGATTAGGCAGACGCGCAGCGCCGGATATAAACACCCGCGATGGGCAAGCGCGGCCGACGACCCAACCCCAACGCGCGCCGCAACCGGACGGATCGCGCCGGCCGGCGCGGCGAGATCGACCACGGCAGTGCGATGATCCGCTACCAGCGGGCGATGCTGACCGGCAGTCCCGACTTGCCGCTCGATCCCCTGGGCGTCCTCCTCGGACGCGGCCTCATCGACCTGCGGCAGTACCACGCCGGGCGCGATTACGGCGAACTCTTGGAGAGCGTGCGCGCCGGCCTCTACGGCACCGCCGGGTCTGTCCAGGGGTCGTGGCTGGCGATCCTCCAGGGCGGGGCGATACGCGGCCGTGGTGTGGAAATCGCAAGGGCGAGCCTGTGGGCATTGCGCACGGTGCAACGCATCCAGGCGCGTCTCGGCGACCCCGCCATCGTGCGGGTGACGACGATGGTGTGCGCCGGGCAGTGGGTCGATCTGGTGGTCGCGGCGGCGCTCTCCCGGCCCTTCCACCAGGGCATGGGGTGGAACCTCGAACGCCTCAAGCGGGGCCTGGAGGAGGTGTCGCGGGTGTGGTCGCCAAACCGTACCCTTGACTCAACAGGCCGGCCGATAAATCGTGCACGGTAACAGTAGGTTGCGGTTTTCGTTCCAGGCGGGCGCACTCGATTTATAGCGAAAAAAGAGGGCGGCAAGGTAGCGCCGATGCCGCCCAAGTTTGGTGCCCGGTCTGGCCTTCCAGAGCCTCGCGGGCTATGCCCGTGTCGCGTGGGAGTTCAGCACGCGCCGGACTAGCTGTCGTCGCCGCCGGGCCAGCCCCAGGCCGTGACCCGCAGGCCCTCGCGCTTCATCCGCGCCAGGACGTCGTCGGCGATGCGCTCGGCCGCCCTGTCGCGCAGCCCCAGATGGTCGATGAGTGCGCGCTTCACCACGCGGATCAGACTGTCGTCGTCTTGCTGCATCAGTGCCCTCCGAACAGGTACCCGATGGCGGCGAGGATCAGCACGAGGACGATGATCCGGCCGAGCAGCCGGGAGGCCGCCAAGACCGACAATGCCAGAAGGATGCCGCCGGCTACGGCCAGCATCACGTCCTCCCGTCCGCTTCGCTGAAGACGATCACCCACAACCCGGCGCTGACCGCTGCGCCGACCAGCAACCCGCGCATCATTCGACGCTCACCATTTGGCCCTCATCGCGGTCTACCCATCGCTTGGGCTTGGGATCGAGTGGCATTCCGACGATATCGAAATGCCCGATCACATCGTCATCTTCGACGCCGTTCGCTTCCATCCACGCCTTGAACTCACCCCAGGTCAAGGCGGCGCGCAGCGCCTGTAGCTCCTTGAGGTGCGGGTCAGGCTCGACGGCGGGGCCGGGCTGCGTGCCGGCGCGCAGGCTTTCGCACAGCGGGCACTGGCAGAAGGCGACGACCCAACCGGCGGCGCTGGCCTTCTCGTTAAGACACCGCATTGGGGTCACTCCTGGGGATGATGTTGTCGAGCCGGTCATGCGCCTGATCCAAGAGGACGATGGCGAGGGCCGGGAAGAGGCGCGACAGCAAGTCCTGGCGGTCGGCCTGATTTGACGGCTCCTGGCGGTGCGGCGGCAGGCGGCCGTCGACCTCGATGGCGATGGCCAGGGCCTCGGCGAGGATGTAGCGCTCGCGCATGTTGAGGGTGGTGACTTTACTCGGGGCGACCATCTGGCGGTTCCTTTCTGGCAGGCGGGATGCGCAGTTCGGGGTGGCACGCGAGGCGCGCCCGCTCGATCTGCGCGACGTTGCACCCGTCGAATTGACAGTGGTGCAGGAGTTCTTCCAGGCGGACGCAGGCAGGCGGCCGCTGGCTGGAGGCGAGGAGCAGCATCAGCACGACTCCTCGCCCAAGAAGCGCCGCGAGCCGACGAGGATGATGACCGGGCCGAGCAGGACGTCGCTCACCCTGCGGGTGACGGGGTCGATGATCCCGTAGGGCCGCTTGCGCTTCAGCGCCTGATCCCACAGGAACGTCGCGGTCTCGTTGACCGGGGTGCCCTTCAGTTTGCCCTCTTCGTCGCAGTAAGCGATGCACGCCTCGAACCCCTCCTCGCTGACGTCCGGCGGCAGGTAGGTGTCGAAGCCGGGCACGGCCTCGATATACCCGCCCACGGCGGTCTGGAGGAACTGGAGGGTCGGCGGCTTATTCCACTCGCTGACAATCGGCCTCTCGTCGCCGGGCAGATAGAGATAGCTGCGTCCGATCACTTCGCCCTCCTTTCGAGCCGCCAGCCGGCGACGTCGCGCCGGCCCACGGCGACGACTATGGGCACCAGCGCGAGGGTCGCGTCCTCGGCCATCAGCCGGCGCGCGGCGGTGAGTTCCGGCCCGTCGCCGTCGATGTGGAAACTGTCGTGGGTCTCCATCCACTTGCGGATGAAGTCTATGCGCTGCGGCTTGGGCCGCAGGGGGCGGGAAGACCCGCCCTGCGAGATCGTGCCTTTCATCCTCGAACTCCACTGGAAGTGTCCCTTATATATAGGGACGATATAAGCAATTTCAAGGGGTTAGTCGGTAATTTGCTGTAGGGGTAAGCCATGACCGTGCGTGGCGTCGACTACTCGCATTACCAGTCGCCCCCCACCACCAGCCACCCGCCCGATGTGCGGCGGATGCAGGCGGCGGGCATCCAGTTCGTCATCATCAAGGCGTGGGAAGGCGACAACCCCGACCCGAACTACGAGGAGAATGTCGCCGAGGCCGCTGCCAGCGACATGCCGGTCATGGCTTATGTGTGGCTGCACGAGAGCGACAACGACGCACGCCGCGACGCCTGCTTCGACTTTATCGGCGACACGGTGATCATGCTCGACTGGGAACAGGAGGGCGTCTCCAGCGTCACGGTCGAGAATTGGATGGACGCCTACGAGGCGCGCTTTGGCCGCGAGGGCGCGGCCTATTACGGGCTTTACCCGCCCGACAACCCGACGCCGCGCATCGGCCGCTGGCCGCGCGTCTTCCCCGAGTATTGCAGCCAGAGCCAGTTGAAGCTCCAGCCGTGGGACGGCAGTCCCGATCCCGACTGGCGCAATTGCTGGGCGATCTGGCAGTCCAGCGCGACCGGCCATGTCGACGGGATCGACGGCAATGTCGACCTCGACCAGCTTGCGCCGCCGATCACCATCGAGGACTTCAAGGCATGGCTCGACGAGGCGACGCCGCTGCCGCCGCGCCGCGACGTGGTAAAACCGGCGATCATCGGGTTGCAGTTGGCGCTCAACCACATGGGTTACGACGCCGGGGCGGTCGACGGGCTGTGGGGTGACCACACCCAGGCGGCGATCAACAGCTACAGTGGCTACCGGGGTTAGCATTCCCGGCGCAGGCGAAGATGAAACTTCCAGGCCCGTGGCAACATGCGCGCGGCACCCCAGTGCGCCCGGCGGAAGAGGTTGGTTCGGGCGCGCGGGCCTTTGACGTCGCAGCGGCGGAAGTCGGTGTAGCGCAGTGGGCGGCCGATGCGTCGCTCGATGCAATCGAGGCAGAGATACCCGTCGTCCATGCCGGTCTGTCTCCACACCGGGTTGGTCAACATGCAGTAGTGGCCGATGTCGTGGAGATCGACGCCGCAATCGTGGCACGGGGTCATAGCGGGACGTCCTGCATCAGGCGATCCCAGTCGAGGGGCTTGCGCTCAAGATCGCGAATGCGGCGCTTGAGATCGGCCACCTCCTTCTTCCAATCGCGGTTATAGGTGCCTGCCTCGCTCCAGCCCATGTTGGCCTGGGCACGCGCCAAGCGCGTCTTGAGATCGTCGGCGGTGTTCCCGAACTTGTCGCGGCGAATGTCGGCCATGCTCTCGAACTCCACTGGAAGGTGGTGGTGTCCCGCCCCTGGGGTGATCCCCAGGGCGCGGCCGGCGGTGCCCCCGTCCGGTGGGGCCTCGGCTCTGAAGTGGCCTCGGCACTCTATAAAGATAGTCATTATCACAATCTTTTCAATGCTTTACTACCAATATTCGGTCGAATTATGATCCCTGGATGGTGGTTGGCGTGCCGAGGCGGTTGAGGATCGCCTGCACCTCATTGGCGGCTGCGTGCAGGGGCAGCGGCAGGATGTCGTGATAGGCGCGGCGGCGCACACCGCCGCCGGCCGGTATCTGCCAGATGGTGACCGCCGTG
>Ga0126381_100006078_pt1 | contig 13335 bp, 10 predicted proteins | sample PanSoiMetPlot_28_FD_96465 | JGI IMG/M metagenome (GOLD analysis project Ga0126381, IMG submission 96465) | Tropical forest soil microbial communities from Panama - MetaG Plot_28 | ecosystem: Environmental > Terrestrial > Soil > Tropical forest > Bulk soil | place: Panama | collected 2016-02-17
AATCGCAACCAGGTAGCTCAAGATGGAAAACACCAGCGCCGAATAGAGCGAGATGCCGGCGACGAACATGTGGTGTGCCCACACCAGAAACCCCAGCACCGCAATGCCGATGCTCGACATCGCGACGAAGCTGTAGCCGAAAATGCGCTTGCGCGAGAAAGCTGGAATCAATTCGCTGATCACGCCCATTCCCGGCAGAATCATGATGTACACGGCGGGATGCGAATAGAACCAGAACAGGTGCTGGAAAAGTAGCGGATCTCCTCCAATGGCGGGATCGAAAATGCCCACGTGCAAAAGGCGCTCGAGGCCAAGCAGCAGAAGCGTTACGGCAATCACCGGTGTGCCCAGCACGAAAATCAGGCTCGTGGCATACATGGACCAGATGAACAGCGGCAGCCGGAACCAGGTCATTCCGGGAGCGCGCATCTTGTGGATGGTGACCACAAAGTTCAAGCCGGTGAGAATCGAGGAAAAGCCGGCTATGAAAATCCCCAGCGCGGCAGCCACCACGTGGGTGTGGGAATAACTGCTGCTGAACGGCGGATAAAAAGTCCAGCCGGTATCGACGCCCCCGGCGGCCACTGCGTAGAGCATGAAGCAGCAACCAGTCAAGAAAATGTACCAGCTCATCAAATTGAGTTTCGGGAAGGCCACGTCGCGAGCGCCAATCATCAAGGGGATCAGGAAATTACCGAGCGTCGCGGGAATCGAGGGCACCAGGAAAAAGAAAACCATGATGATGCCATGAATGGAAAAGAGCTTGTTGTAAGTGTCTGGTTCTACCAGGGCGCCCTGCGGCTCGAGCAAGTTGAGCCTCATCAGCACGGCGGCAACGCCACCAATGACGAACATCAGCGTGATGGTCCCCAGGTAGAGCATGCCGATGCGCTTGTGATCGAGCGTCAGCAGCCAGGACTTCATCCCGTACCGTGCGTTGAGATAGTTCGGACGCGACTCGGCCGGAGCCTCGTGTAAATCTAAAGTGGCCGTGCTCATTTTGCGTTCGCCCTTTCTTGCGAGCCGAGCGACTTGATGTAGGCAATCAGCTGCAGAATCTGTTCTTCGGTGAACTGCCCCTTGAATGTTGGCATGATCGGCGCATACCCGGCAACCGGAACCGAATTGGGCTCGTTAAGCGCCTGGTGAATCAGATCCTCGTCTACCGGGCGCATTTCGCCGCTCGCCAGCTTTTCGGGCTTGCCAAAAATTCCCACCAACGACGGGCCGCGGCCGCTTCCGTCGGGCACATGGCAGTAGTTGCAGGTGTAGTGATTGAAGATACGCTCGCCCTGCTGCCACATGGGCTCGCTGTTCTCGTTGCTGGCAAGCCACGCCGCGTAATCTCGTGGCGACAGGACATAAACCCACCCAATCATCTCCGGATGGTTCGTGCCGCAGAACTCGGTACAGAACAAATGATATGTTCCCGCCTCAGTCGCCTCGAACCAGAGAGACGTGTAGCGGCCCGGCAGCACGTCTTTCTTGATGCGGAATGAAGGCACATAAAACCCGTGGATGACATCCTGTGAAGTCATGGTCAACTTCACCGGTACGCCCAGCGGAACGTGCAATTCATTGATCTCCCGCGGCCCTTCCGGATGCTGAAGGTGCCACATCCACTGCTTCCCCACCACGAAGATTTCAGTCGAATTGGCCGGCGGATGATACGCCCGGATATACAGGCTCGAGGACCAGACAAAGATGACCACGCAGATCAGGGACGGAATAATGGTCCAGGCTAGCTCCAAGACGAGCGACCCGTGAATGTCGGGCGGCTTTTCATCCTTCGAACGCCGCCGGTACTTCACCATAAAGTAGAAAATGATGGAAAAGATCAAGACGGTGAAGAACAAGGTGATGGCGGTGAGCAGGTAGTAAAGCTGATCGATTTCGCCCGCAATGGACGACGCGGCTGGTGGCTGAAGCGGGATCATCGCTGCCAGCGAGCCCAATCCTTGCCATCCCCATTGTGTCATCATTGTTTCGCTTCGTCCGTTCCCTATCGTCTCAGATACTTGCGGGTCAGGTGGGATGTTTCGTTCCGCATCAGGTCCTTGGTCCAGGCAGCGAGTAATGCTCGCCGCGGAACAAAAAGAACAGCAAAATCCCGCCGATCAAGACCGTCACCCCGCCCGCCAGTTGGATCACCCGCGAGATCAACAAGCCGTATTTGCCGGTGTGCGGATCGTAGTGGTAGCAGAACAGCAAAATCGCATCCACCGGCGAACTGATCTTCCCTTGCGAAGCCTCCACCAGCCCCAGCCGCAAATCCCGCTCCGGATACTGAATGCCGTAAAAATAGCGCGACAGCCGCCCTTCCGGAGTCAGCACCATGATCACACTGGCGTGCGCAAATTGCTTCGATTCCGAGTCGTAGGCGTAGCGGAAGCCAACGGCTTGCGTAAGAGCCTTGATCTGCGCCTGGTCCCCGGTGAGGAAATGCCAGCCCGCCGCCGCACCCGGACGCCCGTACATGCCGGTGTACAGGGCCTGCTTTGCTTCCGCGAGCACGGGACGTTCGGTCGGGTCGATGCTCACCGTGACCACGTTGAAGTCCTTGCCGATGGTCAGAGGGATTAGCTTAAGCGAGCGGTCCAGCCCGTTAAGAACCTGCGTGCAGAGCATCGGGCAGTTGTAGTAGACCAGAGTCAAAATCACCGGCTTGCTGCCGAAATATTGCGCCAATTCGACCGTTTGTCCGTGCTCGTCGCGGAAGCTCAGGTCAAGCGGAATTTCGTCGTTGAGCTTCTGATCGACGCCCACATCCTTGAGCAGCTCCGGCCGCTGGCCGATATTCTGCAAGGGATCGACAAACTGAGCCGAAGCGCGAGGTGAAAAAGCAAGAAGGGCCGCCAAGGCAATAGCCGCCGCACCAATCGAGCGCCACACTCCCGGCGAGGCGACCGTCCACCTAACCCCGATTTCTCCCGAAGAACCCTTGGCGAATTTCATGGTCCCACCCTGCCTAGTTCTGCTGCCTGATCGTTCGTCGCGCCGCCCGTCACGCTACCATGGGCCAGGTAGCCGCATTGTCCTTGCAGATCGTCGCCTCCGGCAACCAACGGCGGCGGCACGCTAACCGCGGCCTCTCCGGTGGGCGGATTGGTCCGAACGGGCAAGCCATTCTTCAACACCAGATCCATGGCTTTGTCGACCGGGATATGCACGACGCGAAGGCGCTGGTCTACCCAGCCGTAACTGTTCAGCTCGCGCTCCTGCGCGTCGCAATAATCTTTCAGTTCCTGCCGCGGTATCGCTTGCAGCCGCGGGCTGGGTGGAAGCTCGCGCGGACGCGCGAAAGCAGCCGCCGTGGTTGTCGATGTCTGCGCGCGTTCCATGTAATTGAAAGTCCATTTCATCGCAAACAGCGTGATCACGATTACCACCGCCATCCAGAACCCGAACTTCAGCAGACTGATGACATTCGCGTCGCGCTGCTCGTATCCCGCCCCCGGGCCCGAGCCGTGGCCCCCGCCGGACCCGTGACCGCCCTGCGGCGATGGATGGTTAGTCTCCGTGCTCATGCAGCAGCACTCCTTCAAATCTCGGGTCATGCAACGGCAGCAGCGGCATCTTCTTCAGCTGCCACGTGAACGCGGCCAGCCACAAGCCGCCAATGCCCAACAAGGCAAAAATATCGGTCAGATGGAAACGCGGCGCCGCCGTGTCCCAGGCCGGGACCACAATCCAGTAAATATCCGCGAGCGTCAGCACCACCATGAAGCCGGCCACGAACGAAAGCGTGCGCAAGCGCCGCTTCACCCCTCGCTGCAACAGCAGCAAAAAGGGGACGAAGAAGTGCAACACCACCAGGGCCACGCCCACCGGCGCCCACCCACCAAACGCGCGCTGCACGTACCAGGGAATTTCGTCTTTCAGATTGCCCGCCCAGATGATCAAGAGCTGGCTGAACGACAGGTACGCCCACAGCATGACGAAGGTCAGCAGAAGATTGCCCAGATCGTTGTAATGACTCGGGCCGACCGAATCCTTGACCGGCGGATAGTCGGAAATCATGCGTAAAACGAAAAGCGTGAACGAAAAGCCGGCCAGCGCGGCGATCACGATGAATAGCAACCCGTAAATAGTCGAGTACCAGTGGGGCTCGAGCGACATCACCCAATCGATCGACGCTCCGGTCCAGACAAACGCCCAGATCACCACTCCCGGCGCGCTCAGCACTTCCATGCGATCGGCCAGCTCCGGATTGCCCGTGGCGTCCTGCTCGCGCGACCATTTGTTCAGCAAAGTTGCCAGCAGGATCCACAGCGCGAAATAGATCACATAGCGCACGATGAACCCGGTCGAGTTGAGCCACCAGTGCTTGCCCTGGAGCACGGCGTCGCTTTGCACGATGGCGTCGTTGGTCCAGATGTAGAGCTTCGACATTCCGAACAGGATGGGAAGAAACAGAATGAACATCAGCCCAATCGTGCGCGAGCCCGCCTCGAGTATGCGGCGGATGGGAAGACCCCAGCGGCCGCCGGTGAGGTGGTGCAGCATAAGCACGGCCAGGCAGCCCATTGGGATAGAGATCCAGAAAATAAATCCGAAAAGATAAGAGCGGAACAACTGCTGCGTGTCCCGCAAGCCCAAAACCACCACAACAACCACGCCCACCACCCCGCAGATCAGCGCATTGCGCTGCAGCGCGTCGAGTCTGGGCCGAAGACTATCCAATGGGCTCATTGGGGTTTAGGCAGCTCCGCGGGCGGCTTGGTATCTCCCTGCCCGCTCGGTTCCTGCTGCAGCTTTTGGCGCACGTCCTCGGGCACGTCGCTCAAATGCGCGTTCCGTGCGGTCTGCAGCACGCGAATGTAAGCCACGATGCGCCAACGATCGGCCGGATCAAGCCGGTCAGCGTAGCTGTACATGGCCCCCATGCCGTTGGTGATCACCCCAAAGAAGTGGCCGGCGGGCGCCTCGCGCAGGCGCTGAATGTGATAGGAGGCCGGAAGCGGGAAGCCGCGGCGCACGATAAAGGCGTAGGCGTTCCCGAGATAGTCGTGGCAGGGGGTGCAATAGATGTTATACCGCTCCTGGCCGCGCTCCAGATCGGCGCGCGTAATGGGAAAGGGAAACTCGTCCGCTTCCACGCCGTTTTCCTTGCCCGTGTAGAACAGCTCATCCAATCGCAACTGCCCGCGCGCTACGGTCCCCTCGACGGGCGGCCGTTCGGAACGCCCATCGGCGAAAAAGGTGGTTGGCTCGTAAGGCAAGTATTTCGGCTGGAGATGCATATCCAACCGGCAGCCCGCCAGGACCAGCACAACCACGCCCAGACAACATGCGTGGCGAAGCCGTCGACCTGCGGCCTTGGCAACCCTGTTGTGCTGTCGTTCAGGATTCAACTTCGAAAACTCCCTGCGGCTTCAACTCCTCCATGAAAGCCTTGGTCCTGGGTAGATCAAATTGCTGATCGCGCGCCTTGATGCACAGAAAGAACCGGTCAGTCGAGGCCAGCGCAAAGCGCGAAACATTGAAAACCGGATGGTACGGCCGGGGCAGGCCGTTCATGATGATCATGCCGAACACCGCCGCCAATGCGGCGCCCAAAATGGTCAATTCGTAGGTGATGGGAATCCAGGCAGGCCAGCTATTGAGCGGCTTGCCCCCGATGTTCAACGGGAAGCTGATCACATTCGCATACCAGCACATGAAAAAGCCGGTGCAGCCGCCCAGAAAACAGCCAATAAATACCACCATAGGCAAACTGGTCCACTCAAAGCCGATGGCTTCGGCCAAACCCTCCACCGGAATCGGCGTGAAGGCGTCGATCTTCTTATAACCCGCCGCGTGCGTGCGCAGCGCCGCCTGCAGAATCTGCTCCGGCGTTTCGAACTCCGCCATCAATCCGTAAAGAGGCTGCTTTCCTGTAGCCATCTAAGCACGAATCTCCGGGTTCGGATTGCGCACGCGCGCCAGATACGTGGTGCGCGGCCGCGTATTCAAGTCGACCAGCAGGCCGTAATTGCGCGTCTGCGCCTTCAATTTCGAGACCCTGCTGTTTGGATCGTTGATGTTCCCGAAAACAATGGCTTCGGCCGGGCAGGCTTGCTGGCAGGCAGTGACGATTTCGCCGTCGGCAATAGTGCGATTGTTCTCCACTTCCGAGCGAATCTTCGCGGCGTTGATGCGCTGCACGCAGTAGGTGCACTTCTCCATCACTCCGCGGCTGCGCACCGTGACGTTGGGATTACGCACGCCAAACAGGCTGGGCGTATTGAAATCGGAATACAGGTAGAAGTTAAACCGGCGCACTTTGTAGGGACAGTTGTTCGAGCAGTAGCGCGTGCCCACGCAACGATTGTAGGTCATGTCGTTCAGTCCTTCGGGACTGTGCGTGGTCGCTCCCACCGGGCAAACGTATTCGCAGGGCGCGTTTTCGCACTGCATGCAGGGCAGCGGCTGGTAATAAACTTCGGGTGCGTCGAGATTGCCCCGGAAGTAAGTGTCGACGCGGACCCAGTGCATGGCGCGGCCGCGGGCCACCTGGTCCTTGCCCACCACCGCGACATTATTTTCCGATGTGCACGCCACCACGCACGCGTTGCAGCCAATGCAGCGGTTCAAATCGATGGACATGCCCCAGGCATAGCCGTCGTATTTGTATGGCGGGTAAAGTGACGTGGCGTGGTAATCGACCTGGTTTTCTTCGTTCTGTGCGAACGCTGGGTTCTTCTTGAAATCGTCGAGCGTGCCGATCTGCACAAGATCGCGCCGGAAAGCGGTCTGGCTGGCAAAATCGGCCGGATGCCCCTCGAAATCGATTGAGTACTGATGTTGCACCGAGGCCAGAGCGTAGGTCTGGCCCGTTTTTACGATTTGCAGGCCGCTAGCCATCCAAGGGGCCGTGCTGGTGCGCAGTAAATTCGCGTCGAAGCCCGCGCCGGACGCAATCTTTCCGCCACGGGAACGCCCGTAGCCCAGGTGAACCGTCACGCAATCGTCGACGTGGCCCGGTACGATAAACACGCCGGCTTTGGCCTCCATGCCGGAGAGCCGCAGCACGACGTAATCGCTCATGGCCAGCCCAAGCTTCTGTGCGGTCGCGGGGCCGATCATCGCGGCGTTGTCCCAGGTAAGCCGCGTCACGGTTTTAGGCGTTTCCTGCAGCCAGCCGTTATTTGAATATTCGCCGTCGAAAATAGTTGGGTCGGGACGGAAGACGATTTCGAGTCCGCCCGCGGCGGCCTGCGCCGCCGGAGCTTGCTGTACGAAGTCGGAACGCAACGTCACCGCGGCGGCCGGCAGCGCCGTCCCCGCCATCACGCCGTCGTGCAGCGATGTCTGCCACAGCGCTTCGAACGCCGCGCCTTTCTCCGCACGCTGGCTGGCCCAGTAATCGTGCACCAGATCGTGCGACGACTTTCCTGTGTCGACCGTAAGCAGCGAGAGCACTTCGTGAATGGAATGGTTCTCGTAGAGTGGCGCGATCAAAGGCTGGGTGATGCTCACCGTGCCGTCATAGGCGCGCCCGTCGGACCACGATTCCAGATAGTGCGAGGCGGGAGCCTGCCAGTTGCACAGAACGCCGGTTTCGTCGCTGAGCAAGCCGGAATAGACGCGCGTCTTGGCCTTCTGCAAGGCGGACCCAAAATTCAGGTCAACCGGCGCGGTGTATACCGGGTTCACGCCGAGAATCAGCAAAAACTCCACCTTCCCAGCATTCAGGTCATTCACCAGATCGCGCAGCGAATCCATCTGGTTCACCGGACTCACTTCGATCGACTCAGTGTAGACCACCGTCTTGCCGGAATTTCCTAGTGCCGCGTTCATGGCGTGCGCCAGCGCATGCACGAACGGCGGCTGGTGTTCGCCGGCAATGACGATCGAAGCGCCGCGGTGAGCGGAAAGATCGCGCCCTATCGCGCTGACGGCATCGGCGGGAACTGCCGTGCTGGCTGGGGCTCCGCCGGGTATCGACACCCCCACTGCAACCGCTAGTTGACGCGCAAATGCTTCGACTTCGCTCGCGCGCAACGGCCACCGGTGATCGGCCATGCTTCCCGTGCTCGTGGTCATGGGCTCGACCACGTACAACCGGTTCAGTTTCGCGTCGGGGCCGGCGGCCAGATCGCGGCGACGGGAAAAATCGCGGGCGTAGCGAGTGTGCCCCGGACCAAACGAAAGAAAATCGGCATCGAGCGAGACGATCACGTCCGCCAATTCGAAGTGGTACACCGGATTCATGGGCTTCCCGAACGCCAGTCGCGTTCCTTCGCGCACCCCATCGCCTCCGGAAGGCTCATATTGATGCCACTTCGCCTCGGGAAACTGCGCCTGCAGCTTCTTCAGCTGCGACCCAAGGGTGGGAGAGGTCACCGTTCCGGTCAGCACGCGCAACCCGGTGCCCTTGGTGCCAAAGTTCACGCGCGCATTGTCCATCGTGCTGGCGAAATCGGCCCAATTGCTCAGGCCTCCCTCGAAAACCACATTTCTCAGCCGGTCGGGGTCGTACAAGTTCAGAATGGAACCCTGAGCGAAGGAATCTGTGCCGCCCTGGCTGCCGGGATGCTCCGGATTCCCTTCGATCTTCGTGGGCCGGCCCATGTTGCTTTCAACCAGCAGACCGAGCGACACGCCCGCCTGCGGCATCGAGGTGGCGTAGAAAAGAGGCCGTCCCGGAATGATTTCTTCGGGTGGCCGCACGTAAGGCACGATTTTTTCGGTGGGCAGCTTGGTGCACGCGCTCAGGCCGGCCATAGCCGCTGAAGCAGCCATCAACTTCATCACATCGCGCCGGTTGATCCCGTCGTCCTTTTCCGCATTCGCCGGAAACTCATTGTGTGAAAAATCGCGGAACTGCGCGGTGTCGCACAGCTCGTCAAGGCTTTGCCACATACGCTTCCCGCCGTCGCGCTCAAGCGTGGCGCGGGCTGCGGCGAGGTCAATCGAGTTCCGCGGTGTCGTGTCTTCGCTCATCTTCTCTTTTTTCATCGGTGACACGTCGAGCAGTGCTGCAAGCTCCGAATTTTGTACTCCTTCACCAACTGCCGGCCCAATTCCAGCTGCTTTTCGCCCGATGGCGGCTCATAGAATGGATTAAAAACCTCCGACTTTGGCCGCACATATTTTTCCGGCTGCCGGTGGCAATCCAGGCACCAGGACATATAAAGGGTGCCGGCCCGGTAGGTTAAAGGCATCTCCGCAATCGGCCCGTGGCAAGTGGTGCAGCCGATGCCTTTGGCCACGTGGATACTGTGATCGAAGTAGACAAAATCCGGCAGCGAATTGATGCGCGTCCAGGACAATGACTCGTTGGTTCGGTAACTCGTTCGCACCGGCTCGAGCATCTCCGAATTAGTCCAGATCTGCGAATGGCAGGTCATGCAGGTCTGCGTCGGCGGAAGACCCGCAAACGACGATTTCTCGACCGAGGTGTGGCAATAGCGGCAGTCGATCCCCAGTTCCCCGGCATGGTGCCGGTGGCTGAAGGGCACCGGCTGTTGCTGGGTCTCATCCTGGTACGTATACCAGGGTGATACGGTGATCTCCCAGAGCGCAATGCTGAGAAGAGTCAAAAGAACGACGGCCCCTATGATGCTGAACCGCGACAGAGCATTTGCGCTGCGATGAAAAATTTGTGGCATCGATTCTCTTGAGTGCCTGCCTTATGCGTGAGACTTCTCTTCTTCCGTCTGGTGAACCAGCGTCCGCATCTCGACCATCGATATCATGGGCAGGAAGCGAATGAAGAGGTAAAACAGCAAAAAGAACAATCCGAACGATCCGGCCAGCGTGGCCCAATCCCATCGCGTGGGATAAAACATGTCCCATTTCGACGGCGTAAAGTCGCGATGCAAACTGATGGCGATGATCACAAACCGCTCCAGCCACATGCCCACATTGATGATCAGGGCCATGATAAAAAGCAGCGCCGGGGTCCGGCGCACTTTCCGCGACCAAAGCCCCTGCGGGATGATCAAATTGCAGCTGATCAGCGCCCAATACACCACCTTGTAGGGACCAGTCATGCGGTTCAGCAACATGAACTTTTCGTACTGGCTGCCGCTGTAGAACGCCATGAAAGCTTCAATCAGGTATGCGTAGGCCACGATCATGCCGGTCGCCAGCGTGACTTTGGCCATGATGTCCAGGTGCCGTATCGTGATTAAATCCTCGATGTGGTAGTAGCTCCGCAGCGGAATTGCCAGCGTGAGCACCATGGCAAAACCCGAATAGATGGCCCCAGCAACGAAATACGGTGGAAAGATGGTGCTGTGCCAACCGGGAACGATGGCGATGGTGAAATCGAAGCTCACTACGGTGTGTACCGAAACCACCAGCGGCGTGGCGATGCCCGCTAGCAGCAGCGACGCGAATTCATACCGCGACCAGTGCACCGCCGAGCCTCGCCAACCGAGTGAGAGCACCCCATAAGCAACCTGGGAGAAGCGGCTCTTGGCTTTGTCGCGCAGCGTTGCCAAATCGGGAATCAAACCCACGAACCAGAACAACAAGGAAACCGTAAAGTAGGTCGACACCGCAAAAACGTCCCACACCAGCGGGCTGCGGAATTGCGGCCACAACCACATCGGGTTGGGATACGGCATCATGTAATAAAACAGCCAAGGGCGGCCCATGTGCAGCAGCGGGAACATACCCGCGCACATCACCGCGAAGATGGTCATCGCTTCGGCGAAACGGTTGATGGAGGTACGCCAGCGCTGGTGCATCAGCAGCAGGAAAGCGGAAATCAGCGTCCCAGCGTGCCCGATTCCGATCCACCAGACGAAATTGGTAATGGCGAAGGCCCAGGCTACCGGAACGTTGATTCCCCAAATTCCCACGCCGAACGTAAACAGGTAGGTCATTACCACGTTCAGGAGCAGAAACAGGATTACCGCGATAGTGAAACCGCCCAGCCAGCCTTTGGTAATTCCGGGTGTAAGGACAATGGAACTGATCTTGTCCGTCACCGTGCCCAGCGTGTGGCCCGGACCTATCAGTGGCTCGCGCTCAGCGATCGCTATATTTTTTTGAGAACCTTCAGGATCCACTCGATATCCCCAGCGTGATTGCTGCCTGAGAGTTGTTTATAAGGTAGATTCGGAACGATTGCCCCACCCCGCTTAAAAGCCCCTATCCGCAACACTTTCGTGCGTTGTGCCCTTGCTTGTCAGTCCCCTTACGCCCACTGACGTGGCCGGGCTATCTAGGACGAAATAGAATAAAACCGGAACAGCCGGATACGCAAGGTGAAATCAATTTTTTTTTAATCCGAAACTTCGGCGCCTCAGCCTCGCGAAAACAAACACCCAAATTCTGCGCTCTTTTCCTCGCTTTTCATTCGCAAGCAATTGCGCAACTCTGTTGCGGGTTAGGGCCCAATCGCAGAATTCACTGGCCTCCACGACGGAACGCGCTTGCTAAAATGGTGCATGGCATTCCCGTTTCGGCTCCTTGCGATGCTGGTGTTGGTCCCTTTTTGCGCGCGCGCCGACACCATCGTGCTCAAAAACGGACGCCGCATCGCCGCCGAACACGTCACCCAAGATGCCGATCACGTTACCTACGATACTCCTGCCGGCGCCATGTCGCTCCCCAAGTCGGTCGTCGAGCGCGTCGAGCGGGATGACTCGACCTATTCCTCCGCTTCGCGCCAGTCCATCGAAGCCCCCTTGTCCGCTCCGCAGGTCGACCCGGTGGTTGGTTACGAAGAGGTTGCCCGGCGGGCTGTCCATGACAACGCTGTCGATTTCGCCTACATCGCGGAACTCGAGTCGGATGCGCGTTCCGGCGCGCCGATTCCGGTTCAGAAGGTTGCCGCCGCGCATCACGCCGCCGCGCAATTTCTGATCGCCCGCGGCGATACCGCCGACGCCATTACCCAGTATCGCCAGGCTCTCATCTTCGCGCCCGATAACGTGGGGCTGCTGCTCAATTTGGCCGTTCTCGACCTCAAGCAAAGTGAATTCACCGCCGCGCTCGATCCCCTGCAGCACGCGCGCCGCCTCACGCCAGATTCCCCCCTGCTGGCCTTTGCCGTGGCCAAGTTGATGGGCTGGGCTTACTACGGCGCAAATAAAATGGACCTGGCCATCGAGGAATGGAAACGCGCCGAACGCCTGCATCCCGACGCCCAGGTGGAACAGGCGCTGCAAAAGGCCGAACGGGACAAATCCACGGAGGAAAATTACCGCGAAGGGGAAACGGCGCACTTCGATCTGAAATATGCCGGCAGCGCCGCGCCGGAGCTTGCCCGCGGCATCCTGCGCGCCCTCGAGGACGATTTTCGCGATATCGAGTCGCAGCTCAGCTATACGCCTCCCGAACAGATCAGCGTGATTCTTTACACCGGACAGGCTTTCGCCGACATTACCCGGGCGCCGAATTGGGCCGGAGCTATCAACGACGGGCGAATTCGCGTCCCGGTACAGGGACTGACCGAAGTGACCCCGCAACTCGCGCGCGTGCTCAAGCACGAGCTCACACACAGCTTTGTCGGACAAAAATCGCACGGCCGCGCTCCCGCCTGGCTGCAGGAAGGAATCGCGCAGTGGATGGAAGGCCGGCGCAGCAGCGCGGTAGCTGGCGCTCTCGTCGACGCCGCCGCCCAGGGCGGGGTGCCGCAACTGGGCTCCATGGAAGGCTCTTGGATGGGACTCCCGGGAAGCGCCGCGGCTTTCGCTTACGCCTGGTCGCTCGCGGTGGTTGAATCGATGATCGACTCAGGCGGGATCACCGACATCGCTCGTCTGCTCGACCGCGTTGCCACCGCGCCCTCCACCGAAACCGCTCTTCGCGAAACCCTGCGGCTCGATTACGCAGACCTGAAGCAGCAAACCCTCGACTACCTCCGCCGCACCTACCTCCGCTGACACGAGAATTGACGCGCTACAGCCACCAGCCCTGTTGCCGCAAGAACCCCACCACGTCTGCGCTTCCTCTCGTCCACGTCGTCACAGAGTTGCGAGAAGGCCGGCGAGAAGAGCGGCGCGTTCGGGCAGTTTGCAGATCACCACGTGTTCGCGCGGCGTATGCGCGCCGTCGCCTACCGCACCTAACCCATCCAGCGTGGGAATCCCCAGGGCGCCCGTGAAATTTCCATCCGATCCTCCGCCCGTGGCGGCCTCGCCCAGCTTCAACCCTACTTCACTCATCAACGATTGGGCGCGGCGAAAAAGCTCCACGACCGCTTCGGTGCGTTCCAGCGGCGGACGATTCACCCCGCCTTGAACCTGCAGCCGCGCACCCTTGAGAACGGGCCGGAGCGCCCGCAGCTTGCGCTCGATAGCCCGTGCATCGCTTTGCCGCGCCAGGCGGATATCCACTTCAGCGCGCGCGTGGTCCGGAACGACGTTCGATGCGGTCCCTCCAGCGGCCACG
>Ga0126381_100006079_pt1 | contig 13333 bp, 9 predicted proteins | sample PanSoiMetPlot_28_FD_96465 | JGI IMG/M metagenome (GOLD analysis project Ga0126381, IMG submission 96465) | Tropical forest soil microbial communities from Panama - MetaG Plot_28 | ecosystem: Environmental > Terrestrial > Soil > Tropical forest > Bulk soil | place: Panama | collected 2016-02-17
GACTTGAAGATCACGCTGACTGGGAAGGTTGACAAAGACTCCATGAAAGGCGATGCCGACTTTGGGGGATTCGCACAGGGGACGTGGTCGGCGAAGCGCCACCAGGAGGGCTCCGGACCTGCGACGAGTCCGTCCTCAGGCCCGTCCAACGTCAGCGGGAGTTGGGCATTCGAGGTTCAAACAGAACAGGGTTCAGGCTCACCATCCTTCACGTTTAAGCAAGACGGCGAAAAACTGACCGGCACGTATAAGGGCGCCTTCGGGGAAGGACCGGTTGAGGGCACAGTCAAGGGAAACGCGATTAACTTCAATGTAAAGGTTAATGCGCAGGGCCAGGATGTTGTCATCTCATACACAGGGACGATCGAAAGCGGCAGCATGAAGGGAAGCGTCAAGCTCGGAGACCTTGGAACCGGAACCTGGACCGCAAAGCGGCAATAGACAAGCGCCGCCGCCTAAGTTTCAACCCAGAAGCTGGCCGAGGTTTTCAGTTTCTCGGACCGAGGCCGTGAATTCGCGAGAGAGCACCCAAGACCAGGCCTTAGTGCTCGGGCGGTGGTTTCTTTAGCGTTGTCAGAACTCTTGACCTTTGCACCCAGCCATAATAGATTGTCAACCTCAGCCAGTTGATTCGCGGGTAAGGTTGGGCCTGCGAGTTCAACTAAAACTAATACAAACAAGTTGGTAGAGATCCCGGGCGCGGGAGATCACGCGGAACCATGAAGTCCTTCACCTCGGTCCAATTACTTCCGAATCCGTGATTTTCCGTCTGACACCAAATGGAGGAACCCCCATGACGAGAAGGTTCACAAGGCTTCTTAGTGTGCTTCTGATATCGGGCCTGTTATTCACGATGACATTGGCCGGAGCGCCGGCGCCCAGCGCTCCTCCTGACACAGGCCGGCTTGTGATGCCGTTCGGTCTCTCTCCCGACACGGGTCAGCGTGTCCTTAGCTTTGGGGACGAGTTAGACAACGGCGAGGCCGAAATGGACACGCAGTCTAAGGCCAACCTACCTATGGCTGGCGTCGATCAGACCAGTAGACGATGGCTGCTGAAGCCTGAGGTGTTTTCCCAGTTGTCGTCAGCGGGCCAGCGAGCGGCTCTGCTAATGAACGGCCGGCTCAAATCTGATGGCGGGGCCGGTCAGCCGCCTCTCCCGCGAAGGGGGGAGGGCGTCGCGCCTGAGGCGAGCGGCGATAACATCAGGGTAAACAACCCTGCCCTGGATACCAGCTTTCATACTCATAGTGAAACCAGCGTCGCCGTGAACGGGTCGATCGTGATTGTGAGTTTTAACGAGGCCGCCTTTGACGGTTATGGTATATCCAGCGACGGCGGAAACACATTCACCCATAAGCGGATTCCATCGGCGTCTAACGCTGCCAATCTCGGCGATGGTGTTGTCGCGTTCGGGCCTGGAGGCGAAATCTATTATTCAACGCTGGCTGAAGTGGTCACCGCTACGGGCGGCGTTAAGAGTTTTGTGGGGGTGTCGAAATCCTCCGACAACGGAGCTACCTTTTCGACGCCGTTCGATGCGAGCACTACTGCTGGCAACAGTATAGATTTCCAGGACAAAGAATGGGTCGCGGTGGACAGGAATGCGACGTCCCAGTTCAAGGGAAACGTCTATGTGAGCTGGACGGACTTCACCGCGCTGCCGAGCGGGCAGTCAAACGGGAGTTTCATAAACTTTGCTCGCTCGACCGATGGCGGCGCAACGTTTGGGGCGCCGCAGGCCATATCAGCACAGGATCGGTCCAGTGCCGTACAAGGGTCGATGCCAGTTGTCGCATCCAACGGCGACCTCTACGTGGCATTCAGAGACACTCATTCAGCCTTTGGGGGAATGGCTATAAGGAAATCGACCGACGGAGGCAAAACGTTCCTCCCGGAAAAGAAGGTGGTGTCGGTTTCGAGCATTTCCGCTATGACGGGCGGAGGGGCCGTTAGAACAAACAGTTTTCCGAGCATCACCATCGATAACAATGGCGTTGTGCACATTGTCTATGACGCGTGGTCAGGATCTCAGCTCGACAGGAGCGATATCTTTTACGTGCGATCCAGTGACGGGGGCGACACCTGGAGCCAGCCGTTGAAATTGAACGACGATGGTACGACCACCACTCAGTTCTTGCCGTCGATAGCGGTGACGGCTGATGGCACGATCGGAGTAAAGTGGTGGGACCGCCGCAACGACACGTTGAATGACTGCCTCACGGACGTTTACATGACGATTTCTCACGATGGGGGGATGACGTTCGGAAAGAACTTCCGGATAACCGATCAGAACTGGATGTTTGGTCCGATAGAACCCGGCTTTGCCTCGGGCTATCACGGAGACTATGACGATATTGTATCGGACGGCAGTAATTTCTTGATGTCCTGGAGCGATGAGCGTGCAGGCGAAGCGGACGCTTACTTTGCCGAGGTTCCGGAAAGCCGAAATAGCAACACGCCAGACTTCAACATCTCCGCCAAGAAACTATTCGACAACATAACAGCGGGTGACTCGGCAACATTCGATATGAGTACGAGCATCACCAATGCCTTTTCAGGAAGCCTCGCGCTGAGCGCGTCGCCAGCCATCAGCGGGCTGAGTTACAGTTTCGCGAACTCGTCAATCAACGCGGGCGACACTGCGAGCGTCACTGTCTCGACATCGTCGGGCGTTCCGGCCGGCACATACCTGATCACTGTCGCGGCTGCAGGTTCGGGATTGACCCGAAAGACCAACTTCCGCCTGACGGTGCTGTCCCCTGGCCGGTTCGCGGGCGTGCCGTCTAACGCCAGCCACACTAAAGGCTTCACGACGATGCAGGGCGGAGTCAAAGCGGACTCCGGCGGAACGGTGCACGTTGTGTTCGACGACGACAGCGCGGACGTGAGACTCGACGATGTCTTTTATACGCAGTCAACCGACGGCGGGCAGTCGTACTCACCGCCGGTCAAGGTATCCGGGCCGTCGCCGAACCTGGCGGCCCAATCGACGCTGGGCCTTGATTCGGCTGGTAACCCGTACCTAGTCTGGACGAGCTTCAGTCCCACTCCACAGCAAAACCTTTCCATATTCCTATCCAGGTCGACCGATCATGGGGCTACCTTTTCAAAGCCAGTGGTGGCTTCAGGTCCATCGGTTAGCGCCGAGAACCCGAGGGTTGTTGTCGACAAGAACGGCAACATTGTAATCGTCTATATCGACTTCGCGACGTCCGGAGGGGCGATATTCGAGGTGCGTTCCACCGATGGAGGCGCAAGCTTTTCCGCACCCTCGCGCGTTTCGCAGGCCGGCGAAGCTCTCGACAACCCACCGTTTGTCGTTGTCGACTCACAAGGGGCAGTCTATGTCACTTACGATGAGATCTCCCAGGTTGCGGCAATCAAACTGGCGATCGCGCCGGACGGGCACACTTTTGGCCCGTCCAAAACCGTTTCGGACTCGAGGATCAGCACCTTCGCTCCGCAGATTGCCATTGACAATAACGACAACCTGTACGTTACGTTTTATGACCGCTTCGTGGTGGGCTCCAATTTCAATCGCGAGATCGTCGTAATCAAGTCAACTGACAGGGGCGCCACATTCGGGCCGCAAGTCAACGTCTCGAACAATGCTGGCCAGTCGACCTTCCCATCTCCGATCGTTGACGCCCAGGGACATTTGAGTATTGTTTGGGAGGATACCACTGTTGACCCGCAACGAGACGTCTACCTGGCGCGATCGAGCGACGGAGGCGCCACCTTCGGCCCGTCAATCAACCTTTCAGCCAACACCTCGAGATCGTTTGGCGCGTTCGGCAGCGCCGATGGCGCCGGCAACCTGTTCATCGGCTGGACTGACGATTCACCAGCCAATACAGATGTGTTCGTTGCGACGCTGAACGCGGCAAGCGTGGGCCCGCCTGACTTTGCCCTCGGGGGCACCTCGGCAATCGTGACGATGCAGCGAGGCACAAAGACCCAGTTCACGATAGACATCAGCCGCGTTGGCGGCTTTACGGGCAACGTGACTGTAGACACACCCGACCTTTCTTCGATAAAGATCAAACAGCCGGGAGGTAACATTCAATCGACAACCGGAGGCAGTGTTACCTTCGCGTTGAAGCTCAAGGGCGGCGGACCGACCGGTTCACTCCTGGTCCCGCTTATCGGGCTAGACGATTCAGGCCGAACGAGACAGTGCTTCGTAGAATTCATAATTCAGCCTGCCACTCAATGAGGCACTTATCACACGAGCCTTTTCGATGGGTCCCGCGTTAGCATGGCGTACGGGGCCTGACTGCGGCTACTCGTACTTGAGCGCGCTGATGGGATCGAGTCTCGCGGCTTTTATGGAAGGCAGAAGAGAAAAAATGAGGTTTAGCAAAAGCGAGAGCGACAGCACAAAGGCGGCATTCGAACTATCAAACACCTGGGGCAGACGGGTGGTTGCCGCGACGGACTTTGAAGCCTGCCACGCGGCTGCTAGTCCGAGAAGGCTTCCGGCAGAGCTGATTGTGATGACTTCGACGAGGATCTGAAGAAATATCTGGAACGAGGAGGCTCCGATGGCTCTTCTGGTGCCGATCTCGACAGTTCGCTGTTTGACTGCTATCCAGTGGATGGCAAGCGCCCCAGCACCGGACACGATCAACCCGCTGATTCCGATCCAGCGCACGAAAAAGCGCAGAGTTTGGGAAGAGGCAATCTGGTTGTCGATCAAACTCTTCTGATTCTGCACCTGGAAATCATCATCGCGCCGGGTTCCCGAAGGCGAGTGCCTTTGCCGGATGGATTCCCTTATAGCCGCAGCAGTTTCATCCATCTTCTCCCAACGCTCGACCTCAAAAACGAACTCGCTGTAATAGTCCAGGTTCATCAGGCGGCGCATGGCCGTAGGCAGCGGAACGTAAACCTGGTCATCCTCATTTGTTAAGTCGAGTCCCTGTCCCCGCTCCGTCATTACACCCACGATTTCGAAAGGAACACGGTTGATCAGGAGACGCTGGCCGACCGGGGACTGGTCGCCGAACATGTCCCTGGCCACAGTGCGGCCCAGGACCGCGACTCGAGCGAGCCTACGTTCATCGGCAGAGTCGAAGAAACCTCCTTCAAGGACGAGCCAATTCCTTATGGCTGGATAATCGGGCTCGCAGCCTATGATGGCGCAATCTTTTGAGAACTCGCCGGCCTTAAGCTTGAACCTTCCGGATGAGATGGCCGACGAGCGTCGAAGACCGGGCTGAGAGCGACGGATGGCTACATAGTCCGCTTCTACAAGAGTGGTCGAAATCGAGCCTGTGCGGGCGCGCCCAGCTATGCTCCGATTCTGCAGCGGGATCACAGTAATGATATTCGTCCCCATTTTTCGAATCTGATCCAGAACCTGATCCCGGCCAGCCGCGGCATAGTTGACGGAAGACACCACCCCAGCCACGCCAATCAGCGCAGTGACTATGGTCAAAGCAGACCGCAGCCTGAAACGCCAAACCGTCCGAAGTGATTCCCTGATGATTCCCAGCACCACCATTGTGGACCACTATTCTGGCAACATTCTGGTCACGACCTGAGCGCAAAAACCGGGTCGAGGCGAGCTGCCTTCCAGGCCGGATAAAAGCCAAACAGAACACCCGTACCGATTGAAAGGAGGGCTGCGAGCCCGAGGGCGTTCCAGGCAAAGACAGGGGCCATGTTTTGAAAGGCCGCCGCGAGGTTTGTGCCCGCCACCGCGACGACCAGGCCGAGAAAGCCGCCTACGACGGAGATGACAACGGATTCGAGCATGAATTGAAGCAGAATATCGTTCCGGCTTGCCCCGAAAGAGCGCCGCACTCCGATTTCCTTTCTCCTCTCGGACACCGCAATCAGCATCAGGCTCATGATTACTATTCCACCAACTAACACGGCGATCCCGGCGACGCCCATAAGCGTTCTGGCAAGAGTGGTCCCAACCCGGGTGACCTGCGCCGTGATTGCCTGCGGGCTGGTAATCGTAAAGTCGTCCAACGCTGATGGCGCCAGGTGATGGCGTTGCCTCAACAATGCGCGGACATTGAAGATCGCTGTTTCACTTTGCAGCGGGTCATTCAATTGAGCGACGACCATAGTAAGGAAGTCCCGATTGAAGAGACGTCTGGAGGCCGTTGCGACCGGGATCATTATGACATTGTCCAGGCTGGCTCCGGTTGGTCCCGCACCCCGGGGTTTGAGCACACCCTTGACCTGGAAGGGAACGTCGGCAATGCGAAGCGTTTTGCCGCCGGGATTCTCATCGGCGAACAGCACAGACCTGATATCAGTACCAATAACAGCGACGCGTGCGAGCATACGCTCGTCTTCATCGCTGAGGAACTCGCCTTCAGCCACTTCATCTCCGCGAAGGTCAAGCCAATTTGGGGAGGCGCCAAAGACTGCAGTCGCTGTAGCGCGATCCTTATACTTCACATCGATATCGAAGGCGCTCTGAAGCCTCGCGACCCGCTTTATTTCCGGGACGCCAGTCTCGATAGCTAGAGCATCATCGAACTTCAGTGTGGGTTCCACGTTGGTCAGCGAAGGCATGCCTCGAGTGCGTCCCGATCCCGGCCGGACCATCACGGTATCGAACGTGCCCAGCATATTCTTGAAGCGCCTGCTGGTTTCCTGCCTCGTATTCTCACCGACGGAGTAGAGGGCGGTCAGGGATGATATTCCGATGGCAACACCCAGCATCATGAGAAAGGATCTCGAACGATGTCGCCCAAGCGCCCTGGCTGCAAGTCTGATGCCTGATGTCATTCTCAAGGCTTGATCCTCCTATAACTGAGGTGGTCTCATGAACAGATCGATCCGTCCTTGAGAAAGACCTGGCGCCGAGCGTAAGCGGCGGTTGAGTCATCGTGGGTGACGAGTAGAATGGTGCGGCCCTCCAGGTTCAACTCTTGAAGGATATTCATTATATCGGCGGCCGCAACAGAATCGAGGTTGCCGGTAGGCTCGTCCGCCAGAATTAAAGGAGGGTTATTGATCAAAGCACGTGCAATCGCAACGCGCTGCTGCTCTCCGCCTGACAGCTCGGTTCCATAGTGCCTTGCGCGGTCCTTTAGTCCCACCCGCTCGAGCGCTCGGAGCGCTCTCTTGCGGTCAATTCCGGTGCCGGCGTAAATCATCGGCATCTCGACGTTTTCAACGGCGGTGGTTTTCGGCAGGAGGTTGAACGACTGAAACACAAAGCCGATTTTGCGCGACCGAACGAGAGAGAGTTTCCTGTCTGAGTAGCCGGAGACATCCTTACCGTCCAAAAAATAAGTACCGCTCGTCGGTTTGTCGAGGCATCCAAGTATGTTCAGGAGCGATGACTTTCCGGAACCTGACGGCCCGCGGATCGCAACAAACTCTCCGACGGTGACGCTCATGGTGGCGTCCTTCAACACCTCGACCGGGCTGCCATCTTCACGACGATGCGTCTTGAATACATGTGATACTTCGACCATAGCTTGTTTACTTTAACGTCTTCGTTAGACGCCCCCTTTAAACTACCGGCGCGTTCGAGTTCAGAGTTCAAGCTTTAGCTTGCTTCCTCGATCGCTTTCTCCGGGTTGGCTGCAGCCTCGTAGAGGGTGGCGGATGGGCGGAGGTCAGCCGCTCTTTTGCACCGAAGGCGGAGTCCCATTCAGAACCCGGTCGGCCGGGCCAAGTCCCTTCTTGACCTCGGTGAATCCCAGATCGCGGAGCCCCACTGTTACGACCCGCTTCTCGGGCTTACCTCCGGCATCGACATAGACGAATCGATCTTCACCTTCGCGCTGAACGGCCGCATTCGGCACCACCAAGACCGACCGGGTGGCGCTCCGAATCGAAATGTTCGCGGTCATATCGGGCTTAAGCATAGCGACATCCTTGTCTATCGATGCTGCCACTTCGTAGTTAACTACTCCGGAAACAATCGTGGCCTTCGGTGATATTCGTTTGACGGTCCCGTTGAATTCCTGTGAAGAATAGCTTTCAACCGAGAAAGTAACCGGACTGCCGACTCTGACGTTTGAGATATCAGTCTCGTCTACCATTGCGACTAATTCGAGTGCGCCATCCTCAATGATTGTGGCGAATGTCGGGGCGGCGAAAGCCGCAGCCACCGTTTCCCCTTCTTGCGTGGATACGGACGCAACGGTCCCAGAGATAGGCGAGGTAATGCGCGTGTAGGCCAGATCTACCTGGACTACTGCCAGGTCATTCTCGGACTTTTTAAGCTTTGCGGCGGCGGATTCGACCAGGGCCTCTGAATCTTCGACTTCCTTGCGGGGCACAAGGCCGGCCGAGAGAAGCCGCCGGCTACGCTCCAGGTCTCGCTGGTCCTTCCTCAAATCGACTTCATCAATAGAAATCTGGGCGCGGGCCTGTTCAATCCGCGCCTCAAGGCCGCGAGAGTCAATCTCAGCGATAACGTCGCCTTTCCTTATGCGAGAACCAACCGTGACATTCAGTCGTTTGACGATTCCCGAAAGCTGCGAGCCGACGCGTACTTCGGCACCGACCCTAAGCCGGACGGTCCCGGTTGCGGAAACCGCGGTCTCCAGGATTCGCAACTCAGGTTGAACGAATGACAGAGGGGCAGCCTCCGAAGGCGAGGACCACCAATAGCGCTTGATGATGAAGTACGCAGGGGATGCGACAGCCAATAAGAGGACAGGCAGCAGGATCATGCGGCGAGTGGTCATCGATCTCTACCAATTGGTCCTGTTCTTGCCGGCCGCAACCCGGACCCGCCGGTCAGCGTCCCTGCCGGCGACGTCCCTGCCGGCGTGGCAGTGGCTTCCCTTCCCTATTGGCGGTCGAACACCATAACCACAGGGGGATTGGAACCTCGCAATGACTCGAGTGTCATGGTCTTGCCGTCGGTAGAGAGAGCGCGCGTTTCGGTGCGGGTTACCGTGGTTCCGGCAATGGCCCCTTCGGTTTTCCAGGTAGTGACAAGCTTATCTCCGGCCCAGCGACTCGTTGTCTCCGCTTTTTCGCCCATGAAGGTCTCATTGGAGACAGGCTTTCCGGTCAGATCGTAGTGTGTATCACGTGTTGATTCTTGACCCATCATCTTTGACTGATCCCTTATCGACAGGGTCGCGCCCGTCTGCTGAACAATGGACGTGAGTTGCATGCTCGACATAGGTCCTACGTTCTTGCTCTTTGCGGGATTGAAGACCCATGTTCCCGAGAAGTCGACTTTGGGCGCCGCCAAAGCCGCCGAAGCCAGGACTGCTGCCAATACGGAACACAAAATAAGTTTCATATGAGGTCCCTCCTGAGCAGGTGTCGATCAAAGGCTCGCGCGATGGCGGCAAGCAACTGACATGAAACGGCAACGGAAAGACAGATAGGAATTACTTCCAGCAGAGTCGCCGGGTCGCCGGCTGATCTTAGACAGGTTGGCATATAGTCAGCCCCTATCGAGAGCACAGCAGCGATTCCTATGATTCGCATCAGACCCCCGCTAAAGAGGGCTTCCACAGCCCTCAACAGGGCGGCGCAGGCAAGGCCAAGGCCGAAAACAAGCCCCTGTGGCGGAATCAGGGCTTGCAAGGCCGCGCAGAGGAGGCAAAAGCAAGCTGTGATCAGCAGAGCGGACCTCAATCTCGCTTCTGACCGGAAGAAGCGCGCGGAAAAAGAAAGAATCAGGTAGCCAATTGCGAGTCCTGCCAAAACGCCTACCTCGGTTCGGACATGCCCACGACTCAGGACAGATGACGCCGGGAGACCAACCGAGACGGCTACGACTGCCTGTGCGGCGCCGGTGAATGCAAGGACGAGGGCTAACGAACCGGCAGCAAGAAGCAGGAACTCTGCTGCGCGGACGATACCTGGATATGGCCTGTAGACGCCGGCAAACCGCCGGGCGATGTCATCGGGATCTCCGAAACGGGAAATGACAAGGTCCTCGATTTCGCTGTCGTTGCGCCCGGTGGCGCGGGCTTCATCGATCATATCATCGAGATGAGAGGCCAGCTCGCTTTCAATTTCGCTTCGGTCGTCGCTCGAGACCTTTAATGACCGGACTATCTTTTTGACCAGGTTGTCTCTTGTGCTCATGGCTACTCGCTCGAAAAGCTACTCGTTCGAAAGCACAGCATTCACGGCTCCAGTGAAGAACTTCCAGTTCTGTTCGGCTTGATCGGCAAGCTTTCTGCCGCGAGCGGTGAGTGAGTAATATCTCCGGCGCCTGCCGTTATCGCCGGTGCGCCATTCGGCTTTGAGGAAGCCTTTTCGGCAAAGCTGGTGAAGTGCGGGATACAGGGTTCCCTCCTTAAACTGGAAGGCGTTATCGCTCCTGCGGCCAGCCTCCTGGATGATTTCGTATCCATACATATCGCGGCCCGCGAGCAGCTTCAGTATTAGCAGACTGATGCTGCCCTTCAACAGTTCCCGGTCTAGCTCCATGGCTTCAACTCACCTCGGTTCACAAAGTATCATACCTCGGCTCACAAAGTATCATGGGCGAATGTGGTTGTCAATGAATTTGTTTCAGAAGGCGGAAAGAGCGGTTTGGTATGGGCAGCGGGCAGGCGGTTTATCTATTGTCCCGCCTTGAGTTTTGCGATTCTGTCCTGGATGGCCGCAGCATTTTCAACATGTGGCTCTACCTTCAAGTAGCTCTCCAGGTCGCGGGCTGCGGCCTGTCTATCGCCTTTTCTCTGGTGAATTCGAGACCTCTGCAGAAACACCGTGTTCAAGTGCTTGTCACTGAGGTCCCAGGCACGATCAAGCTCGCGCTCGGCCTCGTCGAGTCTCGAGGCTGCTTCCGTAGCGATGGTCGTTCGAAATGCCACTTCGATCAAGGCCACGGCGTGGTTGAAATGACCCTGTACGAAGTTGGGGTTTAGCTCAGTGGTTTTGGCGAAAGCATACTCCGCCACAACGAATTTTTGCTGCCTCGCCATTATCAGGCCAAACAGGTAGTAGACCGGGGCTTCTCGATCATTGATCAGGCGGGCTCGCTCGAGTGACTCGACGGCCTCAGTGTCCCTGCCCAGGCGAAAAAGCTCAGCTCCGAGGGCACAGTGGGCATCGAAGTAGTCCGCGTACTCGGCGGTCGCTTGCCGCAAAAGAGCGAGGCCCTCCTCTGACTTCCCTTCCCGGATTTTGGCTACAGCTTTCTCGTAGGCGGCCCGCGCGGCCGCTGGCACGACTTGTACGAAAGTCGTGCCAGCCGGAGCGAGAGCGGGTTCAGACCGGGGCCTGATGGTTATATCCAGATTGACAATTTCATTAATAGCCGCCGACTGCGATTTGACTCCGACGTTCTCGATCAACCTCGCCACCTGAACCTGCGGTTCGTAACCGCCGGCGCTGACGTGGACCGAGTACTCACCGGCGCGAAGGCCGGTAAATTCAAAGTCGCCGTCGTTATGGGTAGCGACCTGGCTGATGACGCCGCCGGTCGTCTGTTTCAATTCGACAGTAGCGTTGTTGACGGTCGCACCATTGCTCGAGCGCACCTTGCCGCGAATCATGCCGCTCTGCGCATATCCACCAACCGAGCATAGACAAAGTGTTATAAGGACAACAACGTTCGGACGTTTCATACGATGTCCATTGGCGAAAAATGCCATTAGAACAAGGCATTTTGGCTTAGAATCTCTGTTTTAGGCAAAGCCGCTGAATCTGCCTCTCGCCCTATCGATAGCACACGACAGACTCGAATGCACCGGACCCAGATGTGTCTCCTATCGATAGCATCCGACCGGCCGGGAACGACCGGACCCCAGACCCAGGCAGAGTTCGATCATTGCTTCCTCCGCTTCGCGGTCAGCACTGTACCCGGTTGGCGGAACTCAAAGCCCGTAATTTCGCCACTCTCGTCGGCCAGGAAATGTATCGTAACTACCCGAATCTGTTTGAGTGCGAAGTCTCCGCCGAGCGCCGGAGAAAGGTCTAATGCCGGCTGTCCTGGCAGCGCCGCTGTCAGGGCGTTTCCCTTGAGGGCCAAGGCTACGGGCTGTCCGACCAGATCATAGGTCCCAACGAACCGCTTCAAATACTCGGCATCATAGAGCCGCGCATCCGGCTTCTTGGTGAACACAATGTCACGGACTGACGGTTCAAACGGCACTGCGACTGCGCTGATAAACCCGCTTGCATCGGTTAGGAACCCGAACTTCATGTCCTCAAAGGTAGGATCGGCAGCCTTGGCGCCGTTGAACGTATCATAATGCCAGTGTTCAACCGGAGTCGTAATACCATTGAATGTAACTTGAAGGCGGTCGCCTGAAAGCTGCACCTTGAGTGGTCCATATCCGGGGTTCTCATAGTCCCCGGTGTAGTCGTCCAGGCGATGGGAAGGGCGAGTGCCCTGTACGCGCGTCACCTCCTTCTTCTTTTGCCCTTCCTCCGTCGCCGCTTCAGCAATTGCGCGCCGCGCGGCGCCCTGGCCGATCCAATCGATGGACTTGAGATCCAGCAGCCGATCGGCAATGACATACGCCATGAGATCTCTCAGCGAAGTGCCATTCAGATTGGTCAGTATCACCATCCCGATGTCATCCTGAGGAAGCAGAACCACGTTGGCAGAGAACCCATCTATATTGCCTCCGTGCTCGACCAGCTCATGACCGCGGTAGCTTTGGGTGAACCATCCCATTCCGTAGTCAGCGGGCGAGATTCCAGGAAGCTGGGGAGTTCCTCCTGTAGGCATATGGGCCAGGTGCATGTCTTGAACAGTCGCTGCATTCGCGAGCTTTTTCCCCTCGAACTGGCCGCCGTTCAATTGCATGATGAGCCATTTGCTCATTTCATTAACGCTCGAATTGATCGAGCCAGCGGGGCCCAAATTAGAAATCACCCGGAACGGCATTTTCTCTGTCTTACCGCTCTTTCTTCGATAGGGCTGAGCGAAGTCCTGGTCTTTCTGAGAATCCAGAACCGAGAAATTAGTTCGAGCCATGCCCAGCGGATCGAGGATGCGCTCGCGGACGTTTTCCTCCCATGTCTTGCCAGTGATGACTTCAGACAGGTAGCCGGCTGTCAGGAACATCAGGTTGTTGTATTGAAACTTCTCCCTCAGGTCGGCTGATGGCTCGAGATAAGCGAGCCGTTCGACGAGCCACTTACGGGTGGCACCATAGTTGTTGTACCAGACCAGGTCGTGACGCGGCAGGCCCGACCTGTGAGTAACAAGGTCACGGGGTGTCAAACGCTCGCCCATGGATTCGTTTTGGAGGCGAAACCAGGGGACGTAATTGCGCAGCGGCTTATCCCACTCGATCTTTCCCTCATCCACGAGCGTGCCCAGCACAAAAGTCGTGAACGCCTTGCTCGAAGATCCAATTGCGAACAGGGTATCGGGAGTGACCGGGAGCTGTTTCTCAGTGTCGCGATATCCGAA
>Ga0126381_100006080_pt1 | contig 13333 bp, 13 predicted proteins | sample PanSoiMetPlot_28_FD_96465 | JGI IMG/M metagenome (GOLD analysis project Ga0126381, IMG submission 96465) | Tropical forest soil microbial communities from Panama - MetaG Plot_28 | ecosystem: Environmental > Terrestrial > Soil > Tropical forest > Bulk soil | place: Panama | collected 2016-02-17
ACGTCACTGAAGGTACCCTGCAGGTACGGAAAGGAATTGGCCTGCACGAGCTGCCCCATGATGTGACTGTGGTGCACGGCGATGGCGATCGAGCTGATCGAGGTGACTAGTGCCGTGATGGCGATTACCAGCTCCAGCCAACGCGGTAGGGCGCCATGATGTCCCGCGTGCGGCTTATGAACTTCCGGTGCTTCCATGGCGCTTCCTCGAGGCGTTCCGCCGTTAGGTGTCTGATGCAAGTATAAGACCTGCGATCTGCCGATCCTCGGGCGACCCGACAACTCTAGTCGCGAGATCGATTCCAGATTTTGGCGGCTTTAGTGCCGATCGCGAGAGCGAGAGACGAGGGGGACATTACGTCAGCGCGTTTGCCTCCGTGCGAGCTCGCGTTGACCTGGGCGCATGTCAATGACGGGTCGATGCACCTGCGCTCGCGCAGCGGAAACATCACGTCACCCCCCGTCCGGAGTTTTCGACGGACGCGCGGCAGCAGCGCTCTAGTCGATCTTTGCGCAGAGCTCGGCGAGATGCCTCGGCGCCATGATGACGTCGATCCCGGTGATCTTGTCGCCCCTGATTGAGAACACGAACGCTGCCCGAACCTGGCCGCCCATTGCCCATACCGCCCCGGCATGGCCCTCGATGACCGGCGGGCCTGGTGTGGGGCCAAGATGTGAAGGTCGTGTGGCGCGGGATCTGATGACCCAAGGGGGGGAAGGATAAACAGATATTCCGGCAATAATCTGCAGCCCATGTCGAATTCAAGATCGTCTTCGAAATCTGGCTCTGCGGGGAAAGGGTTGCTGGAAGCCTTGGAGAGGTGTGGCTCGAAGTTGTAACTCGTGGGCCGCGACGAGTTTGTCGCGCGCATTCATGAGCCCATCGAACTGGCGGGTAATGTCTGTTTCGCCACTACGATGACTATTGATGAAGTCCGTACGGGAGATGGGTACTAACAAGCTCCGGTGGAGGAGCCACCAGAGCATCGCCTCTTCTCGGCCGAAATCGAAAAAAACGGGTGCAGGGCCACCTCCCCAGTCTCGCAATAGTGCGCAGTCATCTGAGAAGACTCTGCGTACATGTGAATTGGCACCTACCGGTACCGCTCCTTCCCAGGCATTAACAAATTGTTGTCTATCTCTAATTCGCCTCGCTCCATCCACTACGCAAAGTAGTTTCGGGTAGAACGCTTCGCGCGAGCGACGCTCTTCGGGTTTGATATACGAACGCTGGAATTCGAGCACCCAGCCTCGATCGGTCTTCACGTCGGCAATGTGTTTCTCGCCGTTGTCGGCTCGATGGGGAAACTCCTGCCAAGCGGCCGGAAACTGTTCTTTCCACGCGCGGTGCCATTCAATTTCGTTCTCCCACCAAGGGTCACAGGGGTGACGCCCTTTGTGAGCCCAGTGCCAAACCCTCGTCTCTCCGCACTTTGCGACCATCGGGTGACTGCAAGCCTGGCACGCGCCCGAAAGATTGGGCTGAGCCTCTCGGCGTTGTTCATTGACGAGAGCAAATTTCATAGCTCGCCCGTACGTGTCCGCTTCGCGCCGAATGTAGCCGAGATCAGGTCTACCGTTGGAACGAAATTCAAGTCGACTGAAAGTCGACTGTCAAAGACCGGCCACGGCAGTAACCGCAGGGATTCTATGGAAAATCCACGTATCGGGCGTACTATCACCAGCAATATCTCGCAAAGAATCCCGATGGCTACTGCGGGATTGGAAGGTGTGGGGTGTCCTTCAAAATTGCGGAGTTACCGGTGGGGGAGAGGGCGTAGTCGCAGCTACGAGTCTACCGGTGTGTCGGGCTTAGGAACGTCCGCGGGTAAGGATTGTCGTTCATGCCTACGGCGCGGCGCGCTTGTGGTCTACCGAAAATCGACCGACGATTGGCGGCTCGCCAGCCGTGAGGTCTCGGCCGCATTCCTACCTCAGGGCTGACTATTATGAATAGTCCTCGGTAAAGAATTCCCCGTCGTAAAGGCGGGAGTGACGGCAGGAGAGGGTAGAGATGCTGACCGGTGGATGCTTTTGCGGTCGAGTTCGTTATCAAATCGCCTCGCCGCTCGGAAGCGCTCGAAGCTGTCACTGCTCGCGTTGCAGGAAGACGTTTAGCGGTGCCAGTTCTGCCTATGCCGAGGTGGCACCTGGCTCGTTCTCTTGGATCAGCGGCGAAGACAATCTGACCCACTATGAGTCCATGCCAGGTTACGGGCTTTGCTTCTGCAAAACTTGTGGAAGCACTTTGTGTGGAACGCACGAAGGGAAGGTACACGGCGTAACCCTTGGCACAGTGGATGGCGATCCCGGTGTTCAAATAGAGATGCACATCTTTGTGGGCTCCAAGGCTCCCTGGGATCATATCGGCGGTCATGCTCCGCAGTACGCGGAGTTCCCTCCACATATGAGGCCGACGTAGTGGAGTGTCGGTGACCCTCTTACCCAGACACTCCTATGGGAAGTATCTGCGCAAGAAATCCGGACTTGGTAGTTAGCGAGTTGCAGCCCGGTCCGACGCGCAGTGCGCGCTGAGCGTATAGTCATTCATTCGAGTATCGAATAAGGAGCCGTGGATGAACGCCCCCACAGAACTCATCAAGGGCGCTTGCCATTGCGGTGCAGTGCGGTTCACGGCAAGGCTGACTGATGGGCTTCGCACGGCGCGGCGTTGTACGTGTTCCTACTGCCGCATGCGCGGGGCGATTGCAGTATCCGCAGATCTGGACAGCATCAACATCACTCAGGGACGCGAATTGCTCACCGTTTACCAGTTCAACACCAACACCGCAAAACACTACTTCTGCTCGCGCTGTGGCATTTACACCCATCACCAGCGCCGTTCAAATCCCAAGCAATACGGCGTCAATGTGGCGTGCCTTGAGGGGATGAGTCCGTTCGATTTTCAGGAGGTACCGGTCTACGACGGTACCCGCCATCCCGCGGACGGATTTCCTCTGATACGAGCTGGCATTTTGAGTTTTAGAGCCGCTGAGTAGCTACCACAGCCAAGTCACCCGATGAGACCAGCGCACCCGGCTCAAGGTCACATCCGGTACGGCCGAGCGTAGCCGACCGACTCCTCTTGCCAGACCTACCCGGCCGGCGAATCCCAACAGGCCGATGTCGACCCAAGAGCGCGAGCGCGCAGGTAGGGTCCAGGCCGAGTGCCTCGGTGTACGCAGTCAGTGCGATCTGATAGTGATTCGCATCGGGGAAAGTGTTGAGCGCTTTCAACCCGCGCAGATACGCGTCAAAGTAGCCGGAATTCCGGGTGCCGTGTCTCCAAGCGAATCGACGACCGGCAGCGGGAGGATTAACGGCACGACCGCCGCAATCCTCCCGTTGCGTTTGCCGGTGCAATCCGCGCTGAAACGCTGCGCATCAGAAAAGCCAGCGCGCGAAGGCGATGATGGAAAACCCGACCACGCGCTGACCTGCGCCAGGCTTTCGCCGCGCCAGGTCTGCCTGGCTCCCTGAGCGCTCCGTGATCCGCTAACCGGCGGATTCCGCGGAGACCTTTTGTGTCGCCTTTACGGCGCTTTCGTGAGCAACGACTGCAGCAGCCTGTTCGTTGCCACCGCGCGGTGGACGTTCGAGGGCCGCATGGTCGAGGCGCCGCTGCCAGACTGCGCACCGGACGATGGGCCGTTTCGACCAAAGCAGCTGTTGAAAGGCTGTAGGTCACCCAGCGCTATCGCCAGCGCTACCGGCACCCCTTCGGGAGCGCCTACCGGGATCGTGGTACCAGTCGGGATCGTGCGGCCGTAGTTAGCGCCGCAGAACTGGTTCTCATAGTTTGTGCTGCAGCAGTCGGAGGGTGAATCGTTAGCCCCGCAGGCGGTCCCGTCCGCATGTTGCCAGGGTCCGGCGATCTGATATCCCAGTTTTTGCGGCGGGGTCGTGCGCGGAACAGTTATTGGACAGGAGCAAAGAATCTGGTGAGAGCCAATGGGGCCAACACCGGGAAACTCGGCGCCGGTCGTACTATCGAAACAGAGCCCGCCATCGCACTGAGCATAGGGTCCCGTCGATTGGCCGCCGCCAGGACACGTGTAGAGCGCCAGCGGCGGTGGCTCCCCGGTGCTCGGGTTATATGCAGCTGCGTATGCTTTGGTGATCTGGTCGGGAAGACTGAAGGTGCTCACCGTATACCCATTGCTCACACCATCATCGAGCAGGCTGCAAACATCCTGACCGTCATCGAAGTCGAAGGCGATGCTGATGCTATTCCCTTGTTTCAGATTGCAGTTGCAGTAGGCGACCCCATTCAAAGTGAAGCATTGAGCCGTGGCGCACAATGCGTATTTTTGATTGCAGATCTTGAGCGGCTGCTGTTGCGGTTGAGACGCCGAAGATTGTGCGCCTGCAAGGTCCGGGACACTCAACACACAAAGCACTCCAAGGGTGGCTAGCCAGCCGTGCAAACCGACTCCATTGCTCATTGGCGTCTCCTTTTCCTTTTTCCCTGACTCGAGAACGACCGGAGGCTACCCCTCGGCAGGTGCTGGGCAAGCGCAAACATAGGCTCTACGCTGCCGATCATTGCTCGGGTCCCGCTCCTGGGGGCTTCAGTGGGCCTGCTGGCGGCCAGCAAAGGCGAGGAGGCAGCAGTCGACGCACGTCGGGCCGGGCGTCGTCGCGTCTCCGGAGGAGCCGAGGTGCGGGTACTGATGCAGCAGGGCACTGGTCTGTGCAACAACTAGTGCGAGAACCAGCAGCAACCCGAGCACCCGGGCGTGTTGCGGTCCACGGCCCGGTGAGAGAGACCTGTGTCATCAGGGCGGTATAGGCTTATTGGTTGCGCCGACGGGTTGTTTCCGGCTGTGCGCTCACCTAAGCAAGGCGCGCAGTATCGCTTTGTTGTCCGGGTCCCGTGCGCGTTTGTAGTCGCAAGCGATCGAAGCAATTGCAGCGCTTCCGATCCGGTAGCCGGGTTGCCGGGCACAAGAGAAAGGGTTATGAACCCATTCCCGATACCTCGCTGCAGTGGAGGATGGCATGGAGAAGCGCACACTTGGCCGTGCCGGCCTGGAAGTGTCGGCCATCGGCCTAGGTTGCATGGGCCTCAGTTACGGCTACGGACCGGCGAGCGACAAGCGGCAAGCGATCGCGCTGATTCGAGGCGCCGTCGAGCGCGGCGTCACCCTGTTCGATACAGCCGAAGTCTACGGTCCGTTCACCAATGAGGAGCTCCTTGGCGAGGCGCTGGCACCGTCTCGCCGACAGGTGGTCATCGCCACAAAGTTCGGTTTCAAGCTTGTCGACGGCAAGCAAGCGGGGCTCGACAGCCGGCCCGAGCACATCAGGGAAGTTGCAGAAGCCTCGCTGAAGCGGCTCAAGACGGACGTCATCGATCTTCTGTATCAGCATCGAGTTGATCCAAATGTACCGATCGAAGACGTCGCGGGCGCGGTCAAGCAGCTGATACAACAAGGCAAAGTTCGCCATTTCGGCCTCTCCGAGGCCGGGGCGAAGACGATCCGTCGTGCCCACACCATCCAGCCGGTCACGGCATTGCAAAGCGAGTACTCGCTGTGGTGGCGAGAACCACAACGGGAAATACTGCCAACCCTGGAGGAGCTTGGGATCGGGCTGGTTCCGTACAGTCCATTAGGGAGAGGATTCCTGACGGGTGCGATCAACGATGACACCCAGTTCGATGCCAACGATTTCCGCAACCTCCTGCCGCGCTTCACTCCAGAGGGTCGCAAGGCCAACCAGATCCTGGTGGATGCACTCACGCAGATCGCACAGCGCAAACGCGTGACAGCGGCGCAGATCGCTCTTGCGTGGCTGCTCGCACAGAAGCCCTGGATCGTGCCAATCCCAGGTACAACGAAGGTGCCTCGTTTGGAGGAAAACCTTGCAGCAGCGGATCTCCAGCTGACGCCCGAGGAGCTGCGCGACATCGAGAGCACCCTCTCGCGCATCAAAGTGCAGGGAGATCGATATCCGGCCGACCTGCAGGAGCGAGTCGGCCGCTAGAGGCGTCCCTCGCCCGGACGCTCCCGCTTACTTCGATATCGTGGTGTTGTGGTCAGCGACAGATTGCCACTTGCCATTCGGCATCTTCACCCAAGTGTCAGTCCAGCGCTCGACCTCGTCGAACGGCTTGCCTTCCCCGGTGCCCTTGCCTCGGTACACGCCGGTCGCGATGGCGGTGCTGCCGTATACCGTGACGTGCACGTCCTCGTAGTCGACGCTCGAATACTTGCGCTGCTTCTGTGCAGTCAGAAGCTGCTCCTTGGTGAGGAGTTTACCGTCCGCGCCCGTGCTCACGAACGTGTCGGCCAGCAGAGGCGCGACCAGGTTCGGATCGTTGGTTTTCTGGGCCTGCAGCCACTGGTTCTCCAGGGCGGCGATCGCTTTCTCGGTCGCAGCGTCGGTCTTCGCTGCCTGCGCCCAGGCGACGCTCGTCACCAGGAGCGCGGCGAGTAGCCACCAGACGCCTACCTTCTTCATGGAGCCCCTGTTGTAGTGATTGTCGAGGTCAGCGGCGGTTGACCACTTTGATCTGGAGATGGCCAAGACAAGGTCGGCCAGCAGGCAGCCCAAATTAATCTCGTCGTCCTGGATTTCAGCAAGACGGAAGCGGCGCCGGCACGCTCGTCCCGAACGCATTTGCCTTCCAGCAGTTGCTGTTTCCACTACCGTCCCAGGCGAGATCGGCGCGGAAGGCATCGAGTGCCGGATTAGAAATGGGCAGAGTGCCGTTTTTGCGCACCAGGTTACTGATGATTCGATTACCGTCTGGCTGCGGATCAATGTCCAGACCATCGCAGGGCTGGCCGAGCAAGGAGAGCGGCAGACACAAACTGGCGACCCCAACTCCGACGAACTGATTCCCCGTAACTATGTTTTTTCTGATCGTCGTCGTATCCGCGCCGATCAGAAGAATACCAATCCCGGGCGGAAATACCCCTGGTAAATCGCCCGGCGCAGCCGTATTTGGGCGATTGTTGTCGTGAACCTCATTCAAGCTCACCAGAGTGTTCTCTTGGATCTTGACTTGTAGAAAGGGCAGGACGTCGACCAGTACCCCTAGAGTATTTCCGTAGACCTCGTTGCCGGTGACCGAACAATTGCGGCTATTCTCAATCTCGATACCTAAGAGGCTGTCATGGACGTGATTGGCCGTAACCAGCACATTTTCGCTCTGTCCGACGTAAATTGCCGCATCGGAAGCAGTGTTCCTGGCCTCATTATTCGCTAGAACACCATTGCGAGAAGCGATCGGGAAGAATCCGTACTGCCCGTTACGATCGGCGAGATTCTGTGTCAGCCAGAAGCCATCGACGCAGGTTAGGTGAACACCGTCTTGTGTGAAGCCTCTGACGGTGAAACCAGACAACGAGAAACCTTTGACGCGGGCGCCTGAGACGCCACACGGCGGATGTTCGGGATCGGTCTGCGGACCGACACCCATGGAATCGACAGGACTCACCCAGATTCCGAATGATTGAGCGCCGGCGTTCTCCAAAACAACGGGTCGCGTCGGCGACGACAGACCAACCAGCTCGATACCGCTCGTACTGAGGCTAATTGCGTTCAAGTCTCCGGGCGCTCCCTCGCGATAGACACCCGGTAACACCTGAATTCGATCACCCGCGACGGCACTAGCAAGCGCCGAACGAATCGATCCTCCAGGATGGACAACAATCGTCCGAGCGATTGACTGATTGCAGAATAACGAAAACAGCGAAATGGAAACCGCCAGGAGGACAAAGCGCTCGCGCGGTGCCATAGGGCCTCCTACTTTGATCGCCTCTTTTTTGAGTCTCGGCGCCAGGAGAGAATTGCTTGGCACATGCAGTGCTTGTCAAGCAAATTCTCCATCTTGTGTACGAAAGATAGTTGTACGGCGATCTCGCCAGGGCGGCCGGGATCACGCAAGAGCATCGCGGGGATCGAGCGGACGCTGACCTTTCCGAGCCGAGTGGCTATACGATTCCGTCACGACGCTTGCGATCTCGAGAGATCGTTCGCATGTCCGCACACCGCAGATTCGAAAGATAGCTGCGTTCGGCCGCTCCTGGCCGACCGGAGCCATTTAGTGCCGGTGACTGCTCGCGACCCCGAGCCGTCTGATGATCCTCCCAAGTGCGGCCCCGCTGGGGCGGCGCAAAGCGGACGATTGCACGGCTACGTTGTCCACGGCCGGCTTTTCGGGGCATTCTCGCTGGCATAACGAGACACGAGGGCCGAAATGGGGCCGAGTCACCGAATGCACTGCTGCACAGGCTCAACCTGCCGGAGCGACCGCTTTCGACTAACTGAGTTTGATCGGCTAATGACCGATTGTGGGCCCCCAGCGGCCACTCGCCGCTCCTCGGTAGCGGTCATTGCAGCGGCAAGAAGCGGACATTGCCGTAGTCCGCTTTGCAGGCGACCTGTCTGGATACACGTGCAGCTCGGCGCGACTACTCACTCGTCGCACGACCCTGCAGTGAGTGTCGGAACTCCTGCAACTCCGCAAGCTGCTGCTCCATCTCCCGGAGCCTGCCTTCTTGGCTCGCAATGGTCCGCTGCTGCTGCTGCACCTCGTTCAGCAGCATCGGCGCGAGTTCTTCATAACGCACGCCTTCGATTCTGCCGGCGTGATCGCGGATGACCAGCTCCGGATAGACCTTCGCGACCTCCTCGGCGATCAACCCGTACTGCACTCCCGCCTGTGGATCGGTCTTCAAGTGGAAAGTGACTGGCCGCAGATGCTTCAGTTTCGCGGTGCTCGAGCCCATCGAGGCCACCTGGGTCTTGTAGCGCTCTGAGGATGCCAGCACCCCGAGCTGCCCGGCTGCGGTGACGTAGACCGCAGCGCCGGTCACGTGGACTCCGTTCACTCCGGCGATGAAGGCGGCGGTCTGCGCCCCTGCGGTGCCGATACGGATTTTGCCGGCCTCGCCAGCAGCCCCGACTGCGCCGATGTCGATGTTGTTGCTCCCGGTGGTCAGGCCCGCGCCAGCACCATAGCCCACCGCGATGTTCGAGGACCCAGTCGTGTTTGCCTGGAGAGCAGCTGCGCCCACGGCGACGTTGTGGATTCCGATGGTGTTGCCGTGAAGCGTAAGAGAGCCAGTAGCGGTGTTGTACGCGCCAGTCGTGTTCTGGAAGAGTGCCTGGAAGCCCGAGGCGGTGTTGTTACTCGCGGTTGTGTTGTGAGCGAGAGCATTGACACCTGCGGCGGTATTACTGTTACCGGTTGTATTGGCGTAGAGCGCATTGGTACCGGCGGCAGTATTGGTATAACCGGTGGTATTTTTGTAGAGCGCCTGCATTCCTAAGGCTGAGTTGGAATAGCCGGTCGTGTTCACATACAGCGCAGCGAACCCGGAGGCGGTGTTGTAATTGCCGGTCGTGTTCAGGTAAAGCGCCTGCATGCCGGAAGCACTATTGTAACTGCCGGTTGTGTTCGAGTAGAGGGCCTGGTAACCGAACGCTGCGTTGTTACTTGCAGTCGTGTTCGAATAGAGCGCTTCGTAGCCGGAGGCGGTGTTCCAATTGCCGGTCGTGTTGCGGAAAAGCGCCTCAAACCCAGAAGCGGTGTTGTTATTGCCGGTCGTGTTGGAGTTGAGCGCGGCATACCCCGAGGCGGTGTTGTCTGTGCCGCTCTGATTGAAGTAGAGCGCGCTACCGCCGGAGGCGGTGTTGTAATTGCCGGTCGTGTTGTGAATGAGCGCCTCGAACCCGGAGGCGGTGTTGCCGCTGCCAGTCGTGTTGTAGTAGAGCGTGCCATATCCGGAGGCGGTATTTAAGGAGCCCCCAGCAAGTGAATACAGCGCACCACCTCCCATCGCTGTATTTGAATCAGCGTCACTTGTCACGACGTCCGGTGGCTGAGTCCCATGAGCCGCGCCGACCACGGCGATAGTTGTGATGAGCGTGATGAGCGATCGGCTGACGGACTGCGCCATGGCAGCTCTCCCTCGGTAGTTTTTCTTCGGTCACTTTGATTCTACGCGCTGACTTGGCGCACTGACATGGTGCGGCACGAAACGCTAGCGCGACGGATGACCTGCGGACAACAGTCAATCGGATAGAGATGGGACAGATCTGATCCCGCAGCCGCGACGCCTTCTGTCGGCGGTCGGCATTACATAACGGGTCGCGGTTCGTCGGGCCAGCGCATGCTGCAGCGCCGCACAAGCTGGCCCGTCCGGGTCCTGGATTCACCGCACCCGTAGCAGCCCTTACAGTCGATCGACCGGAAGTTGAAGTCTCCGTCGGACTGAGCGGCGGTGTGAATGCGCAGTGTTTGCTTGGTTGCTCGAGGAGTCGGTGCAGTGTCCGCTAATCGGAAATCAAAGTGGTCACGGTCGATGACCGCTGCTGGCGGCAGCCTGCCGGAGGTTTGATCAGGCGTGACCGTGTGGGGTGCCCTGCAAAGCCGCGGAGTTAGAGGTGGAGGAGAAATGAGGTGTAGTCGAAGCTACACGGGGGGTTCCATCAGGAAGTCAGACGCTAAGCGGGATCCCGATTCAAAATCCCGCGTAATTCTGCGGAGAGATGCAGGCTCGTTTCGACGCTTAAGTCTCCCGGAACTCTACCGTTGACCGCGGTCCTGGATAGTCCGCGGTGACGGTCAGGAGCTGCCTGATAGACGTGGCCGTCGCGTATGATGCTCGGTGCGGCCCACGGGACGCCGTGAGGGGCACGACGACGCATTCGCTAAACTCGCAGCATCCAACTAAACGAGGAGCACGCATCGTGGCCATCAATGAAGAGCGATTAAACGCCTTTCTCGGCAAGGCCGTGGGAGATCTTGGTGCCGCGATCAGCGCGGTACTCATCCTGCTCGGCGACGAGCTCGGCCTGTACCGGGAGCTTGCTAAGGGATCGCTCACCGCCGCCGAGCTCGCAGCACGTACGGGCACAAACGAGCGGTACATTCGCGAGTGGCTGGCGAACCAAGCGGCCGGCGGTTACGCGCAGTATGACGCCGCAAGCGGCAAGTATTCACTCAGCGAGGAGCAGGCGCTTTGTCTCGCGGACCCCAATGGACCGGTGGACCTCGCTGGGGCGTATTCGATTGTGGAAGACCTCTTTCATATCAAGCAGCGCGCCCGCGACAATTTCCGAACTGGTAAGGGCATGGAATGGGGGGAGCATCACGCCTGCCTGTTTCATGGCACTGAGCGCTTCTTCCGTGCGGGCTATAACGCCAACCTGCTGGGCAGCTGGCTTCCGGCGCTGGACGGCGTGACTCAAAGACTCTCGCAGGGCGCGCGGGCGGCCGATGTGGGCTGCGGCCATGGGGTAAGCACCATACTGATGGCGAAGGCCTTCCCCAAATCAGAATTCATCGGCATCGATTATCATGAAGCGTCGATACAAACTGCGCGCGCCCGGGCGGCCGATGCGGGAGTACAGAACGCGTGCTTCGAGACTGCCGATGCGGTGTCCTACAAGCAGAAAGAGCTGGATTTCATCGCGTTCTTCGACTGCCTGCACGATATGGCTGATCCGTCCGGTGCGGCGCGTCATGCGCGCGAGGCCCTAAAGTCCGACGGCGTCTGCATGATCGTCGAACCACTCGCGGGCGATCGTGTGGAGGACAACCTTAACCCCGTGGGTCGCGTTTATTATGGGGCGTCATCACTCATCTGCGTGCCGGTCTCGCTGGCCCGACGCGGCCCGGCTCTCGGTGCCCAGGCGGGCGAGAAGCGTCTGCGCAAGGTCATCGTTGAGGATGGCGGCTTCACGCGCCTCCGACGTGCGACGGAGACACCCTTCAACATAGTACTGGAGGCGCGCCCCTGATCATCCAGTCCCTGCAGCCACCGGTATGACCGGGTAACACGATAGTCCGCGGCGGAGCACAGAATGACTAAACGGTCTCGCGGAGACGTGAAGGCGCCGCTTCCGACCGTCAGTTTGCCGATCGCATTGCTCCGAAGCGGTCGTTGACGGAGGGAGAAGCGGCTATCCATTCGCTAAAGTTTGCAGAAGCTGACGGCTACGCCGCGACAAACAGCTCAGTCTACGGGCGTTCGATCGATTTCAACATCCGACCGCGCATCTCGCGCGGACACGGTGCCGGAGTACGCGAGTCGTAGATTCAAAGCGGTCTCACTGAGCGGGATACTTCCACAGGTCGTTCATCTCAAAACGAGTGTTGGTCGCATCATCGTACTGGTATCCCCCGAACAGCCACAGGTTGCCACTGGCGTCTGTCCAACCCATCGCTGCAGCGCGAGCTCCCGGCACGTTCGTAGCTCCCGCCACGCCTTGGGTGCCATAGACCCCTGTTGCGTCGAAGGTGCTGGAACCGGCTAGCCAGGTCGCCGCGCCGCTCGTAGGCGAGTACTTCCACAGGTCGTTGAAGCGATGAAAGAAGTGTGTGGGAACATCGAACCCTTCCCCGCCAAACATCCACACGTTGCCGCTGGCGTCCGTCCAACTGACCGTTCCAGTACGCCCAGGTGGCACATTCGTGGCCGCGGTGACACCTTGAGTGCCATAGACCCCTGTTGCATTCACGGTGTTGGACCCGGCTATCCAGGTCCATTGGCCCGTCGATTGCGAATACTCCCAGACGTCATTCAACATTCCAAGCTGGCTCGCGGAGTCCAACCCATACCCCCCGAACAACCAAAAGTTGCCGTTGGCGTCGGTCCAACTGACGGCGCCGTTACGCGCACCCGGCACGTTCGCGGCCTGGGGCGTACCTTGGACGCCGTAGACGCCGGGCGCATTGAAGGTATCGGGACCGCCCATCCAGGCCCACTTGCCGCTCGAAGGTAAATACACCCATAGATCATTCAGACGGGCACCAGTGCCAGGTGACGTGGAGCTGTCGAGCGCAAATCCGCCGAACATCCAGACGTTGCCGTTTGCATCTATCCACCTGGCTTCACCGGCGCGTGCACCCGGCGTGTTGGTAGCCGCCGGCACGCCTTCGGTGCCGTAGACGGCACTCGCGTAGGGCGCAGTGGAGCCCCCAACCCAGGTCCACTGACCGCTCGAAGCCGAGAACTCCCAAAGATCGGCGTAAAGGACGAAAGAGTCCGCGGAATCGCAACCGCCTCCCCCGAACAGCCACAGGTTGCCGCTGGCGTCCGTCCACTTGATCCCTGGAACACGCGCTCCTGGCACGTTCATAGCCGCCGGCACGCCTTGGGTTCCGTAGACCCCCTGTGAGCAAACAGTGTTCGAACCGCCAACCCAGGTCCACTGGCCGCTCGAAGGCGAATACTTCCAAAGGTCGTTCAAAAAGTTGCCGGTCTGGGGGTTCTGCGAGCCCGCGTATCCCGAGAATCCCCCGAACAGCCACAGGTTGCCGCTGGCATCCGTCCAAGCGAGCGCACCGTCACGCGCTCCCGGCACATTTGTCG
>Ga0126381_100006081_pt1 | contig 13333 bp, 13 predicted proteins | sample PanSoiMetPlot_28_FD_96465 | JGI IMG/M metagenome (GOLD analysis project Ga0126381, IMG submission 96465) | Tropical forest soil microbial communities from Panama - MetaG Plot_28 | ecosystem: Environmental > Terrestrial > Soil > Tropical forest > Bulk soil | place: Panama | collected 2016-02-17
CGACGCGTCGAGCCCGGCGCTCGGCGTCACAAGATCAACCATCGCTCCTGCAATTCCTCCCTGCGTCAAATGTCGCGGCGTGTCGCCGATCCGGACCCTGTGGAATCAGGGATTCGCGGTCCAGGCCTTGAAATCCTCCTCTGAAACGCTCGGCAGCTTCTTGATGAAGGCAACGATCGACCAGACCTCTTTGTCCTCGGCGCCGATTTTACCGAAGCTCGGCATTCCCGTCATTTTGATGCCGTGCTTGACCACCCAGAAGAGCTGCGCGGGCTCTCGTTCCTTGACGACGTCTTTCAGATCGGGCGGATCCGGCTCCAGCCCTTCAGAGAATTTCTGCCAATTCACCCCCGGAGCGCCGTGACAATTGCTGCAGCCCCGCGCGGCGAAGGCCTGTGCGCCGGCGCGCACGATGTTGGGATCCTCGAGATTGACGGGACTGGCATCGCGCGCATGGCGGGAAATCGAAGCCATGCGGACCTTGATCAGCGCCCAATTTACGATGGCCGGGTCCTCCTCGCTTGCCGCAATATTGAAGAAGCCGCCGAAGAAAAAGACTGCCGCCCCCACGGCGATGACGATTGCGAGAACACCGATGCCAGCCAGAATTCGCATGGGAGACCTTCCTTATCGAAACATAGCGGCGCTTGGTTATGCCTGGATTAATTTACCAGATCGCAGAAGCGAAGCCCACACGGCATCAGGACTGCGCGAACTGCTGAGATTCCTGGGGAATTGACAGCGCACGCGGGGCCAGGAACACGGCGCTGGTCAACCCCGCCAGTACCGCGAAGTAGGCATAGCGAAAGTCCGCCGCAACGCCGAAAGGCAGGTAGGTGGCGACATAGACGACGGCAGATCCAGACACGCCCATCACGAAAGCTCCGACCGGCGTATCGCGGCGCAACCAAGCCAGCGCGCAGAGTGCGGTGCAAAGCACGAGCCAGGTGACGGCGCGAAACAACGGCGTTGGCTTGAGAACATCGCTCACCCCTTTGAGCGCCACGAACCACGCATTATCCGCAAAGACCATCCGGTCCGGATGCTCAATATCAACCGTCCAAATGGTCTGATTATTCCCGAGGAGAAACTGACCCATCACGGTGAGCCGGTGCTGCAGATAGGCCACCGGGTGAGCCAGGACCGCTTGCCGCCACGCCGCGACCAGCGCCGGTGAGCCGAAAAGCTTGTCGTGCTCGAGCCGCGCCATGACGAACGGGCACCCCATGGTCCAGTAATAGTCCCACGCCGCGGGCTGATAGCAGCTTTCGATCAATTGCTTCTCCTGATCCGCCGACCAGACGACGGGGAACTGATTTTCTTTGACAAAATGCGTGATGCCGCCGAGGTCGAACACAAAGACCGAGTGCAGCGCGTTCTGACGCTTGGCGTTGAGCATGCCGTAAAAGACTGCGGGTATCAGGGCGTAGAAGGCGATGACCGCGGGGACATAGAGCAGCGCCGTGCGCCTGAGCTCGAAGCGCGTCGGCCAGATGACGTAGGCTGCTAGAATCGGCGCGGCAAACAGTGCGTTGATGCGCAACAGCAGCCCGAACGCGAGCAGACCCATCGCCAGGACCTGCATGGCGTAGCGCGCCCGGCCCCTCCCCTCGGCAGCCACGAATGCGAGGGCCGCTGCAAGGATCCATGTGCTCGCGAACAGCACGTCGCGCCAAATGATGCCGACAAAGACAAAGGCCGGCGGCGCGAATGCGACGAGCGACATCGCCAGCGCGGTTCCGTACGATCGGCGCACGATGGCGAAGGACAAGACGGCAAAGCCGAGCCAGTAGAGCGTGGCCATCAGGAGGAACATGCTTGCGGCACCCGGTGCGATCGGGTCGATCGCCGCCCAGAGCAACGTCTGGACGGGCGACTGCCAGTCGCCGAAAAAGCCGCGCATGCTGTCGGAGTGGACATACCTCGCGTCAAAGGTCATCACGCCGGGATAGAAGATCCGCAGCGTCAGGGCGTAGCCGGCCGCGATCACCATCGCGATCGACGCCGTCCGCCAGAGCCGAGGATCGCGTTTCATCGACGCACCGCGTAGACGTCGCCGGAATTGGCGGCATCCGGCAAATCGACCAGCCATCGGCGCATCATTTCCGCCGATTGCCAATCGCCATGCACAAGCGAGTGGCTTTCACCGAGCGCCGCATCGAAACCCTGGAACCCCAGGAACAGGCAGCGCTCGATCGCCGAAAGCGCCACCTCGCGCTGGATGGTCGTGAATTCGAAGGACAACGCCGCGACCGGATGCGTCAGGCCGGAGAGGACCTCGGCCTCGAACCCTTCAACGTCGATCTTGATGAACGCTGGAACGCCATGGCGCGCGATCATGGCGTCGAGGGTCGTGATCGGCACCGACGCACGTTTGCTCCAGGACTGCTCCGCCCAACCGACCGCGCCCTTGGCCGCGGCCACAAAACTCTCCGACACGGTCGAGACCGTCGGATTGTCGACGTTGATCTTCAGCTCGATTGTCCCGGCAAAAGCGCCGAGCGCCAGCGGTTCGATCACCACCGCTTTGTCGCGGCCATACATGAAACGAAGCGTCCGGACCAAAGCCGGCTGCGGCTCGAAGGCGACCACATGCGCATTCAACCGTCGGAAGGCGGCAATACGATCACCGACATGCGCGCCGACATCGAAGACGAGCGCTCCCGGCCCGACGAAGCGCGCGTAGAGACGATCCATCGCCTCATCGCGCTTGCGGTGGCCGTAATAAATACGCAGCGATCGGGCAACACCGCGAGCCGTTCGGAGGGCGTCGAACATGGCCTCTACTCGTCACATCGACGACGGGCGCACGGCAGCGATGGCCGGGAGCGCCAGCGCTTGCAGCGAGGCCGGCGCGGCCGTTTCCTCCGGCAGTCGCCCAATTCCGATGCTTGCCAGGCGGGCGCCAACCCTGGGCAAAGCGGATATTACCGCCAGCGGAATGGAAAGCGCGAGGCCGCCGGCGAGCGGCAGCGCATAGAGAATGGCTGCGGGGTGCGTGACCGCGAGCGCGCCGATGGCCGCTATACCCACCAGCGTGTACGGCCAGAGGACGCGGCAGGCCAACCGCCACGGCACGCGGTGGTCGTCGCGCAGCTGGCCGCTCCAGCTGACCGAGCGCGTGAATGGAAGCCGCGCCAGAAACATCGTGTGCCCGAACCACATGATCGGCATCAGCATGAGCGAGAAGATCGTCTCGCAGATCATGCTCGCGATCAGCCGCGGACCTCCGCCGAAGGCGGATCTCTCCTTGTTGCAGGTCAACACGTGCGCAAAGGTCGTAAGCTTTGGCCAAATCAACATCGCAAGCATCAGGACAAGCAGCGTCGCACCTGCGTCCGGACGAATGACATCGCGCGGCGTCGCGGACATCGCGGCCACTGCTGTGCCCAAAATGAGAAGGCCCGTCCAGGCGGGCGAACCGACAAACATCATCATCGCGAACGCGAATTGGTACCGACTGGTGGGCTTGATGCCGGGCAGCCCGAGCAGGCGCCAATATTGCATGTTGCCCTGGCACCAGCGCAGATCGCGACGGATGAATTCGAGCAGTGTCGCCGGGTTTTCCTCCCAGCTCAGTTGTTCTTCCGGCAGAACGCGCACCTCGAAGCCGGCCCGGCGCATGAGCACCGCTTCGACTTGGTCGTGACTCAGGATTGGGACCTTGCGTCCGCCTCGCGTCCGCAATTCGGGCAAACTGCAATGCGCAATGAAAGGGGCCAACCGGATCAGCGCGTTGTGCCCCCAATAGGGTCCGCAATCCGCCTGCCACCAGGCGCTGCCAATGGTGTAGGAGCGCATCCCGAGGCGCATGCCGAATTGGAACAAGCGCGCGAACGCGCTTGTGGAGGGCAATCCGATCACGAGGCTCTGCAGGATTCCGAGCCTCGGATTGGCTTGCATCACGCGGACCAATCGCAAGACCGCCTCGGCCGACATCAGGCTGTCGGCGTCGAGAACCAAGGCAAAGTCGTGCTCGGAGCCCCAGCGCTCGCAGAAGTCGCGGATATTGCCGGCCTTGAATTCGGTATTCACGCTCCGACGTCGGTAAATGATGGCAGAGCCGTCGCGGGCTTCGCTCGCGATTGCCCCGAACATGCTGTCCTCCGCCGCGGCCACGACGGGGTCGGTGGTATCGCTCAGGACATAAGCTCGAAACCGGTCGGCCACGCGCGCCGTAGCAAGCCCGGAGAGCAGCGCCTCAAGATTGCGGATCACCCGTTCCGGCACCTCGTTGCGGACGCAAACCAGGATCGCCGTTTTCGCCGTTATCGCCTCGTCGCCGCGGATCGCCGCGCCGGGAAACAACGCAGCGACGGGGTCGCGCGCAAAGCGCGTGATGAGAATGCCGATGGTTGAGTTCCACAACCCCGTCACCTGCCACGGCAGGGTCGCGGCGACCATCAGCAGCAGCAAGACGTCAAGGGTATCAATGCCACCAGGAGAAAGCGCCAGTGTCGCAAGAACGAGCATCGCGATGCTCGTGGCCACGACCAGGACAAAGAACAACGTCCGCCGCCAAGCGATTGGCAGGCCCCCTTCTGCACCTGCAGCCACGGCCGAACGATCACGCATTCAGTCCCCTAGTGGAGCGGATTTGACATTCGCTACCCAGCCAGTCCCCGCTTTCCGAAGTTTGTCATACATGGCAGCACCCTCGCGGACAAACTTCGGAAAGCAAAGGGCACTGGCAAACTCTATGGTTCCAGTGCCGCGTTTCGATTTGAAGTTCGTGAACGTGGGTGCGGCAACCGATGCAGGAACTTCAAAATCGGCGGCACTGGCCGCGAGTCCGCGAAGCGAATGTCAAATCCAAAGCTCCACTAGCCCCTTAATTTTGCTAGTGGTCTTTCGATTCTAACATTCGCAAAAGAGCCTGCCGCAAGGGATGCGAATGTTAGAATCGGACCACTAGCTGCCTATTTCGGTGGTACAGGATATAGCCAAAGGGTCGAACAGAAGTCCAACGAAGGATCTTGGATGTCAGAATCCGCCCACGCACTGTGGTACGTCAGCCCAGGACGGGCGGAAATCCGCGAGCAGCCGCTCTGTGAACCCGCGTCGGGGGACGTGCGCGTGCGCGCACTGTACAGCGCCATCAGCCGCGGCACCGAGCGGCTGGTTTTCGCCGGCGACGTTCCCGAAAGCGAGTTCGAACGCATGCGCGCACCCTTCATGTGCGGAGCGTTTCCGTTTCCGGTCAAATACGGTTACGCCATGGTGGGGCGGGTCGAAAGCGGGCCCGACCGATTGCGCGACCGCGTCGTGTTCGCGCTCCACCCCCACCAGAGCGCGTTTACGTTGGCGGCCGACGCGGTCATCCCTGTTCCCGACCAGGTTTCCGCCTCCCGCGCGGTGCTGGCCGCCAACATGGAGACCGCGCTCAACGCGGTGTGGGATGCGGCGCCTGGTCCGGCCGATCACATTGCCGTCGTCGGCGCGGGTGTCGTGGGCGCGCTGGTCGCGTGGCTGTGCGCTCGCATTCCCGGCACGCGCGTTACCCTGGTCGACGTCGAGTCCACGCGCGCCGGCCTCGCGCGCGCGCTGGGAACGGAGTTTGCAGCACCGGATGCCGCGCCGTGCGATTGTGATCTCGTCGTTCATGCCAGCGGAACCGCCGCAGGGCTTGCGACCGCACTCGAGCTTGCGGGCGAGGAGGCGAGTATCCTCGAGCTGAGCTGGTACGGAACGCAGGACATCGCCGCGCCGTTCGGTCGCAGCTTTCACAGCCGCCGCCTCCGCCTCGTCTCCAGTCAGGTCGGCCGCGTAGCCCCATCGCATCGACCGCGCTGGACACCGTCCCGCAGGCTCGCCGCCGCGATCGATCTGCTCGCGGATCCCGCGCTCGATGCCCTCATCGCGCCGGCAATCGAATTTCACGCGCTCCCGACGCGCCTTCCGGACGTCCTCACGCCGCGAAGCGGCCCGCTTTGCCAGCTCATCACTTACCCCTGACCTCGGAGCTTGTCTCGTGTTTGCCGTTGAAGTCCGCGACCACATCATGATCGCTCATTCTTTTCACGGCGCCGTGTTCGGCCCGGCACAAGCGCTGCACGGTGCGACGTTCGTGGTCGACGCCGCGTTCCTCGCCGACGAGCTCGACGCCAACGGCATCGTCGTCGACATCGGGCGCGCCCATGAGGTTCTCAAGTCGATCCTGGCGCCGCTCAACTACAAGAATCTCGACGACGTCCCCGAATTCGAGGGCAAGAACACGACCACCGAGTTTCTCACCAAGCACGTATTCGACGCGCTTGCCGCCGCGGCCCGCAAAGGTCAGCTTGGCCGGGATGGGCGCGCGTTGAAAGCCATCCGTGTGACCATCTCGGAATCACATCTCGCCCGCGCATGGCACGAAGGACCGCTATGGTGAGAAGCGTCGGCTTCGCGGTACCGGGTGCTCTGACGATCCCGACCGGCGGCTATGCCTACGATCGCCGCATCATCACGGAGCTTGGCGCGTTGGGGTGGCGGGTGGAAACAATCAACCTCGGTGATGGCTATCCGCAGCCAAGCGCGGAGCGGAGAACGGCGGCGCACATAATGCTTGCAGCGCAACCAAACGACCGACCGCTGGTCGTCGACGGCCTGGCGTTTGGCGCCCTGCCGGAGGTGGCGCTCGCTGTCGGAGCAACCCATGGCTTGATCGCACTCGTGCATCATCCCTTGGCGTTGGAGGCGGGACTGTCGCCAGAGCAATCACAGGCATTGCGCGCCAGCGAGCAGCAAGCCCTCACCTGCGCCCGTGGCGTGATCGTGACCAGCCCGTTCACCGGGCGACTGCTCGCGTCCGACTACGCCGTCCCGCCTGACCGGATCGCGGTCGTGCCGCCCGGCAACGATCGCGTTGCGCCGGCCCGCGGTACCATGGGCGGTGAGACCTCCCTGCTGGCCGTCGGCGCCATCGTGCCGCGCAAAGGTTACGACGTGCTGATTGCCGCGCTCGCACCGCTTCGAGACCTGCCGTGGCGTCTGACCATTGTCGGCGACCGCACCCGCGATACCGAGACCGCGGCCCGGCTTGACGCCGAGATCGCGCGTTTGTCGCTCGCGGAACGGGTCGCCATCACCGGTGTGGTCTCAACCGAGCGGCTCGCCGAGCTCTATGCAAGCGCGGATCTGTTCGTCCTTGCGTCCCGCTTCGAAGGCTACGGCATGGCGTTTGCCGAGGCGATCGCCCACGGCCTGCCGATCGTTGGAACGACCGCCGGCGCCATTGCGGAAACCGTGCCCGCACACGCCGGTATTCTGGTGGCGCCGGATGACGTCACGGCGTTGTCCGACGCACTGCGGCAGGTCATTGTCGATCCCGTATCGCGTGAACGCCTGGCACAGTCGGCGCGAGCGAGTGCCGCCGCGCTGCCGACGTGGCGGCAATCGGCGGAACTGTTTTCCCAAGTGATCTCGGCGACGCCATGAGCGCGTTTTCGCTGCAATGGCTGGCGTTGCGCGAGCCGCATGATCTGCGCGCGCGCAATTCTTCCGTTCTCGACGCGGCGGCGGCAGCCTTTTCCCACCTGACATCGATCGCTGTCGTCGATCTCGCCTGTGGCAGCGGAGCGACGTTGCGGGCGATCTCCGCGCGTCTTCCGCGCCGACAGAGCTGGCGTCTCGTCGACAATGACCTCAGCCTGCTCGCCCGCGCCGCACCGGAGATACCGGTCGCCGGTCGCACCGTTACCACCGTGCCTATCGACATTGCCCGCGACCTCGAAGCTGCGCTCGATGGGCCGGTCGATCTCGTCACGACGTCGGCGCTGCTCGATCTCGTCTCCGCCGAGTGGCTCGAACGGCTGGCGACCGAGGCGGCCGTGCGCAATCTCCCGGTTTATGCGGCGCTCAGCTATGACGGACGCGCCACGTTCGAACCGCATCATGTCTGCGATACCGCCATGATTGAAGCGGTCAATCGACATCAGTGTGGCGACAAAGGGTTCGGCCAAGCCTTGGGGCCTTCTGCCGCCGCGGCGACGATCAAGCAATTCGAGGCCCTCGACTACACCGTCGTCGACGGGCAATCCGACTGGTTGCTCAATCCGCCAGATCGCGAGATGCAATCGGAGTTCGTGAACGGCTGGGCCGCAGCCGCGCGCGAGATCGATGCCTTGTCGCTGGCGGACATCGTCGATTGGCTCACCTTCCGCCGCGAGCACATTACCTCCGGCCGATCTTCGATTCGCGTCGGTCACGTCGACGTCTTTGCGCGACCGATGGGCAACCGCTGAGCCGACAGATCGCAATCGAACAAGACCTCGCCATCCAGCCAATGCACGCGCATGGGCGGGCGCAATGCCTGCTCGACCCGATCGATCGGATCGAGCACGATGCTTGAACGGCCGGTGCCGAGAATGATCGGTGCGACAACGACGTGCAGGCGGTCGAGGCAGCCTGCGGCAAGAAAGCGGGAGATCGTATCGGCGCCACCCTCGATGAGAATGCGCCGCAAGCCGCGCTCGGCGAGACCGGCAAGGATCGCCGCAGGCGCGATGCGCCCGTCCACCGCCGGCAGAGCGATGACTTCGACCGCGGGCAACGAACACTGCGTTCCCTGCGCGGTGACCACAAGACGCCGCGCGCCGTCGCAAGCAAGCAGACGGGAGCTCTCAGTCAATCGACCGCGCGGATCAAGAACGACGCGTGCTGGATGCGGCCCAGCGACGCGGCGCACGGTGAGTTGGGGATCATCGGCAAGCGCGGTCCCGATCCCAACGACGACGGCATCGACAACGGCACGAAGCCGATGCAGATGGGCGAGACCCGCGGGCTGATTGATGTAATGAGAGTGGCCGGTGTTCGTCGCCACGCGGCCATCGAGTGATTGCCCGACCTGGCCGATGACGACCAGGTCGTCGACGTTACCGGCGCGCAGAGGTCCAAAGATGTCCTCCCACGGAGCCGGCAACGGATTGGTCCTCGCCCGCACCAGCGCGGGTACCGCCCGCCAAGACTCTGACAATTTGACGTCGTCAGTCACCGTTTTCCCCACTCAATTGGCCATAGAACGCAAGACGACGTCGAGATAAACTATGCAAATGCAGCGGGACATCATTGCGCCAAAGAGAACTGGCTCAGTGAGTTTGGGGGCGCTACGGAATATTTAATCGTATCATCTGTTCTCTACAAGAAAACAAGATCATTGCTTGGAAGCATCGCAATGCGAAATGGCGCATCAGACACTTTACCGAGAGACACTTTGCCGAGTTCCTTTGGCGAGAAAGACCATATTGGCGCGGACCGAGCCTGTGCCGAGTTTCGGTCGGGCCGACCGGTATTGATCAGCGGAGCCGATGAAGCGCTCCTGACCTTGCCCGTCGAAGGGCTGACTGCCGAGAGGCTGGCCCAGTTCGTCACGCTTTCTGCGCCGACGGCGCCGCGGCTCGCGGTCACCGCCCGTCGGGGGCGTGCGCTCGGTCTCGACGTCGCCGGGCCGATCGTGTTTACCTTGCCGCACGGCGCCGGCGCAGATGACATCCTCGCGCTTGTGATGGCTTCCAAGATCGACAGTCCCGTGGCGGCTGCGCCGGCGGGGACGGCCGCGACAGCGGGCATCGAGCTTGCGAAGCTGACGCTGGGCTTGCCGGCGGTGCTCACCGCCCTTCCCCCACCTGCGGTGTCCTTGACCTCTGGAGCCTCAATCCTGACGGTCGAGGCTGAAGCGGTGGCTCGCTTCCGCCACGCCGCAGTGCGATCGCTGCGGATCTCCGCCGAAACCGATATGCCCCTGCGCGACGGGTTGAGTGCGCGCTTTGTCGTGTTCAGCGAGGCCGGCGGCGGCTCGGCCGCGGTCATCATCGGCAAGCCGGACTTATCTCGCCCTGTTCCTGTCCGTCTGCACTCCGCCTGTCTGACCGGCGACGTGTTCGGCTCGCGCCGATGCGATTGCGGCGATCAGCTGCGGCTGTCGCTGGGGCAGATTGACGCCGCAGGCGGCGGGATCATCTTGTATCTCGCGCAGGAAGGGCGCGGCCTCGGCCTCGCCAACAAGATACGCGCCTACAAGCTGCAGGACGCGGGCCTAGATACGGTCGACGCCAATACGACTCTGGGCTTCGACGACGACGAGCGCAAATACGACGTTGCTGCGAGCATGCTCAAGAGCCTCGGCTGCACGCGCGTGATCCTGCTCACCAACAATCCGGCGAAAGTTGATGGTCTCGCCGAAGGCGGAATCGAGGTTTGCGGACGCATGCCCCTCGTCACCCCCGTGCACGCCGACAATCGCCGCTATCTGACGGCGAAGGCCATGCGCGCCGGGCATCGGCTGGATCATTTGATGGAAGTGCTGGCTGACGAGCCTTAGCGCGGATATCCGCCTTCAGCCTTTCCGACCTCAAAGCGGAGTGGGCCTGGAATTGGCGACCAAATCAGCCAACGATGAGGAGGTATTGACCGCATTCGTAGTTGCGTTGACGTGCGCCTGGGATGATGGTTCCCCGGTGGGTTGCCAATCCATTGAGCAGCGCCGCAAGTTCGCAGCTGTTGCCCTCCACCGAATAAGATCTTTCGAACGTCGGAGCGTGCCGATCGATGATCGAGTACGTTGCATTCGCGATCCTGCTAAGAGACTCGCCGACCAGTTTGAAGCTGAGCCCAGCTTGGTCGGACCCTTTATCGAAGACTACCGATATGTCGCGGCCGAACTGCTCGATGCGTATCGAGCAGTGTGCGGCCCTTGATGCCGGACGTGCTGCCACATCACGCGCCGATCATCGCCGCGCCCGGCCACAGCTTGGGCGCCGCGCGCTGATACTGTGGCGGCCGCTTGACGTCCGCACCCAGAATGCGCGCGGCCTGCCAACCCCAGTGAGGGTCGTCGAGGACTGCGCGGGCGAGCGCCACCATGTCGGCCTTGCCCTCGGCAATGATAGCCTCGGCCTGCTTGGGGCCGACGATCAGTCCGACCGTGCGCGTTGTGATGCCGGCTTCGCGCCGTATCCTTTCGGCCAGCGGAACATTGTAGCCCGGCGCCGTCGGGTTTCTGGCGTCCGCAGCAATTCCTCCAGAGGACACGCAGACGTAGTCGAGCCCGACGCTCTTCAGCTCCCGCGCAAGTACGACCGCATCGTCGACCGTGATGCCACCCTCGACCCAGTCACTGCCGGTGATCCGCGCGCCCAGCGGGATGCCTCTCGGCACAACCGCGCGCACGGCCTGGACCACCGCCAGCGGAAAACGCATGCGGTTTTCCAGCGTCCCGCCATATCCGTCGGTACGCTTATTGGATAGAGCCGAGAGGAAACTGTGGAGGAGATACCCGTGCGCGAGATGGAGCTCGACCGCCTCGAACCCCAACCGAACCGCCCGTTTCGCGGCAGCGACGAATGCCGCGCTCACGCGCGCCACGTCGTCTTCGGTCATGGCGCGGGGAATGGCCCAGTCCGGCCCGAACGGCAATGCCGACGGCGCGATCGTCTCCCACGGATCAGCACCGGCCTTGAGCGAGCCCCCGCCCTCCCACGGGCGCTGCGCAGAGCCCTTGCGTCCGGAATGGGCGAGCTGAATGCCCAACTTGGCGACCCCGATCCGGCGGCAGTTGTCCACGACGCGCTTGAGCGCCGCCTCGTTCGCGTCGGAATACAGCCCCAGGCAGCCGTGGGTGATCCGCCCCAATTGCTCCACGTGCGTGGCCTCGACGACCAAAAGCCCGGCGCCGGAATTGGCGAGCATCCCGAGATGCGTGAAGTGCCAATCGTTGGCGCAGCCATCGTCGGCGCTGTATTGGCACATCGGGGACACGACAATGCGATTGTCGACTTCAAGGCCAGCAAACGCGAGCGGTGAGAACAAAGCACTGGTCATGGGAGCTCGATCGGTCTTTGGTTGAGAAGGAACGGCGCTGCTCGCAGTTTTTTCAGCGCGACGCGAGAACAATCCGCCAAACCAGGACATGCTGCTATTCCTGGATCAATTTGAGGTAGGCGATGATGGCGCCCACATCCTCACCGGTGAAAATAAACTCCGGCATGTCGGGATGGCCGGATATGATCCCCTCGCCCAGGGCCTCCTCCAGCGACTCCACGGGATAACGACGGCCAAGGTAGCGAAAGAGCGGGGCATCCGGCCGCGGGCTCGTCCCGGTGCGATCGACAGCGTGGCAGGACGCGCAATTCTTCGTCACGATGGCGTGCCCACGCTCCTGCTGTGCTTGCAGCTCTTTGTCTTCGTCAGCGGGAAAAGCAGATGTTCCTGCAAGCGACAGAACCGCAATCGACACGGCCACTGCAAGGCTCTGTCGGAGACAAAAACTCACGCAATGCTCGCGCGCTTCGCGTCTGCCGCGTCCGTTGCCAGCGTCGATTCCGTCGTCAGTTCCTCCCACGTTTGCAGGAGGCGAACGGAATCGCGCAGACGGATCAGAAACTCATGCTCACTGTAATAGTGCTTCCATCGTCCCGTCTCATGCAACTCCATGAAGTGGCGGTGCCGTTGCTCGGCAAGCGCACGCCATTTCTGCGTGACCTCCACGGAGGTCTGGGAAGGAAGCGATTGGGCTGGAGACGGAGACGTCTGCGGCGAAGACGCTTGCGAGGAGGATGACTGCGAAGAAGACGACTGTTTCATGGGCGGCAAGCAACGACGGCTTGGCGACGGTCATCGTCGCGCGCACCAACGAGGGAAGCTACACCACGATACTTCATCACCGGATGACTCGCGCCGCGAAGGAGCAGGAAATACCACAATGGCACGCATACCTGCACGCATACCAGGACTGAGCAATCGCGCCATTGACAATGCGTCTGTCAATATCAAGTCACAGCCGAATCCGCAATACCTGGGCAATTTCGCCAACAATACCGCGACGAAACAACAACACGCAGGCAATGAAGATCGCCCCTTGAATGACGGTGACCCATTGCCCGAACTCGGCGAGATAGGTCTGCATCGCGACAATCACGAACGCGCCGACGACAGGACCGAACACCGTGCCGAGACCGCCGACCAGCGTCATCAAGACAACCTCGCCGGACATCGACCAATGCACATCGGTGAGCGACGCAAGCTGAAATACGATGGCCTTGGTCGAGCCGGCGAGCCCCGCGAGCGTCGCCGACAAGACGAAGGCGATGAGCTTGTAGCGATCGGTCTTGTAGCCCAGTGAAATCGCCCGCGTCTCGTTCTCGCGGATCGCCTTGAGCACTTCGCCGAACGGTGAGTGGATGATCCGATAGATCAGCAGGAATGCAGCCAGGAACACGACGACCACAAATACGTACATGGCCGTCTGATCCGACAGATCGACGACGCCGAACAATCGACCGCGCGGCACCGCCTGGATGCCGTCCTCGCCGCCGGTGAATTTGGCCTGCAGCGCGAAGAAATACATCATTTGCGA
>Ga0126381_100006082_pt1 | contig 13333 bp, 19 predicted proteins | sample PanSoiMetPlot_28_FD_96465 | JGI IMG/M metagenome (GOLD analysis project Ga0126381, IMG submission 96465) | Tropical forest soil microbial communities from Panama - MetaG Plot_28 | ecosystem: Environmental > Terrestrial > Soil > Tropical forest > Bulk soil | place: Panama | collected 2016-02-17
CCTGGGGCACAGAGGGAACGGAAGCGGCCCGGATGATGTGGGTGTATGGCGGCCCCGATCCCTTTGCCGATTCCACCTACCTCGAAGGCGAACCACCCAAGCAGCACGCCTAAAGTCCGCCGATACACGTATCCTTTGGCAGCCGCCCGGCGCATCCAACTCCGTCAGCTTATCCGGCTGTGCGTGCCTTGGTAACAAGCTATTGCACCAGGCGCGGCTTCGGCATTCGTCGCAGGCCGAGTTTGAGATGCCAAGGCTGGTCGGGGGTCGCGGCGTCGGGCGCTTTCAGCATGAAATCCGAGAGCTTGTAGCCGGCGGCGTCGAGGCGCCAGCCGTCGACCAGGCCGTCGAAGTTCGGGCCAGCGGCATTGCGGCCGATCAGCCTGGTGAATGCGCCGCCGGTGCCGAGGTCGTAGACGTTGTCGAGATCGTCGCTCGAGCAATCACCGTCGGGCAGGCGATCGACGTCGGCGGTGTACAGCCAGCGATGCACGATGTCGGGGCCGTTTTTCTGCGGCACCACGAAGGCGAGCTCGAGCGCGATCGGCAGGTGATCGGCGCGCACCGGCATGCTCAACCCGGTGAAGCCGATATTCACGAAGGTCCAGCGCCGCGCGACCGAAGCCGCCGTGGTGAAGCGCGCGGTGCCGTCGGCTGCGGTGACGATGCGCACGCCGGCGTCCGGCGCCTGCCAGCCCTTGCCGCCGAACACGAGGCGGACCGGCACGTTTGGCAGCGGCTGATTATTCAGGTCGGTCAGCGTGAACTCGACGTCGAGCGCAACGGTGCGCGCCGGCCAAAAGCGCATCGCCACCAGCACCACCGCCGCCAGCGCGGCCGCTGCGGCCAGACCTCCCAACAGAATGCGTCGCATGCCTGGTTTTTCCGTTCGTGTTTTTGCGTGCAGTTATTGCGTTCGATGCGCCGATCAAAGAAAGTCGATGTAGGCCGGCTTGTTGTCGCAGTGGCGGCAGGCAAAGACGTAGGCCGTCGGCCCGCGGTCGCGGTCGAGCGATTGCAGAAGGCGCACCGCCGCGGCACCGGAGATTGGCAGATCGTGGACGATGTGCATCATCAATGCGCCCTCCAGCTGCGGGTGGCGCAGACGCAGTTCGTTGTGGCCGATCGGTTCGAGGAACGCGGCCGCGTCGCCGCAGCAGGCGAGCCATTTTTCCTGCTGCCAGGCCGAAAAACCCGGCGTGCGGAACGCGATCTCCTCGACAATGTCGCGCCCGATAGCGTCGGCGAAGCCGGCCGGGTCGGCGAAGGTGGCGTCGAAGGTTTGGTGCGCCGAACCGTCGGCGATGCACCATGGGCAGAGTGCATCGTCGAGCTCGCTCTCGCTGTAGGCCGGGCCGGCATAGATGAAGCCGCGCCGCCGCTTGCAGCAGACGCATTCGCCGTCCGAGGTCACGATGCTGCCGCTGGCGATCGGGTCCGGATGATAGCGGAAGGCCGGGAGATCCATTTCGCGGACTGCCGGCGCTGCTCAGCGCTGCAGCAAGGTCATGATCAGCCCGCCGATCAGGGCGAACAGCCCGAGCGCCAGGGCGCCGTATTCCAGGATCAGAACCGCCGTCGACTGGGCCTCGGTATCGGTCGACATATTGAAGATGGCAAGCGCCGTTGCGCCGGCGCCAAGGAGCGCGATCCGGCCACCGCGCCGCTTCGGCGATGTGCCGCTTTCCGATGTGCCGCCTTCCGATGGGCTGCTTTGAATGTCGGTCATGAATCTCCCCCCCCTGCTGCGCGGTTCGGCCGCGCAGGCCAAGACTGCGTTACCGCCTTTTGTCAGGGGCAAGCCGAGTTTGGTTCAATCGGACGTAACCCGGATGGAGCGAAGCGTAATCCGGGACCAGCCTGGGCAATCGTCACTGCCGCCCCCGGATTGCGCTTCGCTTCATCCGGGCTACGCTTGCTGTCAGGTCACTCGGGATAAGTCTCATTGCCGCTCGGCGGCGCCTTGTGGAAAAGGATGAAGACCAGGGGGTTGCCGGGCTCGGCCATCGCGTCGCTGCGCTGGCCCGTTATCTCGCCGGCCACGCCGCTTGAATATTCCGCGACCACTTCGCCGAAACTGTTGCGCTGGATGGCCACCTTCTGTCCGGCCTCGACCTTGTCATTGAGCTTGACCAGATGCTCGACGAGCCCTCCCTGGGTTGCCAGGATCGGGAGCGCACTGTTGCCGATAAAGACACTCACATCCTTGCCTGTGCGCCCCAGTGGCCCGGCCAGGATGCCGTGATGCTTGAGGACGTTCATTGTACCTTCCACGAACAGCGAGATCATTTCGAGGTTCAGAGCGCGCGCACCGCCAATCTCCGGGGTAAAGGCCGGGATGCCCACGTCCATGAACGCGTTATGCAGGACGCCGGGATAAACATGGTTGTCGAAAATCTGGCCGACGGGATAGAGCTCCACCATCGCCTTCACCTCGGGCACATCCATGCCGCCAACATTGAATGCAGTGACTTCGAATCCGGTTGTTCCAGTGTGGAAGTCGATCGCGAAGTCGGCGTTCGGCCGCAGCAGCCGGTTGAACAGGAGCCCGGCGTGTCGGCTGGGCGCGGTGGCGCCGTTCTCGTTTCCGGGCCATTCCCGATTCATATCGATCAGATCGATGCCCCTGCCTTGATTGGGCCATCTGCGCTGCATGCTTTCCAGGGCCGGACCAGAGACGTCCGTGACCGCCATGACCGTGCCCGACATCTCCCGCGGATCGAGCTGGTTCATCACGGTCTGGACCGCATGCACGGAGCTCATCTCGTCGCCATGCACGCCACTGGTCAGAACGACGCGCTTGCCCGGCTTTGCTCCCTTGGCGACTGTCACGGACACATACCAGTGCTGTCCGGTGGGCATCTGCACGCCCTGAAAATACAAAAGGTGCTTCTTGCCGGCTTCCAAGGTGTTGACGTCGAGCGCGCTGACGACCTTTTTCCCCTGGATTGTATCGCCGGTATAGACCGTTCCCGATGCCGGATCGGTAGAGGTTGCCGCGGCACCCTGAGCATTTGCAGCCCCGGCGGTCATGGCGAGGGCAGCCGACGCGCCGGCCGTTGTCATTGATGCGATCATGAAGCCACGGCGATCGAGGCGTTCTTCTGGCCTGTTTGACATGACGGAGATCCTCATTGTGTGAACCTCGCGAGCTTGCGATTTTGCCGGATCGTTCGACAAGGCTCGTAGAGAGCTGGAGCACGAGCGTGATAAGCCTGATAAACGTGAAGGTTGGGGGAAACATGGCACGGCAATCTGCAGCGCTCGTCTTAGCCACGGTGCTCGCTGTCATGTGCGCGGCGATCACCGCACCGGCGCCGGCGCAGCAGCCGATCGCGCTGCGTCTGGGCTTCAACGCCAATTCGGCGCGCAATATCGGCGAGGTGCCGAACGCGGTGGCGGCGCATAACGGCTTTTTCGCCCGCGAAGGACTTGCCGTCACCATGGTGCCGCTCGCCGGCACGACCCACATGGTGGCGGCGCTCGATGCCGGCGACGTTGACGCCACCGGCACCGCCACGCCCTACATGATCGAAGCGGCGCTCAAGAACTCCGATGCGGTGGCGGTGATCGGCGGCGTCGCCAACCCGATGTACAGCCTGATCGCCAAGCCGGGGATCAAGAGCATCGGCGATCTCAGGGGCAAGCTGGTCGCGCTCTCGGCGCCGCCCGACACCATCACGCTGTCGACCAAGATGCTGCTCGCCAAGGGCGGGCTGCACGACGGCGATTACCGCTTCACGGAGATCATCGGCTCTGCGCAGCGTGCCGCGTGTCTGACGAGCGGCGAATGCGATGCAGTGCCGCTGAGCCAGCCCGAGGACGTGGTGCTGGCGCGCCAGGGATTCTTGAAGCTCGGCGACTCGCTCGAAGTCGTGCCCAACCTGCAATTCAATGTCATCGCCGCGCGCCGCTCCTGGGCGGCGGCGCACGAGCCGGCGATGGTGGCGCTGGCGCGGGCGTTCGGCGCCACCTTCCGCTTCCTGCGCGATCCGGCGCATCGCGATGAGGTGGTGCAGGCCATCGTCGCGACCACGGGCGCCGATGCGGCGGCGGCGCGCGCCATTCTGGCGCTCTATTACGAGCCGGACCGCGGGGTGATGCCCAAGCAGGGCGAAATGAATATGAGCGGCATGGCGGCGGTGATCGCGCTTCTTGGCACCGCCGGCCGGCTCCAGCCGCCGCTGCCGGGCGCCGAGCGCTTCGTCGATCTGCGCTATCTGCACGCGGCCGGCCTGCAATAGGCCGGCGCCGGCCGCAGTTGCGCCGGCCGGGCCGGGCGCGTATACATTTTCAAACGAAGGTTTGAAAATGGAACCGGAATGACGCGCCCCTCCGAGATCACCCGCGACCGCATTCTCAAGGCGGCCGAGCGGCTGTTCGCCGAGCGCGGCTACGACGGCACCAGCATCCGCGCCATCGTGGCGCGCGCGCGGGTCAACCAGGCGGCGATCAATTACCACTTCGAGGGCAAGGAGGGGCTTTACCGCGAGGTGCTGCGGGCGGCGTTCCGCGGCCTGACCGAGGACCAGCTCGGCCATGCCGACGAAACCTCCGGGTTGCCGCGCGAGGAGGCGCTCGCCGCCTTCGTGCGCCGCCAGCTGCGGCCGCTTTCGGCGCGCGACGAAGTCACCCGCCACATGCGCATCTTCAATTGGGAAAACGTGCGCCCGACGCCGGTGTTTCGCAAGTTGCTGAGCGAAGAGGCGGCGCCGTTCATGGGCCTGACCACCGAGCTGGTGCGCCGCTTCCTGCCCGCCGCCGACCAGCGCACCCTGACGGTGGCGGCGATCTGGCTCCTCGGCCAATGCAGCATATTCGTGCGCAATCGCGAGCAGCTCGCCGGTCCGCCGGTGGCGCTCGATCTCGACGATTCGGCCGTTGACTGGCTGGCGCAGCTTTTGAGCCGCTGGACGGTGCAGGGCCTCGGCGCCGTCTGATACAGACGTCGTCATGCCCGGGCTTGACCCGGGCATCCATACGGCTTCAACGCAGCATGGATTGCCGGGCCGTCGCCCGCCGAAGGATCCTTTCTGATCGACGCTGCCAGTCAATCGCTATGGCCCGCAGGCGGGTCAAGCCCGGCAATGACGAATGGGGCGTGCGGAATCCGCCCGGGTTCCGCAGGAAAGCCCGGGAACTGCCGCAAAATTTCCTTGCTTCGGGCCGCGATCTGCCTTAAACGAGTGTTTGAAATTCAATCGTCCGTTTGAAAAACCAGCGCCAGCCCTGGAGCCCCCCCATGCAGCATTGTGGCACCATCGATCGAAGCGCAGTTCTTCCCAAGGCGGCGCCGCTGTTCGCCCGCCTGATGAGCAAGCTGGTGCTTGAAGTGCTGCCGGCATCGCTGGCCAGCGTGATCGGCGCGATGCTGCTTGCCCATTACCAGTTCGGCCATCCGGCGGCCGCCGGCGGCATGGCGGCAGCCGCGCCTGGGCCGGCCTCGCCGGAGATGCTGCAGCTGGTCCGCGACGAGCACGACCTCATTCGCAATTTCCTGGTCGCGCAGCAGGCCGCGCAGGCCGGCCGCTATGCCGCGGCCGATGCGCAGTCGACCCAGGCCGCGGTGGATGCCCAGCTTGCCGCCGCGATCGCGCGCCATCCGGTCAACGCAGTGGCAGCGAAGGCGCCGGAGACCCGCGCCAAGACGGCCGCCAACGCTTCGCTGCCGGCGGCGCCCGCACCGGCCGCGGCCCAGCCGGCCGTCGCGGCTGTGCCGCAGGCGCTGCCCGCGGGTGACGGGCTGCAGAACAGCGCCGCGCCGACCCCGCCGGCCGAACATCGCTCGCTGGTGGCCCGGATCGTGCGCGCGCCACTGCACGCGGTCATGGCGATCGGCGGTATTCCGTCGTGGCTCGGTCATCGGCTCGGCAGCGACGATGACGAATCGGGCGAGCGGATGTTCAGCGCCGCTTCGTGAGCGTCGCGTTCTGGCGGCGCGGCGAGCAGCTTCGTCGAGGGTCCGCTCAGCGCGCGGCTGTGGACAACGCGAACGAACCATTGCCGAAAACCACAAAAAGGCCGCCTCCCTCCACAATCTGGTGCCGATTGGCAACAGCCGGCGGATTCCGGTTCCGGGCCGCTTGTTCGGCTGGCCAGCGGCCGGTAAGCCGGCATTGATGGTGAGTGAACTGGACACTGCGGTCCGGCGACACAGCAGGAACCGGGCCGGCATTATGGAGTTGGCAGGGTTCGAGTGCGTGCCAGTGCTTCGGCAGGCGGGGGCGTCAGTCCTGTCCAGGAGGTCGCGGTAGATGCGTTCGGCCGGGAATTTTCATCCGGAGTGGGGCTATCTCGCCCCGGCGCCGAGTTTCATGCGCACGCTGCGCATCGCGCTGGTCGCGACGGCGATCGGTGCGACGGCTGGCGCGGTGGTCGTGGTGTCGCTCGTGGCGCGTCCGGGCTCCGGCACCGCCGACAGTTCGATTGCCGCGCACGCGCTGGTGACCGGCGTGCCGGTGGTCAATTCGGCATCGGCGGCCGTTGCGCCGGCGCCAGTGCCAGCGCAGGCTGCTGCGATCCCGGCGCCGCCCGCTGCAGCAATTCCGGCCAACGCAGCGCCGCCGGCGCCGCAAATGGCCAGCGCGCCGAATTTGCCCGCTGGCGCAGCGCCGTTCCAGGCCGCGCGCATCGAGGAGCCGGCGGCTGCGCCGGTGCATGAAGAGACCGCGGTGGCGCCCGAAGGCGGAGCAAACAAAAAACCGGCGGTCAAGAAACACCGCGTGGCGGGCTATGAAACGTACCGCCGCTGGCAGCAGAGCAAGAAGCCGCACCGTGGCGGCGGCGGATTCGCACCGCTGTTCCGGCTGTTTTCTTCGCGCAGCGGCTCGTCGTTTTCCGCCAACTAGCTGCGTCGCGGCCCTGTTGCGCGGCAGCCGCAAACTTTCCGATACTAGGCCCCCGATCCGAGGCAAGTCGGCGCCGGCTGTGCTGCCGTTCGTGCGTCTGGCCGGATCCGAACCAAGGGAGGCAGTCATGCCGGAAGTCGTCGTCTACATGCTCGAAGGCCGCTCGCTCGAACAGAAGCGCGGGCTCATCAAGGACATCACCGCGGCGGTGGTGAAGAACGCCGGCGCCAAGCCGGACGCCGTCACGGTGTCGCTGGTCGAGACCGCCAAGACCTCGAAGGGCAAGGGCGGCGTGTTGTTCAGCGAGATGTCGGCCTAAGCCGTATCGTTTTGCACGCATTGAGCAGGCGCTGCGGCCGCAAGAAAGCGGCCGGGGCGCCTGCTCTTTTTCGGCATGCGCCCAGCCGATGACAATTGCGTGAGTGCGATGCACAACGATCTTGCTGCACTGCGATAGAGCACCGATAATGCGCCTCAGCACACGAGAATCGCTGAGGCGTCGCATGAGCACGAGCAACCAGGTCTGGGAGACAAAGGACGGCCGGCGCCGGGTGCGCCGCGATCCGCCGACCATCGAGGAGGCGGTGCTCGCCGCGCAGGGCCTGAGCGAGGAAATCGGCGCGCAATCGGAGATCGTCGCGTCGCTGATGCACATCGCGGTCGATGAGGCGCGCGGCGCGGTGCTGCGCCTGGCGCCGCGCAAGTCTGTCGACCGCATCACCATCACGGCGCGGACCGGCCGCACGGCGGCCCACGCCACCCCGCGCGCTGTCGTGGTCGAGCGCATCGCGCCGCGGCGCGGTCTCGCGGCGCGACGCTGATCGAGTCGCACAGCGGCCGCCCATCCTGGGAAGGGCAGGCCGATTGCATTATAGTGCCGGGATTGTGCCGTTCGCCGCGGAGGCCTTCGCGCGATGAACAACAAGACGCTCGTCAAGCCGCGCACCAAAGTTAAAACCAAGACGCAGCGGCCGCCGCTCTACAAGGTGATCCTGCTCAACGATGATTACACGCCGCGCGAATTCGTCGTGCAGGTGCTCAAGGCGGTGTTCCGGATGAACGCCGATCAGGCCTATCGGGTGATGATGACGGCGCACCAGAAGGGCGCCTGCGTCATCGCCGTCTACACCCGCGACGTCGCCGAAACCAAGGCCAAGGAGGCGACCGAGCTCGGCAAGAGCAAGGGCTATCCGTTGTTCTTCACCACCGAGCCGGAAGAATAGCGGCGCGGCGCCCGAGGCCGCCGGGAACGCGGCGGCGTTTCAGTGCGTTGTCTGAAAGCCCTGAAGCGGGGTCTCATGACGGGAGGCCGGCATGGCGCCTTTGATCTATCCGGAACCTACCTGGTCGAACCGGTTCGGCCGTGTCGTGCGCACCCTGCAGGTCGTCGCCGTTGCAGGCGCGATCGGCGCGGTCGGTGGCGGTGTCGCTGTCATGGCGTTGGTCGGCAATGGCAGCGCGCCGCGCCATGCCACGGTTCTCAAGGCCAGCACGGACGATAATTCCGCAGCGCATCCACTCAACGCCGCGCCGGCGGGGCAGCAACCGAACGCGGCTGCCGCAGCGGTGCAAATTGCACCGGCTGCGTCGGAAGTCGGCGCGCAACAAGCGCCGGCCGCGGGCGCACCGTCGTCGAATGACACGGCCACCGACCAGCACCCGATCGAGCAGGCGGCCGTGCCGGCGGATTCTGCGGCGGGCACGCCTATCTACAATCGCGTCGACCCGGAGCAAAAATCCGCGCCGGCCCATGCGCCGCGCGCGCATGCGAAAGTGACGCGGCGGATCAAGAACGCAGAGCGCGACCGCGGCAAACGCGGCGTTCCCTATCCGGACCAGGGCTACGGACCGTATTCAGGCGAGCGTTATTCTTATGGCGGCTATTCGCCGTCTCCCGGCCCGCGCGGCTACTCCTTCGGCAACGGCGGTGGCGGCGTCTTTTACGACCGCCGCGGTTGGAGCAGCGGCGGTTGGGGCTACTGACTAACGCACGTCATTGCAAGAAGCGAAGCGACGAAGCAATCCAGGAGTCGGGTGCACCCCGTCCCTGGATTGCTTTCGCTTCGCTCGCAATGACGAATCGTCGGCCACTGCTCGACGGCTCAGCCGCCGGTGAGGCGGTACGTAATGCCGATGGCCGTCATGCCGATGGCTGCGGCTGCGATCGGCAGCAGGATCTGCACCACCGCGCTCGAGCCGCTGAGCCGGCCGGTCCAGGTGTCGTAGCGCCATCGCAGCCAGTCGCGCAGCGGCGGCTGCTCGAGGCCTTGAGGCGACCTGCCTTGCAGGGAAGGGCGCGCGCGGGCGACGCGGAACAGAATGAGCGGCAGCACGATTGCGACACACAGGAAGCCGCTGACGATGAACAGCAGATAATTGGTTATGCCGGCGCCGGTGAAGAACCATGCGCTGACGATGAACCAAATGGTCAGCCCGATCAGGATGCCATAAATGCCCGGATGGGCGCGGCTGGTCACAGGCGCGCGTCGCGGCTGTTCGTCGCTTCCTCCATCATGTTCGTCGATCATGGTCATGGGTCCCTCCTGAGAAAGACCGCTCCCCAGAGAACGTCCCCATGAGTCAACGTGGCTGCGGCGATGCGCGTTCCGTGCGCACCGCAGCCGCAGCGCAAGTTCCGTGCGTCAAATCGGCTAGATCACAAGCCCGCGAGAAAGTGCGCGATCGCCTCGCGGTCGCTTTCCGACAGCGTCTTCATGAAGCCCGGCATGTCGAGATTGTTGCTGCGCTTGCCGTCGGCGAAACCGTTCATCGAGCCCAGCAGATAGTCGTAGCTCAAGCCGGCGAGTCGCGGCGCCGGCTGGCCGCCGACGAAATTCGGCTGATGGCAGGCCTTGCACATCTCGGCAGTCTTCGGCGCCTCGTCGAGCTTGGACTTGTTCTCCCCCGCCGGCCATGGCTTGGCGGCGAAGTAATTGGCGACCTCGCGCAGCTCGGGCAAGGTGAACATCTTGGCGACCGACGACATGAACGGATTGGCGCGGTCGCCGCTGTGGTAGTCGTGCAATTCCTTGTACAGATAATTGGCCTGCTGGCCCCAGATGACCGGCGTCGCCGAATTGATCGGCACGCCGTTCTGGCCGTGACATCCGGCGCAGACCTGCACGCGCGATTCGATATCGTCGGCGGCGCTCGCCGGCACGGCAGCGGCGCCGGCGAGAGCGAGCGCGCCGCACACGGACGCGACCAGACTCTTGTGCATGATTTCCCACCCCTTCGTCGTTTCTGCCGGCCCGCGCGACGGACCGCTCGGCGCGCCGGCCGAACAGCGCGGCGCGTGCCCCAGGCACATTGTAACGGCTTTGCCCGGTTTGTCAGCCGGTCTGGAGCTTGCGCCTGAGCCCCGCCTCGCCCCAGCCCATGACGACGTTGTGATTCCAGGTGAACACCGGACGCAGCACCGGCGCCAAGAGCCGCTGCCACGGCTTGGTGACGTCGACGATCCATTCGTAGCGCACCTGCGTGCGCGCGCCGTCGCCGGACAGGCTCCAGCGGCCGAGCCCGGTGAGCTCGCCCTCGGCGCGGCCCTCGATCAGCGCCATCGGCTCGATGCGCGTCATACGCATGTCGAAGGTGAGCGTATAAGGCAGCGCCGTGCGCCAGGTCATGCGCCGCACGGTGCCGACGCCGTTCGCATCGCCGTCGGCGAGCCGCTCGACCGCCGCCACCGCGCGCCACCACGACGGCCACTCTTCCGGCGCCATCAGCGCCCGCCACACCGCCTCGCGCGGCGCATCGAACGACCAGTCGGTGATGAGGTGGAAGGCGGTGGCCGGCATACTGATGATTGTAGTCGCGCGGAGGCGGCGCGCCATCCGCCATTGCGGGTGCGTTGAGGTTGTGTCAACCTCGCCGTCGCCGGGTATTAGAATCGCGCGCTTCAGGATGGCCCGCCGCTATGCGGCGCGCGCCGGCCAGTGAACGTCAATTTGCAGGCGGGCAATGGGGGAGCGCTCGATGTCAAAGATTTTCGCAATTGCGACTGCGGCTGTGTTTGCTCTCATGATCGGGCTGTCGAGCACGCCGAGTTCGGCGCGTGTCGGTCAAAAATGCGGTGGGTTTGCCGGCATGACGTGCGGTGCGCACGAATTCTGTCAGCTCAAGACCGGCGTGTGCTTCACGCCCGACATGCAGGGGCGCTGCGCCACCCGGCCGGACGCCTGCAGCCAGAAGATTCATCGGCCGGTCTGCGGCTGCAACGGCCAGACCTTCGGCAACGACTGCGAGCGCATGATGGCCGGGCAAAGCAAGCGCCATAACGGCAAGTGCTGACCGCCATTCGCGGCGCATAAGCCCGCTTCGTTTGTTGCCGGCTTTTTGACGCGCAGTCGCGGATCGCCCGCCGGACTGCGCGCGGCCGGCGGATTGCCGACAATCCGGGCGGGGGAGGAAAACCGATGTCCAAGATCCTTGCGGTTTCGGCTGCGGTTGCAGTCGCCTTGACGATCGGCCTGTCGAGTACGCCGAGCGCGGCGCGCGTCGGCGCGCAGTGCGGCGGTTTTTTGCCGATCACCTGCGGGGCAAACGAGTTCTGCCAACTGCCGACGGGGGTTTGCTTCGCGCCCGATTTCAGAGGCCAATGCGCCGCCGTGCCGCGCTTCTGTCCGCACATCGTGCGCCCGGTTTGCGGCTGCAACGGCGTGACCTATACCAACGATTGCGAACGCGAGCGCGCCCGGGTCAGCAAACGGCACAACGGCCGCTGTTAGCCAAAACATGACCTGACCCGCATCGGCGGGGCGCAATGCGGACGTCGATGGACGACAAAGCCCGGATGGGCCTGGCTCATCCGGGGGTTTAGTCGGCGCTCGGAATCAGCCTCGATCGCGTCCGATATGTGGCCGCACAGGCATGCCACGTTGACCGTGCATGCGGCCAAAAGGGCGAAAAAGAGGGCCCTGTGCATCGGCGGCTCCGAGAATCGTCCTGCGAAGCATGAGCGAGGTTGGGCCGAGAGTCCCAAAGTTTGTTTTTTGCCGGATTCATATCTCGTTAACCGAAGGCAGCGCGATTCTCCGGGGGCATCCGCGGCTTTTGCGGCGAGCCGAAAAATCACACGCTCAAATACTGATTGATGTCCTTGGAAAGCGTTTCAATCAGCGCAAGCTGCGCTTTCGTTTTTTGTTCGGTCGGCAAGTCATCCGAAATTTTCAGTGCCAATCCGATGTTTTGCGTGAACACGAGCTTCCGATGATAGTCGGCCATCTTTGCGACCGTTTGATTGTACAAATAGAAGAAAACCGCGGATATGAATTGTCCCAATATCCCCGCGGCTGCAGATAGGGTTGCTGCCGCGCCCCCCGCCGATAGCACGGTCGCGCCTGCAGTTGCCGGAGTTGCGCTGAGCCCCCCGAAATACATGAGCCCAATTCCAATGAAGATCAGCATTAACGACACCGCCGCAGCGGCGACCGTTACGATGAAGCTTTTGTCAGCCTGGATACGCGTCTGCAGGTAGTACTGATCGATGAATTTGAAATTGATCTTCACCAGGGTGGTGACGAAATCCTGCTCAAGCGCACCTTGAAGATCCTCAGACGACTTGGCCAGGCGCTCGACGCGTTCCTCAGCCTTCGATGTCCAGCGGCGAATTGCCAGAATTGGAAAGTAGAAGAGCGAACCGTAGAAAAACGCGGAAAACCCTCCGATCAGAATCGCAATTCCGATTGCGCCGGCCGTACCAAACTCTGCCCTTTGTATTTCGTCGCTGAGAAAGAAGTAAGCTATTGGCGGTGTGAAAACAGCTGTCAGAATTCCCATCGTCACAAAATACGATCGCCACGAGAAATACCGGGGCCGCACGTAAGTGACGACTTCTGCTTTTTCGATGTCCGTCATATTTCACCCATTGGACATAGGGCCGGAGGGTGAAGCGCGTCGGTACGAAACATCATAAAGCTATTTATTGTGCTGTTAAAGTGCTTCGCGCGGCCATTCGGCAGCGCAGGTCCGCTGGGGGCGCTTACCATGAAGAGACTGTTGCACCGTTACTTCTCTTTTGACGGACGGCTTGCGCGGCTGCCGTTTTTTCTTCGCGGCGTCTACCTCGGACTCGGTGCCGCCGTGCTCGGGATCGGCAGCGTGCCGTTGTTCTCCACCGATACGCGGCTCGGCTACTGGGCGGGCGTGCTGGTCGTGATCGTCGCGTTCGGGCTGCTCGCCGTCGGCATGGCGTCGCTGACCGTGCGCCGGCTGCACGATCTTGGATTGTCCGGCTATCACGCGATCTGGGTCGGCGCAGCGCAGGTGGGCTGGGCGGTACTGTCGCGGGTGCCGCCCGAGCAGGCCGTTTTCGGCCTGCCGCTTGCGGCGATCTCCCTTTGGATCACGTTCTGGCCCGGCAATCGCAAAGCCAACCGCTTCGGCGACGTGCCGGAGTAAGAGCGCCATTGATGGTTTTCCTCACCCTGAGGTGCTCGGCGCGCAGCGCCAAGCCTCGAAGGCCGAGGCCGAGGCGCTTCGGCCTA
>Ga0126381_100006083_pt1 | contig 13332 bp, 16 predicted proteins | sample PanSoiMetPlot_28_FD_96465 | JGI IMG/M metagenome (GOLD analysis project Ga0126381, IMG submission 96465) | Tropical forest soil microbial communities from Panama - MetaG Plot_28 | ecosystem: Environmental > Terrestrial > Soil > Tropical forest > Bulk soil | place: Panama | collected 2016-02-17
AGGTGGCGTAAGAGTCGATGACTGCTATTTGAGGTGGTCTTTGAGATGATCGTGGATTGGCACCATGGCACCCCCGTTCGGAAACGTCGTTGGGTCAAAATGCGTGAATGGACACACAAACATCGATTGCAATTATATTGGAATTCCCTGGTGCGAGATCACGCGATCCGTGGGCGCCTCGGCACGCTCGCCCGTGCACGGTCGATGACGTCGAGTTTTATTCGCTCAAACTAATTCGGCATCTTTGCGACGTAACTTGCCGACCCCTCACGCTTTGGCCGTCCGATCGCTACGGCGCAAAGTGGGCGGGGCGAGAAGCCTGGGTGACGTGCGGCGATGCGCGTAGCAGAGAACTGCCAGCGGACGCGGCAAGTGGATCCACGCCGCTGATGACATTGCTGCCGCGGCACTATCACGCGAGAATCGTGAAGCACTATGCCCCATGAAGGCGCCATCATTTTTCGAGACCGGTCGGCAAGCTCGACGTGCTCAAGGTCGAGCGCGAAAAATGCAGTCGTCGTGGGCGCTATCCGCTTGACCGGCTGATCGGGCGCTATGGGACTTGAGGCCAAGTTATTCGAAATGGTCGGACGAGATCACCGCTGTTTGTCCCGGCAAGCAGGCCAAGAACCTCAATGATATTTGTGGCGCGAAGTGTCCCGACTTGCCGAAGGTAGTCTAGGCTGATCGCAACCATCCACGTCGTTAGCGGTCAGCGGAACCCTATCCAAATTGCGTGCTGTCGGTGGCTCGCAAGCAAGAGGTAAGATGAGATCAACACCCAAAATGCCCACTGGCTCACAAAAGGGATGTAGACGAATACCGAAATAAGCGCCAGCATTGTTAGGAGATACGAGATCGCAAATACCCAATTGACGAGAAACACGGTTCCTCTCCGTCATCGGCTCGTCTACCCTTGCATCCATTCGTTAATAGGAGGTAAATGTCTTGATATCTAGTCGGTTGAAACCCCTGCCTCCAGGGAACAGATTTTCGCCAGCTCGTCCGTCGTAGAATCTGGTTTTGGATAGGGCTTCTTCTGACCATGCGGCCGCGCATTAATTCGCCAAGCTGTTCGACTGGTCAGACGAGGTCACGGCGGACGGCCCGCGCAACCAAGGGCGCAACCTGAGTGACCAGTGCGGCGCCCGATGCCCGGACTTGCCAAAGGTGGTTTAAGTTTCGAAATGGTATATCGGTCTATCGCTTCCAAATCGGCAAGCTACAAAGCCGTTTAACTTCATCGAGGGACTCTTGGACGCGCGATCTAGCAGCTTCGCTTTCGGTTTGTTTGGCGAAGCCGTCCTCTAGTTGGATTGCAAGTTTCTCCCAGTTCTTGGACAGCGCAAGTAGGGTCGCTTTCATTTGTGGAGTGCGGGCGGCCACGGCCAATTCGGCACAGCGCGCCGCGTGCATACGGTATTCTTTGGAGTTGCCTGCCATGTGTGGCTCCCAGCGTTTAGCTAGGCGGGAGCGCGACGGTCTCTCAGCCACCGGCGCCTAATTGGCCAAAGCCGGTGATGCTTAACTCTGCGCCTATTTTTTAATGTTGGCGAGTCAATTGGCCGTCTACTAGTAGACATTTTTGCGTCGCGACATGGCGCTTGCGCTCAGTTTCTGAGGTTCCCGACTCGAAACCATACTGCGTCGCAGCAAAGGTTTTATGACGCTCGGCGCGCCCTACCATATTCTCGACGTCAGTCCCGGTTGGGATGGAACACGTGATCAATGCGCTTGCCAAGGTCGCGTAGCGAGTCAGTGATTTCCCGCTTCAGTCATTCAAGAACTCCTGCGATGCGTAGTGCTCAGCGACATATAGCTTGAAATCGCTGAGCGCCTTCTCTTGCTTGCCGACGTTAGCCTTGCAGGAACCCCGAGGCCGCCGGCCAAAAAAGAAATGAGCGATTGAGACGAAACAGAGCTCCGATCGCTTGCGGCCTCTTTTACGTCGTATAGTATGTTTTTGATCGGCTTGACCCGCCAACGACCATGGGTGACCCAAAGCTGACTCTCGCTCGACCCTTTTACTCGATCACCTCGTCGGCGCGCCCGAGCAACGGGAGCGGCACGGTGAGGGCAAGCGCCTTGGCCGTCTTGAGATTGATGACCAGCTCGACACTTGTGGACTGTTGCACTGGCAGCTCCGCCGGCTTAGCGCCTTTGAGAATCCTACCGGTGTAGATGCCGCTCCGGCGATACGCATCGGTTAGGTTGACCCCGTAGCTCATCAACCCGCCGGCTGGGGTGAACTCTCGCGAAATCCATAGATCGTGGGCATCCGTCACACCAACCGGTCAAATACGCATTGGCGCAGTCCCGAGATTGCGTTTGTTTCCCTGGTGAGCGTCGGTGCGTGACTAGCCCGTGCCGGAGCTCTCTTTTTGGCGCGCAACTCTGCCTGTCGAGCAGTTCTAGGTCTTCTTGACGAACAGCTGACACCAGCCGCTCGGGCTGATTTCGCCTTCGACGACCTTGCACGCGTTCGGCGGTTCGAAGAGCATGCAGCCGTCGCAACGCTGGTCGCCCTTCGGCGTACCCTGATATTTGGCGTCCGCCTGGCCCATCTTTTCCTGCGCCTCCGCTGGCGGGACCACCGTGGCGGCGACCGCCGCGCCGAGCGCAAGCGCCGTGCCGGTGACCACCACGCGGCGCGAGATGCGTTCGCAATCGTTCCTGCTGTCAGTCATGATCGAACTCCCATGAGATCGCAAAACGGTCATCGCGTATGGTCGCACGGCACCGGCACTCTTACAAACAACACGGTTGGAGACCTTGGAAAGGACATGGGCGGCGGCGATGCGGAGCGGTGGCGCCCGGTGGTGCGGGGTCGAAACCGCGGCATTTTTTATTTCAAGGGGCGGGTTAATCGGCGCTGTTCCCTGCGACGGTACGTGTTGCTGACCATGGCTTTCTGTACTGGACCCCAATTTTGCTGCAATTGTATCGATGATGCAATGCAAATGCTAAAGGCATGCTGTTCTTCATTCACCTCGAGAGCCGCGGCGCTCTTGCTGGAATGACGGCGGCGGGGGCGCAGGTGTTGCGATTGCTGATCTTATCAGGACGGTCTCGGGCTCCACAATAAGAAGTCGGCAACCAGCAGCGCCTTCGGCTTGAGGCCGCCAAGACGGCCCAGATGAGAAAGTGGAGCACCCCACCCCTCCGCCCAATCCCGCTGTAGCAGAAGGCGAGGGTTCGCGATGAACAACAAAGCTGATCTCACGGCTGTCCTGGCAGCGCCCCCGAATTTGAATCAAAAGCTTGACGGGATAAGCGTATCGGCGACTAGCTCGCCAGCATCTGATGGATTGCATTGCCCAAGTCATGCCTGCGATAGGGTTTGCTCAGGAGTACGTCGCCATCATCAAGCATTGGTCCGTTCGACAGCGAAGTGCCAGGAAAGCCGGACGTAAATAGAACTTTGAGATTCGAACGCATCGCCTTCGCCTTGATAGCGAGCTCCTTGCCGTTAAGTCCGCCGGGCATGATGATATCGGTGAACAACAAATCAATTTTTTCCTCGCCGTCCAGCAACTTCAAAGCATCCGCCGCATCGGTTGCCTCAAGCACCTTGTAGCCAAGGTTCGAAAGCTGGTTGACTATTGTCGCCCGAACGAGAGAATTGTCGTCGACGGCTAATATCACCTTGCCGCGGCCGGCACGCGCCGGAGCGCGGTCGCGCGGTGGCGCTTCTGGCTCCAATTGTGATGCCACGGCGAATGGCAGATAGATCCTGAAAGTCGTCCCTACGCCCGCCTCGCTGTAAGCGGTAATGTACCCGCCAGACTGCCTCACGAAGCCGTACACCATGCTCAAGCCCAGCCCGGTCCCCGCACCTGGTCCCTTGGTTGTAAAGAATGGTTCGAAGATCCGAGCCAGCGTTTCGGGCCGCATGCCGTAGCCGGTGTCCATGAGCTCAATGACCACATACGAACCCGGTGGAATTGCGATGTTAGAGTCGCAAAAATCTCCCTCTATCTCCGCATTATAAGTCCCGACGCACAGTGTACCGCCTTCGGGCATCGCGTCCCGAGCGTTGATCGCGATGTTCATGACTGCGGTCTGTAACTGAGATTCATCCACCAGCGCCGCCCAAAGATCGGAGCTCATCAGCAGTTTTACCGTGACGTTTTCCCCCAGCGTTCGACTTAGCAGGCGCGTCGTGCTGTCCAATAGGCGGTTCACATCGACCCGCTTGGGCTGTAGTGGCTGGCGGCGCGAAAAGGCTAGCATCTGCCGTGTAAGTTCGGCGCCGCGTTCACTCGCATGCAGTATGGTCTCGAGTCTCTGCCGGGCAGCACTGTTGCCGGCGATATCATCAGCAAGAAGATCTAAATTACCAATGATGGTCGTAAGCAGATTGTTGAAATCATGGGCCACGCCACCAGTCAATTTACCGATAGCTTCCATTTTTTGAGCCTGACGAAGTTGCGCTTCGGCCGCGAATTTCTCGGTCAGATCCCTGATGAATCCATTGAAAAGGCAGCCGCCTTGACGCTGCAGGCTGGTGACGGCGATTTCGACTTGCATTCGCGTCCCATCTTTGCGCAGCGCCTCGATCTCCCTGCGCTTACCAGAAATCTTGCCGGCACCGCTCTGCAGAAAGCGCGCGAGACCTTCTCGATGAGCGGCTCGGTAATTTTCCGGCACGATTAGATCGGCGAGCGAGCACCCTATGGCCTCGTCGCGCGACCACCCGAATAGGTTTTCGGATTGCGGATTCCACTCGACGATTTGGCCGGCCTCGTCCATCTGCACGAACGCATCAAGCGCGGTCCCGATGATGCCGCGCGCCATTTGCTCGCTCTCGAGGAGGGCCTCGCGCGCCTTGGTGCTCTCGGTAACGTCGATAATGACGCTAAATCTCGCAGGCCGGCCTTGGTAATTCATCTGGCGGGAATAAACCTCGGCCACGAATTCGGTCCCGTCGGACTTCACGTTCCGCCAATTTTTGGCGATCTGGTATCCATCCATAGCTTTCAGGGCGGCCAGGAATTTCCCGTGGTCCTCAGCTGCCTGAATATCGAGCACAGTCAGATCGAGAAATTGCTGACGACCGTAACCGTAATGATCGAGCGCAACGTCGTTGGCGGCAACGATACGTAGGCTTTCAAGATCAAATACGTACATCGGCAGAGGATTGCTCTCGAATAGTAAGCGGAACGAGGCTTCGCGCTGTTTGAGTTCCGTTATGTCGATACGTACTCCAATACTGCCGCCGTCAGCAGTACGGCGTTCTTCGACGCGCACCCATCGGTCCCCTTTCAGCTGCGTTTCATGACAGCTCCGGGATCGCATGCGTCGCGCAAGCCACTCCTCTTCGCGCCCTTGGGCTTTAGGGAACTGGCCGTTCGCGAGCGCCAAGCGAATGACATCTTCGAACCGTCTACCAACTTCGATGAATTCGGCGATCTCGGGGTACAACTCCACATAGCGTTTGTTCCACAGAACAAATCTGTCCTCGTTGTCCAAAAGCGCGAGCCCCTCGGGCAGAATGTTGAACGCATCAAGAAGGCGGGCGCGCGCGAGGTCGCCGCGCCGGCGATCGCGCATCTCGATGGCGACACCGGCCAAGGTCAGAAGGATGATGGCGAAGCTCGCAATTGCTACCGCGATCGCCATCAAGCCGACCGGAATCGCCGAGGGCGAGAATTCAACCCTCGGATCCGGAACGATCGAAGCCGCGCCCATAGCAGTGAAGTGATGGCTACAAATCGCAACGGTCAGGAGCATCGCGCCGATAAGCTTACATTTCAGCCGATCGACGTGCAGTCCGACCGCCAACGCGATGGCCCCGATCAATCCGCCGAGCGCAATCGATGCTGTCACCAAGACCGGGTCCCAAATAATTCGTCCCTGAATCTCGAACGCGGCCATGCCCGTGTAGTGCATGGCAGCAATGCCACCGCCTACCATGGCGCCGCCGATCCAGGCGGCGGCGGTCCACTCTGCCGTTACGGCAACCGCCAAGCCTGTGCCGGTCAGTATGATCGCGGCCACAAGCGAGAGGATCGTAAGGGCAACGTTGTAGGCGCTCGGTATCCCTGGCGAAAACGCCAGCATGGCAATGAAATGCGTCGCCCAGATTCCAAATCCGGTTGAGGCCGCTGAAACGACAAGCCAAGCAAGACGCACATAGCCTGTCGATCTGCGCATATGATGCAGCAGGCTGATGGCGGTGAACGAGGCAAGCGCGCAAATCAGGACTGCCAGCGCGACCAGCCGGATATCATGTTCGCTTACAATACAATTGTAGACGGTTAACATGTTAGTCCTACTAGAGACCAGTTTCAGTTCACAAAAAAAGACAAATACCGAAAGATGAGGCGCTTTCAAGCGTTTTTTCTGGCTTTCGCCTGACCAACATTTGCATGTATAAAGAGGGACAATATGGAATCAAGCAAATCCAAAGTCACGATCTGACGTTGTGGGTGGGAGTGTCCGACCTGCCATTCCTTGCTCACTGAATCTGCGCGGTGCGGCCTCACCATGTGCGAGCGGCACGGGGCTATGATATCGTGGCCCATGAGATCTAAATGGACCTTCCAGGCAAGGCGAATCTCGAACAATGGAGCCTCGCCGCGGTACTGTCGCTGATGAAGATTCCGCGCCATCCGGATATCGCCTCAGGCAGGGCGTGGCCGATCCTCCGTTGAGGTGAGCATGGGCAAGATCATCAAGACGGTCACTGCGGACGCAGAAAGCTATCGAGCGGACTGGGCGTACCGGTCCATCAACAGCACGCACGCGGATGTGGTGGTGACCGACAATTACGGGGCGCCGGTCGCGATTATTGAATACCACGACGGCTCCGACCGGGAGGGAACCAGTAAGCGCGATCAGGTGAAATCCATCGCCAGGGGATTCGTCTCATTGAACTGCTCCCGGACATGGACAGGCACACGCGATAACGGATCCTCGCCCAGGCATTCAAGACATACCGATCACGCATTGGCGTGGGTTAAAGCAGCCGCAATACAGGCGTCATTCATACAGATCGGCTCGCCATTCCGTCTGAATATTTCAACGAATCTCCCTTGCCGGATGTCCCAGGGTGGGCCGGGCGGCATGGCATGGGCGCTCCGACGACTATGGGATCTCATACACCATAAGCTCGTGCGCGATGCCGTGCAGCGATGCGCGCTGCGGCACCGGCTTGAGGTTACTCATCTTAAGGATTGAGGACGAGCCGGGATATTCGACTACTGGTCCAGTCGCAAAGATCGCACGTGACGCCGCAAGTCCCTGCACACGGGAAGCGATGTTTACCGTCTGACCGAAATAATCCTGTCGATCGTTGAGCGTGACGGCGAGGCACGGGCCCTCATGAATACCGATCTTGAGCTGCAGGTCCCGGTTGTCATGCCTGAGCTTGCGCATCTCGTCTCGCATCCGCAACGCGGCTGCTACTGCTTTGTCGGGTGTCGGGAACGTCGCCATGACGGCGTCGCCATTAGTTTTCACCACGGCGCCAGCTTCCGATGCAATGATCTCGTTAAGCAGTCGGAAATGCGCGCGCACGAGATCGTACGCAACAAGATCACCAACCCGGTCATACAGTTCGGTCGAACCTTTGAGGTCCGTGAACAGGAAAGTGAGGCTGGTGATCTTTAGCCGCTGGTCGACGTGCAGCGTGTCCGTGCGGTAGATGTCACGGAAGGTCTGGTTAGAGAGCAGGCGCTTGGCAGTGAGGAACGGCCGGCGCTTGCCAAGCAATGCGTGGAGGCCCTCGCCGGCGATCCACACTCCCGGCAGTGTCCGCAAGTCGGTCCGATTCTCCAACGACAACCTCAACGGGCCGGGACACATAGGAAGTGTGGCGTGCGGAGCGCTCACCTTGTTGAAAACCACCGTGAGACTTTGGCGGTCGCGCGTCGGTTGCCCCTTCACGTCGAGGAATTGTGCCGAATGGGTAACTGGTTCGAACACGATCACGAACTCAGCCGGCAGGTGCAGCGACAGCGAGGCTCTTTCGCCGGGCGGCAGTTCGATTGAGTCGAGGACGAGCTCGTTGATAATGTCCTCAAAATTGTCCGGCACATCGATGCCGGAGCTCCAGAAGATCTGTCGATAGTATTCCCACATCGGCAGTGTGTGCGGATCATGGGAGGTTATTCGGCGCACGCGCGGGCTCACAGTGAAGGACACTTCGACCATCTCGTCTAACGTGGGTTCGTAGCCCGCACCACATAGCGCGCAGCTGTAGTCCTCGGCGTGGACCGTCTTGAGCGAAGTATTGGCATCCAGCACTCCGCCGCAGCCCGGGCACAGCACGTTCCAGGAAAGATCAAACAATCCCACTCGCGCCGCGTGCAGGAACGCAGCGATGACGCGGCCCTCGTCCAGTTTAGCTTTAGCAGCGAAATCCAGCGCGTTAACGCGGTTGAGCGCACGGTCTGTCCCCGTGCGCACTAGCGCTTCAATGGCGGCCACCGAATCCGCGTCCGCGGATTGCCGCAGGACAGAGAACAGAGCATCTGCTTCGCTCGCCCTGAGATTATTCATGGTCGAACTCCTCGCAAAAACGCTTGGCTACCTGAGAGATTCTGCAGGTCCACATCGAACTGAGGTATTGAGACCCTTGCGCTGGTCATTAAGGGCAAACCAATATGTTGGCCTACTAAACCGGCTCAACCAGAGAGCAACCATTAGGGGCTGACAAGCCTGTCAAACTGCACTCGTCCACGCATGTTACGCTCTTGGAAGCGCTTAGAGAAGGGGCGTTTGGCGGGCCCCCCGGGGACCGGGCGGCGCATCGCGCGACCGCACGCCTGTGGTTCTTTCTGTGCCGTTCCAAACGGATCCAGATGTGCTACGGCAAGTCCGCTCGGATTCTTTCTCGTCGCAACGGCAGTGATCTTGGCTCAGTGGAGAAATCCAAGGATCAGTCTGGTGCGGCTGGCGGTATTGCCACCTTGATGTCATGTTCGTCGGCTAGTCGATTCCGTGTCGCAGCCATCCCCCAAGATCACCCGCTTGTCCGGATCGTGCAACCCGCTGGCGAGCAGCAGACATTCGAGAATGCACATCCGATACAAGTCGGGAGACACGCGATTCCCCGCCCGATTTCAAAAACTTGACAAGAAAATTTCAAGGCAGGTGTGCTTCGTTTCCAACGCGTTTACCGACCGCGGCTCATTGATTAGACGAAATGCCACAGTTCGCGCTCACACGATCGCGCCGTGCACACTTGGCCTTGGTGGTCAATAGCCGAGCGCCTTCTGAAGCCCTTCAAGGTAGCCATCATCATTCGCGCGACTCGCTCCGTCGCGATCGGGTACTCGGCTGTCGGTGTCCGCAGCCGAGGGCTGTGAACCCATCCATTCTGAGACCGTGGCAAGTTCGTCCGCAGCGAGGGCTTATCGCTGGCGACGAAGCCAATAGCCGCCATCCCGAGGGCGAGTGCTGGGGCAACGAGGTGAATGTGGCCATCAGATGGGGCGTCAGCAGCCCTGGTTAATGTGCAGGTCGAGGATCGTTGGGCCATGGCAGACCTCTTACTCCCCAGCATGCCCCACCAGGTAGGACGGGGTTTGTGACGTGGGTCACAGGCCTCGCGATTTGTTCTTGCCACCAAAGGCGGCAAGGCATTCATTCCCTTGCGGCCACCCGAAATGGGCGGCTGAGATAGGCGAAGATTGTCCTCCGAAAAATGCTATCGCGCATTTGTCGGTGTAAACTCCCCGTTGCCGTGGTGGAAAACTCCGTCAGGTCCCGACGGGACCCTGGTGGCCGAAACAAATTGCGGACCGGCTCAAAAAACTCGGCATGTCCCAGTACACCAATCATTGTCTCGTGATCAATCGGTCTTCCGTGCGCCCCGATCGGCGACGGCTCGATCGACGGCGCCGATCCGCCGAGGGTGGCCCGGAAATCCGTGTCCACGGGTTTAGGCAACACTGGCACATACTCCCGACCTTTATTTTGCGCGGACCAGCCCTACGTCGGGCGTGCGAGCAGTGGGCACACGCACACCGCGATAGCCTTCTTGCTCAGACCAACTGCCAGCATTACAGCGGTCGGCTCCCAAGCTGAGTCGTCGGCCAGTGAAGGCGTGGCCCGCCGCTCCCCCACGCCAAACTCGCGATCAGAACCACCGTGCCGCACGATTTCGGCCCGGCGACTCTGCAATTCTTTTCATGTTCTGCGGATGTTGCCGAGATGGGCGCCCAAAGCACAGCCGCCCCGTGACCGTACCTAGCGGCCGAGCACCTGCAGCCCGATTCGGCGGCGGCATCTGTAGCGCAGCAAGACCTAGGGAATGTTCAGATCGCCTTGACCCGCTAACGACCTCTTATGACCCAACCCAAATGCGACATGGCGCTTGCCGACCGCCCGACCGCACCAGGGGCGGGATAAGCGGCCTCCGACGTGACCCGTTTCCAATGTGAGCCGCTTCACGCGCCGAGCCAGGTGAGGTGTGTTATTGTTAATGATCGGGTTCTCAGATGGGGTGAGATGAAGTGTCCGGCGCCATTACCGAAACCAATGCCTCGTGTTGCTGCGTTGGGCGAGGTCGCCATGAAAGATCGCACGAACCGACGTGGATAGGTCCGCAGATCCTGCCGCCGGCAAACTGAATGGCGAACTCTACACTTGGCTGCGATCCGGCTTTAGCGATGCCGATTATCGACTTTGCGAGTTTCCAAGCCGTCAACGAGCCCATCGAAGGGGTAAGGAATTGACACAAAACCGAAGCGCGGATGCGCTCCGACCGTACAACTCGCGTTCGCTGTGAGAGGACGTGTCATGGAGTTCGGCTATTTCACGTTGAGCGACAATCATTACGAAAACAACACACGCACATCAAACCAATTCATTGCCGACATCACCGACGAGGCGCTGTACGCCGATGTGATCGGCATGCATTCGGCATGGATCGGCGAACATCACTTCAACTCGCTCGGCATTCTTTCTTGCCCAGACATGGTGTTGTCCTATATCGCATCGCGCACGCGGAACATCCGGCTGGCGCCCGCCGTGACGGTGCTGCCCTTGCATCATCCGATTCGCGTGGCTGAACAATGGGCGACTCTTGATCTCTTGAGCAACGGGCGCGTCGATTTTGCCGCGGGGCGAGGCTACGATCGGCGCGAGTATTCGCCCTTCGGGGTTTCTTTCGAAGACAATCAGGGGATATTTGAGGAGGGTTTGGAACTTGTGCGCATGCTGTGGGCAGCAGAGGGACGCATATCGCATCGTGGCATGCACTACTCCTTCGATGATGTGCGGATAACCCCTAAACCAGTGCAGCAGCCAATCCCGACGTATGTCGGATCTTTCTCGAAACCTTCTATCGAGCTTGCTGCGCGGCTCGGATGCGGCCTCATCGTCGCGCCATTTGCTGCTGCGATAAGCTTCGGCGGACTGAAGCAGGTCGCCGATCTCTATCATGAAGCCTGCGTCCGCCACGGCAATGAGCCGGGTCGCTTGATGTGCAGCTATTTCACGCACTTCGCCGACACCCAGGCGCAGGAGGAAGCGCAACGAATTCGTCAAATACGCTATTACAGAGAGTGCGCCATCCCGGCATTGCCCAGCGACCCAAAAACGACACCGCCAAGTTATAGATATTTTGTCGAGATGGTCGAGCGTTTGCAAAAGGTAAAGCCCGAGGATCTGACGGAAAACTCCGTTCTGCTGGGCGACTCGTCTCGCATCGCGGAGACCTTGAAAAAAGTCGAGGCCGCCGGTTTCGAAGAGGTCATCTTGTACTTCAATGTAGGGCTGAAGCCGCATGCCCAGGTGAAGGATGAAATGGCGCGGTTCATGGAAGAAGTCGCGCCCGTTTTTGATGGCAAGCATAAGGATCGTTCCGTGGCATGACACGCTGGGTGAGTCGGCCGCTGGAATTGCACCAGCGGCCGCTCGTAGAACTGTGCCTGCAGCACACAAGGGCGCAAAAATACAGACCATCAGCCGGCACCCCTATAGATGTGATGCAATCCAGCCGACGCTGTAACGGGCACGGGCTTACTGCCGAGTTCTTAGCCGACAAGCCGCTGTTTGCCGACATTACAATCGCTGGCGACCGCTTCGCTCGTTGGGCCAGGCAGTTCCATGCGGCGAGACAAGGCCCCTCCCTCGGCAAGCATACCGAAAGATCGTCGCGGAACCTGTGCTTGGCGGGTTACACCACATTTACCGCGCTGCCGCATGGCAAGTTTTTGCGCCCCACAGGTGGGGACGCTGCCGCCTGAGAACAATAACCTGATGTCGCAGGGCGATGAGCTCAAGCTCCAGCGATGCGCGGCTGCGGACGCGGAACGAGAGCAGGGAAACCAAAGTCGACAGAATCGTGATCATGCACCCCAAGGTAAGGCTGCGGTGCCGGTGAAATTCCTCAATCTCTCTCGACAGTTCACGGTTTTGAGTAGGGACAGGCGCCGCAATCGAATGGCTCATTGCCGCGATCTTGGATAAGCTACCCATTGCGGTACTACGCGTGAAGATTTGCGCGTGTGTCCGCTCACAGCTTTGTCGTTTGCTTTGAAGGGAAGCAACAGGGGGGGGTCATGCGTAAGCTGTTGATTATCTTGGTCAGTGCTCTTGCATTGATCGTGGTCGCGCAATTTATCTACGCTGTGAACTATGACGACGCGCACCCTCCACCGCCGCGTGACTATCCCTTGGGTGGTGAGAACGGGATCGTAGGCTTTGACGACGTGACTGCTTGTAGACAGCAGGCAACATTTGATCGCCTGTCAGAGCTTTATGCTAAAGATCGATTGGCGCACAGCAAGTTGCTGATTGAGATGATCGTCTCGGGTCACTGCATCGCGCTGGCGAAAGGTCAAAAAGTCGAGGTTGAGCACCTAACGTTGACGGGACGCGCGTGTGTCCGCAAGCTGGATGACACCGACTGTTGGTACACGGCCACCAAGCTGTTACGGCGAGATTTGCAACAAGCGAAGGCAGAAGATGAAGAGAAAAACAGATGACGAAGGCCTTTACCGTCGGATTTCGAGCGGGGCCGACGCCGCGGCGACGGACCGCACCGCGAATAGAATCGGGAGCAGAACTGACACGCTAGTCAAATGCCTCCTGAGCCTACTCATCGCTTGCTCCATGTTCTTTGGTGCGCCGTAGACCGGGAACCGCGGCGTCGCGACCCTCGGAGTGGTGGCTCAGAGATTGACCAAAAGATTGATTGCGTTTGGATTGGATCTGAAGCGTTTTGCTACGGACGGTCGACTTCTCCTCGCGGAAAGAAGGTCGCGGGCAACGACCTTGAGGCCGAGCCAGTCTTCTCATTGCTGGAGAACAGGTATGATACGCCTCTGGTCGAAGCTGAATACAAGTTGGAAGCGGCTGCGGCCGACCCTAATGCGG
>Ga0126381_100006084_pt1 | contig 13332 bp, 21 predicted proteins | sample PanSoiMetPlot_28_FD_96465 | JGI IMG/M metagenome (GOLD analysis project Ga0126381, IMG submission 96465) | Tropical forest soil microbial communities from Panama - MetaG Plot_28 | ecosystem: Environmental > Terrestrial > Soil > Tropical forest > Bulk soil | place: Panama | collected 2016-02-17
ATCGGGAATGGCGCGCCGTCCTATCGGTAATGGCGCTATTTGCCGGGCGTCCACCCTATCGGGGAATGGCAACCGACCTCGCATGCGCGATGGCTTGAAACCCTATGGGGGCACCTAAAGAAAAGGTGCTTATTGTCGTCCACGGCTATGTATATGTCGTGACCTCCACCGGGCACGACTTGCTCTATGACCATTGGCGTGGCGTCTGCCGTGTCGGTGTCTACGGTAATGGTTATCTTAGGCACTGAGCTTCCTTGCCTTCCTAGCCTTTTCAGCGGCCCATTGGTGCGCGTTGAATGCTTGGTGGCATTCGGTGCATGGTATCTGGCCCGCTCGCTTATGGCGGTAATAGCCTTTGGGGGTGCCTACGGCGTCACCGTGAACTTCTGCCAGTAGCGGACCGAATACAGCGCCAGCGATAATGGCGCGGCGTTCGTTGACGGTGCGACCTCCCCACATTCCCTCATCTATCTGGTTGTCTATGGCGTACTTAAGGCACTCGGATTGGACGGGGCACGTGGCGCATATGCGCTTGGCTTCACCGTAGAAGTTATCCCCGCTAGCGTCGGGGAAGAATAGGTTGACGTCGGTTGGCTTGCATACGGCGCTAAGTCGCCAGTTGGCTACCATCTCTACTCCATGCCCGGTAGGGCTTGCTGATTCGGATTAGGGGAATGCTCGAAGGCATCTAGCCTTCGGCGTGCGCGGTGGAGCTTGCGCGCAAGGTTCCACCACACTTCACATTTGGCGTACACGTCCGATCCCGCTTGGTGGCACCTTGAGCAGTGCTGGTTATGCACGTGCAGTTCGGCGTCGGTGGCCGCAATCGTGGCGCGTAGGTCTTGGCGCTGTAGCCGCTCAGCGCCGGGAAGCGTCTTGCTCATCTCGATACCGCTCTAGCTGTCGGTGTTGGTGTGGTCCCAGGACGCGCCCAGACTGGCCGTAGCGCGTTTGGGGGTAGGGGGTGATGGTGTTGTGACCCCCCGGCCCGATCGTTAGCTCTACGGGCACTACAGCGCCGTCCGAGAGCGACCACCCGGGGGCGTAGGTAGCGGCCAGCGTGTAGGTGGCCTTGGGGCGCACGTAGACGCCCTGACGGCCGTTGGCCATCTGCCACCCAAGCTTGGGCCACGTCCACGCCTCTAGCTTCCCCTGAGCGCCGTACACGGCCGACGCTGGCACCCCCGACCGCCGCGCTTGCTGGTCTAGCTCCATGTGCTGAGGTCCGATCACCTTGACGCGCCGGTAGTGGCGCTTGGGGCGCACCACGAATGGCGCTACGTCTTGGTTGATGGCCGCTAGCTGGTCTACGCCCTTGGCGGTGCAGATAAACCCGTCGGTGTCACTGACAACCATGTTGCCATCACCAACACGGCGTATAGCACGGCCAAGAGCAACGCGCACGTGAGACTCAACAAAAGCAAGTACAGCAGGGTAGGCATTATCGGCTTGGTTGACGGCCGCGACCTGGTATCGCTTACCTCCAAAGTCGATGACACTGCACGGCACATTCTTTTGGTGGTGCCACCCCTCTTCATAGTTCCACCCCCTAATTGGTGACGGCCCTAGCTCTACTACCTCGAATCCTCGCTGCGCCCACTTGCCTACTGCTGAGCGCGCCCATACGCGGTGGACTAGCTTGGCTACCTCCGGTACTGCCTTGTTGTCTTCGCGCTGGCTATCTATGCACCACGTGGCCCATGGCCGCATGGCGTATCCCAATCGGTGCAGCCATCCCGCGCCGATGGATTCCAAGATGCCTAGGTCACGTGCCTCTTTGATATCCGGTCCGGCTAGAACCGTCTTGAAGCGGCCGACCGGATACCAGACGTTATGGCCAATGCGACATGGCACTATGGCTTGGTCGGTGTTAATGACGCATTCGGCTATCACGCCGTACCTTCGGCACTCTAGCCAACGGTGATCGGTGGGAAGGCTGGTGAAGGTGGCTTGCCTGCCAATGGGTAGCGGCAAGTCGCGGCAAGCCACGGTGTATGCCTTCTCAATATCAAGTTCGGTGTAATGGCCGTAGGTGAAACCTCCTGTTTGCCAGCACTGCCTACGGCCACCGTAGATGGCTTTACGGTCGTGGTCGCATTCTTCATCGTCTGGGCGTATCAGTATTCGCTCTGGTGTCGCTATGTGGCGCATGGCGTTCCACCCGCTGGCACTGCCCGTTAGGTTCCACCGGCCTAGGTCGTTATCGTCCCACCACTTCATTAGGGTGAGCATGGCCGCATGGAGTATGTCGGTATCCATCTGGCAGCGGTGTAGCCATTGCTCAAAGGTGTCATCTTCCTTGGGCAAAGGTGGCTTGCGCATGTCCATGGCTTCGGCCACGCGCTCTAGTGATGCCTGAAACCATGACCATGAATCGCTGAGCGTTAGCGAGTGGTCCGCTTTACGCATGCGGATAAACGGCGATCCCGAACCAACCGCAAATTCGGTTACCGTCCAACCGCGCTCCATAAGACCATCGGTTAGTTCCGAAGTGCAAAGGTCAAAGCCCAGATTGTGAGCGTACCCCCATACGGTGCGCCGCGCCTTGGCCCACTTATCTACGAGAGCGGCAAGGCCAGCGCCAGATATACCGTTCTGGGTTTCGCTCAAAGGCTTGGCACGCTTTGGTGCGCGACGGTCCGTAAACCGCGCGCACCAAAGGCGTAGCGACATGACCTCATCGTCACCTTCATAAACTGAGCGCGTTTCAGTATCGAAGGTGAACACACTTGGCGGCGTCCACGATGTGTGATTGGGGCGCAAGTAATGCACCGGCACATGGCGCTGAGGTCGTGGCATGGCGGTTAGCTGTCTAGCGTGGCCGCTAGGTTGCGCTGAGCTTCGACGGCCGCTGGCGTCCGCTGTAGCTGAGTCTTGCGCCATGCGTGATGGGCATTCATCATCTCGCGCACGTACTTGGTTTCTACGTCGGCCATGATTGCCCCCGTAGTCACTTCGCTCTTGGTGAAGTGATTCATGGTGCAGATTGCGGTTAGCACCACGTTGGATAGCGCGCGCATCACCGGCATGAAGTCCGGGCCATCACCGGCGTAGGGATTGCTGGCGCGGTAATGCTCAAATTCCGCTGCCACTTCGCCAGCGGCCGTGGCTATAGCCGCTATGCGCGACCAGTCGGCCGCTATCGGCTGCACGCCGTATTCTGGCGCGGCCATGTCATCTAGCCAAAGATCTACCTTGGCCATGTTGCTTATAGTGATTCCGTGCATGTTCTACACCGCCAATATGGCTATGGGGACGGCCGATACCAGAGTGTGGCCATACTTGTTGGCGAATGATTCGGCATCATCTAGCACGTCTGCCGTAACGTCCGCGATAGTTGGCCCTAGCGTAAGTGGCTGAGCGCTGGTCTTGATTTCCGTCTGCACGTTACCGGCGCTGTCTATATAGGTGTACTCGAATTTCACGTGATAGATCGGATAGGCGTTTTGCTCTTGGACGTCACGCGCGTATGGCGGGGAACTAATCATATCGGGGGTGATAACGGCGTTGGCGTCTGCGGCCGTGAATACCGCAGCGGCGTTAATCTCCCTACGCGCGTATCCGTACAGCGAAGATATAGATGAGTAATCCTCGAATTTGAGCGCTACGTTATTGTCTTCGCTCACTTGCTGGGCTAGCTGGATAGTGTCGGTAACGGTGAAACCGCTCTTAGCGGCGTCGTTAACGAGATTCCACCAGTAGCCCAGCAGTGAGCGAACTTGGTCGCTAAGACGCGCCATGGCTAGAACGGCAAAGGTTCGGCTACGTCGCTAGCCGTAGATGGTTGCGTATCTGGCCGTGGTGAATCTTCGGACGGGGGCGTAGGCGTGGACGGTGCAGACTTGGCGCGCGTCTTCCCACTGGCCGCACCATTGGCAGTAGGCGATTTGGTGCGCGTGTCGTTGGCCGCTATCTGGTCGAATTGCGCGCCGTAGCTCTCGGCTAGCTCTGGTGGCATGTCTGCCGTGGTTGCCGCTGCCAAGCCAAGCGCAAAGCCACTTATGCAAGATGGCCCAACGTTGGTGGTGTCGCCATTGGCCATGTCGGTGAAGAGCACCACGGCCGCTTCGCCTTCGCATAGCGTGCATACGAGATTTGCCATTACTCATCTTTCCTTGCCTCGAATCTCGGACACGGGCAGTAGCCCATGATTGGCCGCTTGTTGGCACCCCGACCGCGCCAACCAATTGGTATGCGCTTGGCACACGGCTTGGTTGGCGCGGTCGTGTGCATCATCTTGGCGTGGCCGCAATGAATGCACTTAGGGTTCCGTCTGCTATCCGGCATTGCCGGTAGTGTCGGCGAAGATGTCATGCACGCGAAGGTGCTGCGGATAGTAGCCGCGCTCAGACGGCCGCTCTGCCTTGCACCACTCCACCATGGCGGGGAACCACCCGTGCGCGTAGAGCGACGCTATCTGGCCGACTACGGCCACGCTGCCCGTGGTCTTCACGTATTCCTTACCCGTCTTGGGGTCGGTGAGATGGCAGACAAGGAATACGCCTAGGCCACCACGGAATGTGGACGGCCGACGCTCCACGCGCGTGAGCTTTAGCCGCTTGCCGATGATGTCGTCTACGTCGGACGTTTCCCATGGCTCATCGAGTTGATCCCACGTGGTGGCCGACAGAATCTTGGCCAAGATGTCTTCTGTGCCCCCGCCGTTGCTGGCCGGGATCATCACGGCCATCTCGGCGAAGGTTTCCAAGAGCTTAGTGTCGGTGATGGTTGCCACTTCGGCCGACTGCTGGTCGTCTACCGACTGGCGTGATGGGGTGTTGGCGTTAGCCATTGTGCTGCCCTACTTTCCTTGTTGGTGTTACTCGTTGGTTGAGTGAAGACGTATTGGAGATATGGCGCACGCCGTCTTCCCATCTTCGGTACGCCACAAGAGGGATAGATAGAACCGCCATACGGGCAACCGGCAATAGCGGCACGTGCGATGTTCCACGACCTCTACGCTAAACGATTCGCCCACGGCTTTTCACCTTGCGTTCTGGCCTACGCCCCAACGCGCAAATGTGATACCAAAGCGCCTTGGATAGCGTGACGTTATCTATTTGCTCGGACTCATCGCTAAGCGGCTTGCTGGCCACGAATATGTGGCCGCAATCGGCGCACATGATGCACGCGCCTTCATCGTTGCAAATGCTAGCGATAATGGTTGCCCGCAAATGGCCAGCGCCCCCCCCGCTTGTGTGCGAGGGGGGCGCTTGGCCGTTGGTTGTCATTTTGCGGTGCCGGGAACCCTAGCCGAATCCCCGCGCCCCTCGAATGGCCGCGCCGAATAGCGGACGCCCAGGAATGCGCCGTCTGCCGTGGCTTCGGCCGGTGTGGCTTCGCCAGTCTCGGACTTGGTGTAGTGGCCGACCTTGCCGAATCGCACGGTGATCTGGCCCATGGGCGCATCGGTGTCACGGTGCGGAATGTCGCCCGTGGTCGGCCGGTACTTGGCGTAGCGGGTGGCGGCCTTGATGAAGGCTTCGCCTTGCGCCTCACTGGCTAGCGGCTGAACTGTCCAGTAGGGATCGACGCGCACGCGCTTGGCCGATGAGTTGGCCTTGGCCTTGATGCGCGCGACGGTCTTCATAAGAGAGACCTCTACGCGCTGCCTGATTGGTTCGGGAGTCTCGGCTATGGCGTCAACCTTGCGGTCAACAGTGGCCGTCTTGGACGGCGCGGCCATGGGCGCGGCCAGTTCTGCCCAATCGAATGTGGGCTTGGCAGTTGGCGTCCGGCCGTTGGTGTCGGCCGCTGGCGCGTCGGTGGTGGTGGGGGTGGTGGTGGTGCTGGTCTTGCCTGCCATGTGGTCACCTTCCTTGGTGTGTCGGTCATGGCCGGGGAGGATTCCCCGCGCCCACCCCCGGCCGCATACACCGGGGGTGAGCGCCAAGCGTCCTACGTGGCCGACTGGTCGCGGGTGGCGTAGCTAATGAGGTTGGTGATCATGACGAACCAGTCAACGCTAGTGGCGTCGGTTGGCGTCCACGCTGGTGGCTTGGTGTCGGTGGTCATGTCATGCGCCTTCGCGCTCGTAGCGGTTGGCGCTGGCCTTGGTGCGAATCTCTTTGACGGCGTAGTCAAAGCTGGTGTGAATGGTGCGCGCGCTGTACTCATCGAGAGCGCCCACGGCCGTGAGGTCGTCAAGGCGCTCCCGTAGGTCTTCGATGGAGTCAAGCGCAAGCTTGGCCATGCCGATGACCTCGTAGTTGCGGTCGGCGTTCCTCAGTGACCGCTCCCGCGCCGTGTAGGTGGCGTGGGGGTCGTTGTGGTAGGTGACGCTGTAGATGGTGTCGCCAGCGTCGTTGGCGGTCACGCTCTCGATGGTGGCGCGCTCACCCGTGTAGCGGTTGTAGACCTCTTCGCCTTCGGCGTACTTAGCGGTCATGTCCTGCACCTTCCTTTGCCGGTGGGCTTGTGCCCACCACCAGTATGGGGGGCATACCCCCCGGAGGTCAAGAACCTCTTTTGGTGCTCAGGTATTCCCGCAAGCGGTTAGGTCTCAGTCTCTAGCAAAGTCATGGTGAACGATAGCGAGAATGAGGCGGCGTTGTGATTGGTGCCGGTGGCCACACACTGGTAACGGGGTAGCGCCATGGCTTGGAATAGTGAGCCCTTGGCGTTGGTGAAGTTGTCATAGACAAAGTTGTTACTAGCCATGCCGAATACCGAACCAATGCCGGTAACCGCAAACTCCCCATCGGCAAGGCCACTACTGGTAAGGCCAAAGAAGTTGGCTTGGCCAGCGTAAAGAGGCAGAAGGCGCGTCCACACTCCCCCGCTTCCCAATGCGCCGGGTGATGACGCGCCGATGATGTCCCCCGATACATCCTGCCCGGCCTTGGTGAAACTGGCCGACTGAAAAGCGCTAGTGCGCATGTCTGAGCGCGTGAAGATACGGCTAGAGGCGAAGACGCGAACGTCTACGTTAACGGCGTCGGCCGAAGCGGCGTCATTGGTAACGGTGACGCGACATTGGTTAGCGGCCGATGGCCCACGGCCGGTAAGGCTATGGGAAGTGCCAGCAGGACCACTGCACACCACCCAATCTTCGGTTAGCAGGATGATTCCGCTATTGGCGTCGCGCCAGTCGAAGGTAATCTTGACGAATGACAGTGCCACCAAGCTTGCGTTATTGGCTATGTTGAACTGGCATTCATAACCTATCTGAGTGGTATTAAAGAATCCCGTATTCTGGTTGGTGCCAGCGAGGATGTTAGATAGCGTGGTGCTTACTATCTGGGTGTTGGCGTGCAGCAATGGCACGCCGCCGGGAGTGCCCCCCGGATTGCCGGTAGCTATCGCTGCGGCCACGGCGTTTGGCTCTAGCCAATCTGGATAGTCGCTCATCGGTCATTCCCTAACGGTGTGGTTCTCGATATGGCGGTTAAGGCGTTCCTCTATGCGGCCAACGTCTTGCGCATGCCCCGCGCGCCAAACCTCAGCTTGCGCCATGAATGCGGTTACGGTGCCGTTGAGCTTCCCCGTCTTGAATGCCACCACAAGCAAGGTGCCCAATATGGTTAGTACGGCCGCGCTAGCCGATACGACTAGCGCGGCCGTATCTGTCGTCATGCCTTCGGCTTGCGGGCAAAGTAGCGGTTGTAAATCGCTACGGCCAACGGACCGTGCAAGACGCCGCATATGGCAATAGCCAGCGTGAACCAGTTAGCTGGTGTCATGGAGTGGTGCCCCCGTTCGGTGTAGTGCCTTTTGGCGTGGCGCGGACCGTGGCCGCTACGTCTGCCATGGCCGCGCGATGCTTGGCGATATTGGCGGTTGCCGTACCCACCTTGGCCAAGAGGTCTTTGACGTTGGCGGGTGGGATGTTATCGGCCATCGGTGCCCCCTATGTTGTGCCGGGTATTACGGCCGCTTGCGGTGGCGCTGGCCCACCGGGTGGCGGATTCGGTAGCGCCGTCTTCATCTTGATACTGAGCAACGCCCACGCATCAAACGGCGTGTAGCCAATGTTAACCAGTTCCGTGATGGCTTGGTCTTGGCTGAATATGCCTAGCTCGAAGGCGTCCGCAATCTGAGCTTCGGTCAACACCTTCACCGTAATGGAGTTTTCAACTTCCCAGCTACGCAATATGCCTTCGATGGTTACTGGCGCTATGCCTAGCTGGGTAAGACTGTCGGTTGCCGTCTGTAGCGTGATCTTGCGGTTGGCAAATAGCGTCCGTATGCGCGTGAGTGCGTTGTTAAGCGCCGTGAACGCTCGTTGCATGTCTTCATACAAGAGCATGAAGTCGGCCGCTATAGGCGTGACGTGGAGCGCGTAGAGGATAGGTCTAGCTTGGTCGGCCGTTATGAGTTGCTGATAATAGGCTTGCAACACCATCGACACGGTAGCGCCCCGGTAATCGCTAAGCGCTTCGGTGTGCGCCTCATCAACCATCTGGCCAATGAGTGCATCGGACATGCCAAGCTTGGTGTAGTAGTCCGTGGCTTGCTCGTTGGTTATCACGCCATGCGCAAGCAATGTGGTTATCGTGCCTTCGCTTGGCTGATACTCAGCGAACCGCTTGTAAACGTCTTGCCACTTATCGCGCCACCGGCCTTCATGGAAGCCTTGCGCGTATGACGTGACGTTCTGGCCTAGGCCATCCCACGGGATGAATCCGCGATTGGCCATGCTGATTAGCTCTAGCGGCGTTGGCGATTCGCCACGGGTATGGAATAGCAGTGACCACCATTCGGGATCACCACCGAATCTGGCGTATAGCTCTTGTGATTCCTCATCGGTGACTTGGCCGACTAGCCGCGCCTCTAGCGCGTCGGTTGGCGTTGGCCATAGCTTGGCCAAGCCTTGGATCATGGCTATCCACTTATCGGCCAACCGGCCTTCGCGTATGCCTTGCACGAATCCGACGCCATTGGCACTGCCAGCATCGAACGGGATAAGGCCACGGCGCAAGGCTTCGGCTAGTTCGGTTGGGCTTGGCGCGTCTGCGGCCAGTTCCACCATGACCGCAAAGTCGGTGGCGTCTACTCCCGCTATTGCCGCTAGCGATTCGGCGTGACCTTGGGCCATGAATCCGCGCACTACTGCTTGCGCCAAGTCTGGTGGCGACAGTAGCGCCTTGGTTAGCTCGAATAGCGTTGGTCCCCACTTGTTGTGTAGGCGCGATTCGGCTATGGCTTGCTCGTAGCTGGTTGAGTCCGGTCCCATGCCTGATTTGGCTATGAAGCCACGGCGCAATGCTTCGGCCGCTTGCTCTGGGCCTATGCCGTCGCCCGCTAGCAACGTCATGGTGTTGAATCGCTCAGCGTCCACGCCTTGCAATTGGGCTTCATGTGCTGCGGCCGAATGGTCTAGGTATGAACGCAACACGGCTTCGGCCAAGTCCGCTGGCGTAATGCGCACCGTGGCCAGTTCCAACAAGGTGTCAAAGCGGGTAGCGTCAATCCCGCTTCGCTCGGCTTCGGCTACGGCCGCGCCTTTGGTGATAAAGGTATCGGTCACGGCGCGCGCCAAGATGTCTGGCGTAAGCACCATATTCGGGTGCGCCTTCATGGTGTCTTGCTGTAGCGCGTTGAATGCGGGTGACATCATGGCCGTTACGACCTGGCCGACCACTTGCCACAATAGCAATTGCTCAACGACGCCAGACGCGCCTAGTAGCTCATCAATGCCGGGCATATTGGCTAACCTCCAATGGTTCCTTCGGTTAGCCGCCCGATGTCATCAATGAGCTTGGCTTGCGCACGCACGACTTGCGTAACGTGCTTGGTGGTTAGCAAGTTGTCCGGCACGAATACAACACCATCGTTGCCGTCGCCCGTGGTGAAGTAGATAAGGCTTCCTACCTGGGTGTTGCCTGCCTTGTCATTGCGCGTCTGGTCGGCCACCTGACTGGTGATGGCCCACGCATAGCCGCTGGTTGCCACTGACTACCCCCTAAACAGCGCTGTAGCGGCCGTGGCGACGTCGCCAGCGGCCGTGCCTATGGTTGCCTGGATGTCCCGTGCCCACCCGTCTGGGTTGACTACAGCGTCGGCCGTGAACGCCACGATAGCTAGCGAGGTCGCCACGCTGGTGATGGCCTGCCAGTCGCGCCCAGCTTGCTCTACCTCGCTGCCCCCGTCGCCGAAGAATGTTGCCCACTGGCCTTCGACTGCACCTAGCCGCTTGGCTATGTCCGCAATCACATCGTGAAGGTCATGTGGTTTAGGGTCACCAAGGATTGGTGCTAGCAAGTCGTCTATCAGATGGCCTAGCGGTTTCTCGATTCCCATGCGGTCAATAAGGTGTTTGATAAGGAATCCGAGGGTAAACCGCAACACCGGGTCATCGATGGTTGCTAGGTCAAGAATGCCGGTGGTGAGGTCACCCACGATGGCTTGGACGCCGGGAATCCGCACACCGGCCAATTCAAGTAGCTTCACTATTAGATCGGTGCGGCCGGATTGCTCACTGGCGTAACCGCTGGCCGCTTCGCGCTCAATGGTGTGGTGCAAGTGCTTATCCCATAGCCGCGCAAGGTGGCGCGTCTGAGTTATGGCGCGCTCTCGTTGTGCCGCTTCATGGCGCACCATGTTCGTAATCAAGGCGATGAGAGCTTGGCTAACCACGTAGATTAGGCGCTGTAGGTAATTGAAGTCTCGCGCCTCTTTGGCATCCTGCCTTCGCTCTAGCAAGTGCAATAGGTCTAGGTACTTGTGCAGTACGAATCGGTCCCACCACGTGAACGCCTTCCACCATGTGCCCGCCACGTCATGAAAGAACCGCGCGTCAAAGGCTACGTTGTCACTGGCGATACGTGAGAACGGTCCAAGTACCTTGCCAAAGAAGTGGCCAACGCTACTGGCCACACCGTTTACCCAATGCCATATGCCGGTGTTCTGCTGGGTGGTCTTTGCGGTCTTGGACTTAACCAAGAGCGATACGCGCTTGGCGTGGTCGGCGTTGGTCCTGTGCAGTGTCATACCCGTAGACCTCGCCTACCCACGTTGGCCAGTCGCGTAGAGGCGTCTACCTTCATGCGCAATTCCCTTGCCATGGCGCGCGTAGCGGCCGCTACGTCCGCGCCCCCGGTAATGGTGATCGGGGGGAAGGTGACGCCGCCTGGACCAATGGACGCTAGGCGCAAGCATGTAAGTACCTCACCCGGCATGAAGCCATCAATGATGCCCTTGCGCGTTCCGTCGGTTGGGTTTTCCGCGCTCACCATCTCAGTGTTAGATATGGCCAAGCCCATATGCGTTGTCCAGCACACGATATCGCCAGCTACTAGAGCGGCGCGCGGAATGCTGCCAACGGTGTTGCCTTGGTCGGCAAGCCACATGGTGGTATTTGGTCCGTGCGCTAGGCCATCGTATGTGCCATGCGGGTAGCCGGGTATCGACTGGCCACCGTAATGGCCCACCCACGAATTGACGGCGCTAGAGCAATCCCAGCACTGGTCAAAGTTCGGACCGGGCACGCCGCCATAGAGGTAACAGTGCCCTATGGTGCCTTCGGCTATGGCCGCTAGTTCCGGTCCGAGTGCTTGGCGTGGTGTCGGCATTAGCTTTCACCTATTCCCGCCAAGCGGTCAAGGTCGGTGAACATGCGGTCAAGTTCTGGTGGTGACTCGATACGGTGCGTAAAGAACGTCACTTGCAAAGTGTGGTTAAACGCTCCCGTGTTATATCCGATCACCGACCAGTCACCCGTATTTGGCGCTTCGGTTACGGCGTGCCCACCCGTGCCCCCGGACCGGATAATGAATGCCGTACTTGGCCGGGGGTAAATCGGCACTGCCCGTGCGCCTATCTGAATACCCACTTGGCCTTGGCAACCGGGGGGAAATACCCACTCTATGCGCTCTACTTCGCCTTGATCGAATTGGCAAAGCGTAACCAGCGGGGAAGCTTTGGCCGTCCCCGCTGGTATCGTCACGTCAAAATGCCATGGCAGCGTGTAGGACATTTAGCCGCCCGAATATGGCTTGCGCGGTTCTGGGTGGCCGGTTTCGTCGACCAGATAGTAATACACGACGCCGCTAACGGTGCCTTGCGTTGTCTGCACCGATAGCTGGGTAAGGCACATTACCCCGTCTTCGCTAATGTACTGGTTATCAGCGCCACCTTGCGGGATAGATGAGAAGGCCAGCGGTTGTGCGCCGTCAAAGAAGGTACATTGGCTATTGCCGGTGGGAATGATGGTGAAGTTGACCACGTAAACCGCACCGGCCGTGCCAATGCCGATGGCCTTAGCGGCCAAGGTGGTTGACGCTATGCCGAAGGCTACTTCAATTTCCTCTTGGCCGTAGGTGCCGACCGCGCCAGCGTTCACGCTTGTGGCTAGCTGAGTTGCGCCGATGAATACGGCCACGTTGTCAACGTCGCCCGCACCGGGAGTGCCGGATAGCTCTAGCGACCATTCAACGGTGTACGTGCCGATGGGCAAAAGGATAGAGGCGATTGTGCCCCCGGCCGCTGGCGCGGTAACACTGCCCCTAGTAGTTAGCCCATCGGTTGCTACGCCGTCATTGAGCGACCAACCGCACAAGCGGACCGGGCCACCAATAAGGCGTGTGCCAGCGTTCGCTTGTGCGGTTGTCACCGTCAATGGCCGCGCTCCATAGCGCGACATGGCGTTACCGCTTGGTCTTCAGTTCGGCCACGATGAGCGACACCACAACCGCGCCACCCGCGCGCGCCACCGAATCGGCCGCGCTCACAAAGAACGCAGTGCGGTCGTTGGCTTGGAAGACGGGGATATATGGCTGCTGGTGATATTCGCTCATCTCCACGAAATAGTCACTCAGCGAAACCGTCTGAGCAAATCCCGGTCCGCACATGCGGAGGTTGCCGGTGGCCACGCCCTTAAGGCCAACGGTGAGAATAGACGGGTTCACCGTGTAGCCAAGAACGGCGTAGCTCTTGTCCGCGTGCAGTTGGTTCTCAGTCGTGGTGATAACCGTGTCGGTCCACGCGCCAACGGCGATGGCCGATAGGTCAACCTCCACGGACTTAATGAACTTGATGTCATCGCGGATGTCGCCCCACCTGTAGAGGTCGGCGTCGGTGCCCCGAAGGTTGTCATAGGCGATGACCATAGCCGCGCTAATGGTCGTGGCCGCGCCACACTGCCCGCTGACTACGAGCGTGTCTTGCTCGTTAAGCTCAACGCTGGCGTATTCGGGGATAAGGAAGATGTTCGGATTCTCTGGTGACTGCCACGTAAGGCCCGTGACGTTGTCATGGAGTAGTGGCGACTGGATACGGAACTTGTTGCCCGCAGCGTCGCTCTTGGTGATGAAGGCCATAAGGTGCGCCTTCGATTCCCCGACCGTGCCGCGCACCGTAAGGCTATCGCCCGTGGTTGCGGCCAGTGCCGTG
>Ga0126381_100006085_pt1 | contig 13331 bp, 11 predicted proteins | sample PanSoiMetPlot_28_FD_96465 | JGI IMG/M metagenome (GOLD analysis project Ga0126381, IMG submission 96465) | Tropical forest soil microbial communities from Panama - MetaG Plot_28 | ecosystem: Environmental > Terrestrial > Soil > Tropical forest > Bulk soil | place: Panama | collected 2016-02-17
CCGCCGCCGGAGGCGGCCTGGCTTGGGAAAACACCGCCGCCGGAGGCGGCCTGGCTTGGGAAAACACCGCCGCCGGAGGCGGCCTGGCTTGGGGAAGCACTGCAGAATCCTGCGCGGGCCTGGCACGGGAAGACACAGCTGCTGGCCGACCTGCGGGCCGCCTGCGCGGCCGCGCTGCCTGACTACATGGTGCCCGCGCGCTGGACACTGCTCGACGCGATACCGGTGACCGCCAGCGGCAAGCGGGACCGCCGCGCGCTGCCCGCTCCGGGGACCGCGCGGCCGGCCCTGGCGGGCGGCTTCACCGCGCCGAGGACCAGCCTGGAGAAGCGGCTCGCCGCGATCTGGCAGGACGCCCTGGGCATCGACGAGATCGGCGTCACCGACAACTTCTTCGCCCTGGGCGGTCATTCGCTGCTGGTGACGCAGGTCGTGACCAGGATCCGCGGCGAGCTGGGCGCCGCGCTGCCGCTACAGGTGCTGTTCGATGCGCCGACGGTGCAGGGTGTCGCGGCGGCGATCGAGGCGGACGGCGTTGGATATGGGGGCCAGCTCGGGGACGATGCCGTGCTGGAAGGCGAACGCGATGGCCTGGGCCCTGCTGCGCAGGCCGAGTTTGGCCAGAAGGTGGTGAATATGGGAGCGGATGGTGGTCTCGGTGATGGATAGCTGGCGGGCCATCTCGGCACTGCTGTGGCCTTGGGCGAGCAGGTGCAGGACTTCGCGTTCCCGGTGGCTCAGCCCGGAGGCGGGACCGGGCTCGGCTTCTCCGGCGGCCGCGGCGGCCGCGGCGGCCGCGGCCGCCGCGGGCCCGGCCGGGCCGGCCAACTGCCGCTGGCTGACGTGAGCGTCGATGAGCGCCAGGACGCAGCACGGGCACAAGAACGCCCCGCCGTCCGCCACCGTCAGGACGGCCTGGACCAGATCCTCCGGCGCGGCGTCCAGGCTGAGGAACCCGTAAGCTCCCGCTTCGACGGCGGCGATGGCCGTGGCCCGCTTGTGGTCCTGGCTGACGACCACGACCCGGGGGCCGCCACGGTACCCGGCTGTCCGGGCCGAACGCACGGTGTCGAGGTCGGCGCCGAGGCTGGCCGTGGACAGGCCGAGCACCACGATGTCGGCATCGTATTCGTGCAGCCACCGCGCCAGCGGGCGGGGCGGGCTGCCCTCCATGACCGCCTCGATCCGCGGCACCGCGGCGAGTACGCTGCGCAGTCCGATCCGCGTCAGCCGGTACTGATGGTAGATAAATAGCCTGATGGGACGGGCGTGGACAGCGGCTACGGTGATACGCGGCATTCCGCATGCTCCCATTGGCGCCGGATCTACCTACTCACAAATGTACTTTTTACCCACGGAAGGTCCACCTGACAATCATGAAAGCGGACCGCCGCACGGCGTTCTCCGAGCACATGCTCGCCACGTTGACCGGTGGCGCGCTCACCATGCTGGTCAGTATCGGATACCGGCTGGGATTGTTCGAGGCCGCCGCTCTCGGCGCGGGCACGAGCTTCGACCTCGCCGAGCGGGCCGGCCTCGAGGAGCGTTACGTCAGGGAATGGCTCGGCGCCATGGTCACCGGCGGTTTCTTCCATTACGACCAGGACAGCGGCGAGTACCTGCTCCCGCCCGAGCACGCCGCGCTGCTGACCGGCGACACCGCGGCCAATGTCGCGCCGGTGGCTTCCATGCTGCGAGCGTTCTCCGGTGCCCTGCCCGAGCTCGAGCGGTGCTTCGCGCAGGGGGGAGGGGTGGACCACGAATCGTTCGCCCCGCATTTCGCGGCCGCGGGCGCCGCGTTCGGCGACACGTGGCGGCGGATTTACGATGAGCACCTGGTCGGCGGCTTCCTCGGCGCGGTTCCCGGCCTGAACGCGCGGCTGGCCGCGGGAACGCGCATGCTCGACCTCGGCTGCGGCACGGGACACGCGGTCAACGTGGCGGCGCGCGCCTTCCCCGCGTCGCGGTTCCTCGGAGTTGACATCGACCCCGGCGTGATCGGCCTGGCTCGCGCCGAACGTGACCGGCTGGGCCTGGCCAACGCCGCGTTCGCGGTGGCTGATGCCGCCGTGTTCACGGCGCGCTCCGGCTTTGAGGTCATCACCGCGTTCGACGCGGTGCACGACCAGCGTTCGCCGCTCGAGATGCTGCGTCGCGTGCGAGAGGCGCTGGCGCCCGGCGGGGTGTTCGTCATGGTCGACGCGAACTTCTCCAGCCAGCTGGAGGAGAACGTCGGCAACCCGTTCGCTCCGCTGTGCTACGCGATCAGCCTGATGTACTGCGTCACCGTCTCGCTCGCCGACCGCGGCGCGGCGCTCGGCGCCATGTGGGGCATCGAACGAGCGCGGGCACTGCTCGCGCAAGCCGGCTTCGGCCAGGTCGACGTCATCGCCTCGCCCCGCCCGCAGAACTGCATCTTCGCCTGCCAGCCCTGACATGCCCCCACGAACCGGGCAGCTCCGGTAGCGCGGCGCGGGCGCTTCGATGATCGCGGACACTTACCCTCCTAAATCGGACCCCTGCCGCCCTGTTCCCTGCGCGTGCCGGGACGCGTGCTTTCTCCCGTGCGCGTGCCGGGACGCATGCTTTCGGCGTTGGTGTGTGCGGCCCTTCCAGTCCCGTCCGGCGGGTACATAAGCCGCGAACTGGACGCCAGCCTGGATGCCGCGATCATCGTGGATCAAAGGGCTCGGATTTCCGGACCCTTTGATCCACGATGATACCCGCGGCCCCCCGCCGCGCCGCGCGGGCCAGACGGGCGCCCGGTTTGTCCCGCTGCCGGGTTCCGCGAGGTCGGCCGGTCCCGGTCGGTACCGGACAATTCGCCAGCAGGGTCCACATCGGGGGGGTAAGTATCCGCGCTCTTTCGTGCGGCGCCGAGGGTCCACTCGAGGACCGCCATCGCGCTGGTCAGCTTCATCCGTACCTGAGACCAGGCGAGGGACCGGGGGCCGTCCAGAACCTCGGCGGATACCTCTTCTCCCCGGTTGGCGGGCAGGTCGTGCATGAACACCGAATCCGGCCAGCGTTCCATCAGCTCGGCCGTGACGAAGAACGGGCGGAACGCCTGCCGCCAGGAAGGGTCAGGCTTCGATGTCCCTGTTGTCTGCCAGCGGGTCGTATAGACGACATCCACCTTGCCCGGCAGCTCGCTCATGGAGTGAAGCTCGGTGAAAGCCGACCCGGCCGCGGCGCCCCGGCGGGAGGCCGCGGCCAAGGTGCCCGGCGGGAGGCAGTAGCCGTGCGGAGTCAGGAACGTCGCCTCAGAACACGGGAAATGGGACAGGCCATGCGCCAGCGCGACCGCGGTATTGTTCCCCTCGCCGATATACAGCAGGCGGACGCCGTCCACCGCGCCCAGCGCGGCCTTGATCATGGCCAGGTCACATATCCCCTGAGTGGGGTGCTCCTCGGCGGCCATCGCGTTGATCACCGGCAAGCCGCCGTACCGGGAGATCATCCGCATCTCCTCCAGCGGCCCGGATGTCCTGGTGACCAGCACGTCGAGCATGGAGCCGAACACGCGGCTGGTGTCGGCGAGCGACTCGCCGGTGTTCGTCTGAAGGTCGTTGGGTCCATAGGCGAAAGCGGTTCCGCCGAGCTTGCTCACCCCGGCGGTGAAAGCCGTGCGGGTACGGGTCGAGGTCTTAGTGAACAGCAGCCCGGCCAGCGACCCTCGCAGCGGCAGGTCGTGGGCGTTGATGTCGGAGTACAACGCACATGACCGGTCCACCAGCCGTTGCATATCCTCGGTAGTCAGGTCCCCGAGCGAAAAGATTCCCTGCGGGTCATGGAATACGGTGTTCATCACATTTCACATCCGGGGTGGTCACCATCGGGTGGTCTCAGCAAAGAAATCCGGTATGGTAATGGCCTGGCCTGAATCCACAGCCTTGCGGTAAACGAGGGAACCGACCGCTAGATCCAGCACACCGAGGCCAAAAGGAGAGAAGATGATGGGGGCACCGGCACCGATCGTTACCTCGCCGAGCATGACCTGCGCCAGCGTACCGGTGATGAAATCGCGATGGCCGTAGGCCTGCTCGGCCAGATGGGGCGACGTGTCCGCCGTCAGGCAATGATCCACATCGTCCACGACATTGCTGGAAGCCGCGATGATATGCGGGCCGATGTCGCGAAGTGAGATATTGAGCACAACCTTGTCTGGCGCGAAAGCCTCCGGATCGAGAATATGCGGCTGCCCGGAATTCGTCACCAGCACCACTAGGTCCGCCGGGCGCAGCGCCGCCGCCAGGTCGCCGGCCACACGCGCCGTGTAGCCCAGCCGCGACCGCGTATATCCGGCCATCGCGCTGGCGTAATCGGCGACCTTGTCGTAAATCGTCACGACGCCCAGCTCCCAGTCCTGCGCGGCGAGGAAATCGAGGATGCCGCGCCCGATGACTCCCGCGCCCACCACGGCGACCACGCCCGCCACCCGGCCGCCGGTCAGCACCTCCGCGGCGAGCACCGCGGACGCCGCGGTGCGGGCCGCGCTGATCTGTGAGGCCTCGATCAGCGCCACCGGGTAGCCGGTCTCGTAGTCGTTGAGCACCAGGACGGCCGACGCTCGCTGTATCCCCCGGGTGATATTGCCGGGGAAGCTGGAAATCCATTTGATGCCCGCGACATCGTGATGATTGCCGAGATACGCGGGCAGGGCGATGATCCTGCTATCCGGTTTATCGGGAAAACGCAGGAAGTAACTGCGTGGATTTACGGTTTTGCCGGCCTGGTGGTCCAGGTAGGTCCGGCGGACCTCCTGGACTATCTCGCCCCGGTCCCTGGTTATGATCTCGCGCACCGTCGCGCCGCTTATCACGCTGAACTCAGGCATCGCACCGTCCTAGCGCCGTCGTCTGTAGGACGGCCGTCCCAAATCGCTTTTCCACCCATATATCGTCATAAATCGTGTCAAGGTAGCGATCGCCGGAATCGGGGCTGATCGCCACAACGCTGGCCCCGAGCGGGATACCGGGACTCGACCGGACGACCGCGGCGAGAACCGAGCCGGTGGAGCCGCCCACGGCGATGCCATATTTCATCGCCACCAGCCGGCACATCCGGATGGCGTCGCCCTCGGACACCACGACGACGTCGTCGGCCAGCTCCGGTTCCAGGATTTCCGGCTTCCTGCTGGTGCCCAGGCCCGGAATGTGACGCCGCCGCGGCGGGAATCCGAACGTGACCGATCCCTCGGTGTCGACGGCTATGATCTTGGTCCGCGGCGAGTGCGCGCGGAAGTACCGGGCGCAGCCCATCAGCGTTCCCGCGGTCCCGGTCCCGACGAAAAGATAGCCGAGATCCCGCACTTCCTTCGCGATCGCGCCGGCCGTCCGCTCGTAATGGGCCGCCGGGTTCGCGGAGTTGGCGTACTGATTGGGCCAGAACAGGCCGGGATCAGCCACGATGCGTTTGTGTATGTAGTCGATCCGGGTTTGCAGGTATCCGCCCTTGGCATCCTTCTCCGTCACCTCCACCACGCTAGCGCCGAATACTTTCATGAGCGCGATGCTCTGCGGGGACGTATTCGGGTCGGTCACGCAGGTGAAGTGATGGCCCCGTACCGCGCAGATAGAGCTGAGCGCTATCCCGAGGTTTCCCGAGGAAGACTCGATCACGTCGCCGCCGGGCTTAAGCAAACCGCGCCGCTCGGCATCGTCCAGCAACGACACCGCGGTCTTGAGCTTTATCGATCCGGCCGGGTTGAAGCATTCGATCTTCAGGATCAGGTTTATCCCGTCGACCAGTGAGCTCATCTCGAGGAACACGTTGTCGAGGACCAGGTCGCTAGCGCTCCGGTAAACCGTCACTTCGGCCCCATGCTGATCTTCCGGTGGACGCCGGTCCACATGCCCAGGGCGGACAGGCCGCCCAGGATGAGGCACGTCAGCCACATCCAGGAGCCGGCTGACTGGTACAGGGCGGTGCCGAGACTCGGCCCGGCCGTGTAGCCCAGGGTCTGGCTGGTGTTCATGGCGCCGATGTACCGCCCGCGCAGCTGATCGGGTGCGACCAGTGCCGGGTAAGCGCTGGTGGACGGGGCGCTCACGATCTCCCCTGTCGTCCACACCACGGCGCCGACCGGGAATATCCACGCCCCGGCGGGCAGGCCGAAAAGCGATATGCCGAGGCCGATCAGGCCGCAGCCTCCCGCGATCGTCAGCCGCATAGGTAGCTTCTGCACATAGGGCGTCGCGGGCAGTTCCAGGACGATCACCATCGCGCCGTTGATGGTGAGCACCGCGGCGTACAAGACCGTGGGCAGGTGGCGCGCGTGTATCTGCAGCGGCAGCACGGCCTGGTACTGCACCTCGGCGAGCGCGACCGCGAGCATCGCGCCCAGGATGATAAGGAACCGGCGGTCAGCGAGGACCGCGCGGTAACCCGTGACCGGCCGCTCGTCCGCGGCGGGCTCCCCTGGCCCTTTCGGACCCCGAGGTGCCCCCGGCTCCGCGGTGAGCTGGCCGGGCAGGCTGAACATGGCCATGGCGGCGAACGCCAGCGAGGTCGCCGCGTCGGCCAGGAAGACCAGGTAGTAGGAATATGCGGCGAGCGCCACTCCGCCCAGTGGCGCCAGCGTGACGCCGATGTTGAGCGCGAGCCGGTACGCCGCCGAAGTCACCACCAGCCGGCTGGCGGGAGTAAGAGACGCCAGCATCGCCAGCGCGGCCGGCCGGTAAAGCTGGGTGACCGCGCCGGCGCCCAGGCACAGCGCGACGATCACTCCGAACCCGGATGCGGCGGGCAACAGGGCGGTCAGGGCTCCCGAGCCGGCCATCGCCACCACGATGGCCCGCCGGGGGCCGATGCGGTCGCAGACCGCGCCGCTGGCGGAAACCCCGATGAGGGAGCCGGCCCCGTACGCGGTGAGCGCCAGGCCGGCGCGGGCCGGGCTGAACCCGATGTGGGTCAGGTACAGCACCAGGAAGATCTGCAGCAGGCTGCCCATCCTGTTCACCGCGACACCGGCGAGCAGCACGACGACAGGGCGCGGTAGTTCCCGCAAGATGCGCCCCAGCCGCTCGGTCTCCGGCATGGCCTTCCCGTTGCCTCCTGCCGTGTCCGTTACCGCGTCAGCGGGTCGTATGAGAAAGCCGCCAGCGCCGCCGCCGAGTCAAGCGCGCGGGCACAAGCGGCCGGATCGGGCGTCCTGGCGATCAGGAACGCGTAGCGCGTCACGTACCCGCCGGGCGGCAGGTGCATCTCGTCCCCCGGCTGGACCAGCACGGTGGCCTCGTACAGTCCGGGCACCTGTCCCGGCGCGGGAAGGCGCACCTCGCGGACGCGGCAGTCCTGTGGCGGATACAGAAAGCGGATGCCGGCGCTGCCGCCGTGCAGGTGGTCCAGCTTGGGCGGGGTGCCGAGGGCCACGTCAAGCGCTACCTGGCCCGCGTCGATACCGGTGGCGAGCTGGCCCAGGTACGGGATGAGATCACCGCCCAGCCTGCCGTTGATCTCGACGATGAACGGGCCCCGCGCGGTCAGCTTGACTTCCGTGTGCGTGATCCCGTTCCGCCAGCCCACCGCGCGGTGCGCGTCGGCGAGCATGGACATGACCGGCTCGGCCCGGGCCAGCGGATCCTCAGCGGTGACGATATGCCCGGTCTCCTCGAAGAACGGTTCCTCGCCGACCTGCTTGCGGCCGATCAGGAAGGGCAGGTACTCCTGCTCGGTGACCGCGGCGTCCACGCTGATCTCCGGGCCGGGCAGGTATTCCTCCAGCAGGACCTCGGGCTTGGTCGTCATGCCGCGCTGATGAGCCGACCGGGAGACCGCGAGTGCCTCATCGAGTCCGGCCATCGTCTCGACCTTGTAGACGCCTTGGCTCGCGCCAAGCCCGCACGGCTTCGAGACGAGCGGGAAGCCGATCGCGGCCGCCGCGGCCCGGGCGTCCTCGATGCCGCTGACCAGGGCGTAACGCGGTTGCGGCAGTCCGGCGCTGGTCAGGATCTGACGCATGCGGTGCTTGTCGCGGACCGCGGTCACCGCCGCCACCGACGGTCCGGGCACGCCGAGCATGGCGGCGACATGCGCGGCGGAACCGATGACCGCCTCGTGATAGCAGTACACCCCGGCGATCTGATGGTCCCTGGCCAGTTTCGCCGCCGCGGCCATCGCGGCCGGGGGATCGAAGACATCGAGCACCGTCTCCCCCCTGATGTGCGGCCGCTGCCAGGAGGCCGGGTCGGGGTCGAACAACCACAGCCCGCACCGGCTCGCCGCCGAGGCCAGCAGGTATTCGCGGTAGCGCTGGTCGCCGCTTCCCATGACGAGCAGCAGCGGCCCTGAATCGGCCGTCATGACCTCGCCTCCATCCACAGCCTCCTGTCCGCAGCTCTCGGGCGCGGGTTACCCGGGCAGTAGCCCGGCGTCCGCGAATTGCTCACTGACCCCGGGCAGGGCAAGTACTCCGTGATCCTGGAAAAGCCGTACGGTCTTCGCCGACGCCTTGCGGATGCTGCCCAGGACGGTCTCCCGCTGGTAGGAGTCAGAGATGATCTCTCTCGCCGCGGCCTTGGTGAACCCAACCGCGCGCAGCGCCCGGTGCGCGCTCCCGGTGGCGGGCTCGAGAGACCGCACGATGATCTGCGGCAGGTACAGGCCCATCCGGTGCCGGGTTCCGGCGTCGAGCTGGCCCCACAAGAACGTGAAGAACGACGCGAAGAAGGCGTGATGCCGGCCCTCATCCACGGCGTGATCCCGGACAATGTCACGCACCACCGTGATCACGCTCTCGTCGCCGGGAATCTCGTACAAGATGGACGTGATGAGTGTCTCGAAAACCACCACCTGGAGCAGCTGGACCAGTTCCCGGTGCTGGGGTGCTTCCTCGGCGATGGCGTCCAGTCCGTGCAGGAAGGGCGCGAAGTCATAGGGGAGCGCGTCGATGCCGGACGACTTCTGCAGCTGTTCAAGCACGTCAGCGCTATAAAGCGAGTGGTAGCACTCATCGACCATGATCTTATATGCGGTCAGGCGGGTTTCGCCGGAAATTTCGAGATCAGTTTTTCCATTCGCGATGCGCTCGGTCGCCCGGTTCACGACCGATATCTCAAAATGCATAGTCTGCTGGAGCCATTGGAACAGATGCTGCGCGGCCAGGTAGTGTCGCAGGCGCTGCTCCCGCGAAACGACTAGGGGATGGCCAAGGTGCGGGATGAGTCTCTCCGGGAAGAAACACTTATACATTTCTTCTCCGGCCACTGCGAAGCGGCGCGGGTCCGAGCGGACACCTGACTTCTCGTGCCAGGATTCAAATGCATTAATTCCCCCGATTTTCGGCGTCTCCATGTCCCTCACCGTATTCGTTCCCGTTGCCCATGGGCAGCGGGGACCTATGCGGGTGATCATCCGGCATCTCGCCGGGCTCGGTTTTCGAGACCAGCCAGCCCTGGAGATAGAGGTAATCCATCTTGGTCCGGCTGAAGGTAACCAGAGCGTGTAGCGGGGTCTCCACTATGGGCTCGCCGCTGTCATTGAAAGAGGTGTTCAGTATCAGCGGGACGCCGGTGAGCCGCTGAAAGGCCGTGATGAGCTCGTGGTACTCGGGATCGGTGTCCGCGCTAACCGTCTGGATCCGGGCCGTGCCGTCGACGTGCGTGATGGCGCCTACCTCCGCTTGGCGTTCCTCGCGGACTTTCGGCACGAGCAGCATGAAAGGACTCTCACCGCTGAACTCAAACCAGTTCTCCACCTCGCCCGCGAGCACCGAGGGGGCGTAGGGGCGGAATTCTTCCCGGTGCTTCACGTGCTTGTTGAGGTAATCGCGCATACCCGGATGACGCGGGTCCGCCAGGATGCTCCGGTGGCCGAGAGCACGCGGGCCCATCTCCGAGCCGCCGGCCACCCAGCCGACCACGTAGTGCCGGGCCAGCAGGTCCGCTACCTCGCTGACCTCGGCCCGCCTCGCCCGCAGCTTCCCGCTGAAGTAGCCGAGCCCGAGCGCGTCCTCGACGTCACGATCGTCGTACTTCCTGCCGAAGGCCGCCGACCGCATGGTGGTGCGCCGCCGGCCGCCGAACAGCACGTGCCACCCGTACAGGGCGGTACCGATCGCGTTGCCCGAGTCACCCGCGGGCGCCGGGATGAAGACGTTCTCGAACGGCCCCTCGGCCCGGATGCGCTGATTGGCCACGGAATTGAGCATCACACCGCCCGCCATGCACAGGTTGGCGCTGCCGGTGAGCTGGTACGCCTGATCCGCCAGGTGCAGCATGGCCCGCTCTAGCTCGCTTTGCACCTGGAAGGCCACGTTTTTCGCGAACGGGTGGTGCCACGAGCCGGGCAAACTTGCTTCGTACGTCGCCCCCTCGGCGGCGAGCAGGCGCTTCCAGATATCCTCAAGGCTCGCCTGCGAGACATGAATGTCCAGGCCGTCCAGCGTGAGCCATTCTCCCCAGTCGGGGCGGGGCCGGCCATAAGGAGCCAGGCCCATGGTCTTGCCCGCTTCCGGGTAGCCACCGCATCCGAAGACGCCGAAGTCGGGGGTCCCGTAGCGGGTCACGAAATTCAGCTTGGTGGTGAAGAAGTCGTAGAAGAGGCCGAGGCTCAGGTCCGAGTAGTCCGCTGGATACGTCACGGAGCCTACCGAGCGGATGTCGAGCCCTTCACCCGTCAGCACGGTGTGCTTTTCGATATCGGAAGTTCCTGGAAAGCGGCTCCCCGCCTGATCCACGACCAGGATCGCGGAACTCTCGAACGGCGAAGAGTAGTAGGCGGTGGCCGCGTGAGCCAGGTGATGGGATGGTACGGGCAGTTCGTGGACCTTGTTCTTGTCCCGGATCGGCAGCTCACGTAGCGTCCGCCTGATTCCGCCATCGCCAAGCGGCCGGTTGGCCACCACGGCGTCCAGGTCGTCTATGCCGATACCCGCAGTCTCCAGACAGTAGACGACTGCCTTCATGGGCAACGTCTTGGTTATGCGTTCAAAGTACCCTTGGACGATGAAACCTTCTGAGTGCTTGATACGGTCCAAGCGCTCCTCTTCGATCGCGACGACAACTTCCCCGTCATGGACTATCGCAGCGGATCGGTCATGGCTCAGATTGAGCCCCAGGACATACGCCATCTTCTGGCCTCTCATATATCATCCCGCCGGACCTGCGTCCTGCCGTTTGAGAACCTCGAATGGGTTACTAATTCTGCGCGGGGACGCGCAGGTCCCAGCCGTGACTCAATTCCCGCTCGAGCCCATTCAGGATCGAGTAGCAGTCACGTACCAGCGTGCTTGCGCCGGTCGCCTGGACGAAGAAGATCCCGCCGTAGCCACGAGCCCCGCTCGCATTGTCATAGACGGGCATGGGAGTCCCGTCGGGGATGCTCAATCCGGGAACGGCCCTGGCCGTGCTTCCCGGCGAGAGCAGCCGGTCCCAGTCGATCACGGTGGAATCCCAGGTGAGACGCCGCCGCCAGGGCCGGCCGTTCGCGTCTGTCGCTATCAGCGAGAGCGAGCCCGCCGCACCGGACGCGTCCGCGTCGGTGAGCATGCGGTCCGGGAGATCTGGTTTGTCCCCGAGAAGAAGATCCGTCAGCGCCGCCAGCATATCCAGGCCGTATACCTGCCCGATCTCGGGAAGGACCATGACCCCGCCGTACCTGGCGGCCGTTTCGAGGACGGCCAGCTCGCCATTATCCATGAGCTTCAGCTCGGTGTGGGTGCCGCAATTCTCAAGTTCCAGCGCGTTCACCGCGGCGGACGCCACCGACTCGATCCTGCGTTGCAGCGGTTCCGGCAGCACGCACGGCGCCAGGTTGCTCAGCTCCGTGAACGGGGGAATCGTCGGGATACGGGAAGTAATGCAGATGGGATGGTAAATCCCGGCGCATACGATGCCCTCGACGCTCAGGTAATCGCCGTAGCCGCTACCCTCGGGCCACCACGTGCGGGTTGAGCCCTGGATGACTTCCTCGACGAGGAAGTCATCCACGGCACCGGGCTCCTGCAACCGCGTGAAGCCAGCTTCGTGCGCCGAGGCGACGGCCTGCCGGGCGGCGTCCCATGCTCCGGCGACGTCGCTCTCGTTCGCCACCACCACCTGCCCGACCGAGCCGGTGCCCCACGCCGCCTTGACCAGCAACGGCGGGTTCAGCTCGCGGAACGCGCTCAGCAATCCGGCCGCGTTCCGCACCGGCCTGAACCGCGGGCACGGGACGCCGGCCGTCGTCCAGGCCTGCCGCATCTGCCGCTTGTCCCTGGCCCGCGCCGAGTTCGGGCCAGCGCCGGGCAGCCCGAGCCGCTGCGCCGCCAGGGCTACCGAGTTGACGCTGAACTCCGATAGCGTCACGAGCCCGTCCGCACGCAGCCGGGTGGCTTCGTGAATGATCCGCGCGGTGACGTCCTGCGAGGTGAGAGGAGTATCTCTTCCGTCAATCACGGTGAAACCGGAGACCAGATCCGCGGTCCTCGGCAATGATTCCAGCGCGAGTATATGCAGATCTGCACGGTCAGCTATACGCGGAATTGCATATTCTACTGGCGCGCCTCCGCGCGTGTATATCATGAGGATTTTCTTGCGTCGTCGCACACTGCCCCTACGTGATCGAAGACTCAGAAACTCTTCTTATTAATGCGCGCGCCTAACCCGTGGCCCCGAGTGTAGCATGCCCCGTCCGCCCTGGCTATCTCCAATTTCAGAGCGGGCGCAGAACTTCGTTAATTCCACGCGTTAATAAAGTCCCGATCAGGAACTATGTAATATGGCCTCATGCGCCCCATCCCCCCCGGGAAGCTGAGCGACCGCGAGTTCGACCCCGCTGTCCCGGCCGCCTACCCGGTGACCGGGGTCGCTGACCTGATGGGCAACATGCCTGTCCGGGTGCGCGCCGAGGGCGCGGCGCTCGTCGCTTACGGGTTCGGGGGCCAGCGGGTCGAGGTCCCGCGCGCGCAGATCGGCTCCGTGCTCGTGCACTACGTCAGGAACTCCAAGGGGGACGTCAGCAACCCGTCGCTCGCGGTCCTCGACCACCAGGGGCGCCTGCTACCGGCTCGCCCTGGCCCGGCGCCGACGGGGAACCTGGCCGGCGGCGCGTTGGCGATCCTTACGGTGCCGCCGCTGGCCTGGCTGTCCGTGCGGCGGATTACCGCGTCCAGGCGCAAGCTCCGCGACGAGGCTATCGAGGGAATTTCTTTATCCCTAAGTTATCTGTGTCGCACGGATAAAGGCTGTCGCATTGCTCACGATATTCCCATTCCCGAAGTAGGCTAGCCAAGCAGTCCGGTTAGCGGTAGGAATCTCAAAGGGAGTGGTACTTAATCAAGCCTGAGGAGGCTATATGTTCAGCAGGGCCGCTTCCCGCATTGCGATCGCGTCCGCGTCCGCTCTGATCGC
>Ga0126381_100006087_pt1 | contig 13331 bp, 16 predicted proteins | sample PanSoiMetPlot_28_FD_96465 | JGI IMG/M metagenome (GOLD analysis project Ga0126381, IMG submission 96465) | Tropical forest soil microbial communities from Panama - MetaG Plot_28 | ecosystem: Environmental > Terrestrial > Soil > Tropical forest > Bulk soil | place: Panama | collected 2016-02-17
CCGCGGGCTTCCGGTCCTTCACGGGCACTACTTTCCCGAACGAAAGAGCCGCTAAAAGCACGATCAGGGCAGTGAGTCTCACGAATCTCCTTTGAGCGCCTTGAGCTGGGCCTCCAAATACTTTAACCCCTCCGTGAGCGTATCTCGAACACGATCATTCTTGCAATTTTCGAGTTCCCGCATCACCCGCGTGCGCTGCAATTCCAAACTATCGCGCTTGCGCTCGCGCTCCAACTGCTCCGGGGTACGCTCCTGCTTCTTCTGCTTCGCGCGCGAAAACTCTTCCTGCTGGGATTCAACTTCTTTACTCTCCCAGCCTCGCGCCATGTCTATTTTGGCGGCGCCTTGACCGAAGAGCCAACCATGTGCGAGACGTCCTGGTTGTTCTCAATGCACTCGTACTCTTCGACGCGCGTAAACGGAGGCCGGCGCAGAGTGCTGCCCGTCGTCCATGGTTTGGTTAGAACTTTAGGATCCGTGACGGTAGCTTCGTAGGCGATCGTATCGTCTGGAGCCAGACGGAACCGTTCCACTACATGCATGTCTTCGCTATGGATACTGCCCGTGCCGCTGATCCAAGTTTTGTCGTTGAAGCCGATCACGTCTACCACCAGAGTATCGCCATCCCACTTCGCCACCGAATCTCCCATCCAGGTGGGCGTCACGTCGCCCGGATGCTTCAGGTTGTTGTCGATCGGGATGATGCGATAGGCGCGGAAGCTTTCATAGAGGATGACGATCTTATTAGGAGTCTGCACGATCTCCAGCGGCATGGGCATTCCCGTGATCCGAGGCACGCCCGGCAGCAGGCACTTTAGCGTGGGATCGTCGTTGGTGGTAAACGTTTTCACTTTGGCCGCTGTCGCTTCGTTATAAGGAACTGCCTCGCGCTTCGGAGGAGGAATCGCAGGAGCAGGAGGACGCGCTTTACCTGATCCAGGCTCGCCCAACAAACTCACCCCGCCCGCCTGCCATACGCCCGACAAATCCGGATGCCCGTCGGCCGTGCGCTTCATCGGCTTCTGCCCTTGAGCAAAGGCAACTGCCGAAACCATGACTACCAGTAAAGCGGGTCTCATTGGGCTGCAGGTCCCCAGTACTTCTTGGAAGCATCGCCCGACGTCTTGGAAGTGTCACTAAATGTGACTTCACGCCCTGCTCCGCGCAACGAGCCATCCCGAGCTCGCCACGCGGTAATCGTTATGGTTTCCCCAACCTTCAAGTCGTCTCGGACAAACCCGGTACGTTTCAATGTGTTCGGCGGATACCCTTCAATGGCCCAATTCGCCACCGCTCCTGTCGCTGCATCCTTCACATCGATATAGAAATAGGCATGCGGATTCGTCCACTCAACTTTCGTAATTACACCTTTGAGCGTCACGAGGGCCTGCCCGTCATATTCGGCTGCAAAAGAATGATGCCCAAGCGCGACCGCAGCCGCAAAAATCGTAAACAGTAGAATCTTCTTCAAGATGGCAACCTCCCCATCGTCGGACATCGTATCACGTGCAGCCTAAAAGAATGCAATTCCGCGGCCTGCGAAAATCATACCGACCCAGCAGGCAAGGGTCGCCCTGGGCACAAGACTCAAAGCAAGCAAGCCCATCTTGACCCGAAATGCCCAGCTTTCATAGCAGTGTACGGGGGCCATATAGAACAGCACGAGCCCTGTAGCAATCATGAACCCCAACGCCCACCGCCGCCCGGACGCGATTCCGCGCAGTACGGCTCCCCCGAACCAGGCGATTCCTAGAACGTGCAGTGCCGCAATTAAAGGAAACCCCCACGTTGACTCGCGAAGCCAGGCGCTTAACGCAGTCGCCTGCAGCCATTGCATAAGCGCCATTACTTGTCGAAATCCTCAACCAGCCTGCTGGCTAAGACTACTGCAGTCCATAGTGATATCGAAGCGTAAGCCCCCCACCGTGAAGGCCGCCGCAAGAATTGATACACGACGCCCACCAGCACAAGGCCCATTTTGAGAGAAAATGCCGGATTCGAAAGATACCGCTTAGAATCCGCGAAGAACATCGCGGCGCCGGTGGCCACCATTAATGCGAGTCCCCAATAGATCCACCGCCCGAGCGCCTCGCCAGGCTCTCGCCGCAGCACTCGCCAGTCACCCAGCGCGATCGTCCCCACCATCAGTCCGAGCCCAACCACATGCAGGGACTGCACAATAGGAAACAGCCAGGTGTCCTTCACACTCGAAGATTATTTCCCGAACAGCTTCGTGTAATCGTGATTGTTCTCGCACACGAACTCGTCCACCTTCTCGAGATCGCCGCGCAATTGGAAGGTCCGAGACATCTTCCACGGCTTCACGAACACATTCGGATCCTCGACCGTTGCTTCATACTGAATGCTGTCTACGTTAGGCCTGCTGAACCGCTCCACCACGTGTAGAGCCTCCGTGTGTTTGAATCCGCCCGGAAGTTCGGTCTTGTCGTTGAAGCCGGTCACGTCCACCACCAACGTGTCGCCTTCCCAATGTCCGATGGAATCTCCCATCCAGGTGGGATCGAGGTCGGCTCCATGTGGTCCGCCATGCGTCGGTATGACGCGAAACAGGTGCGGGTATTCGTACATAATTACAACCTTGTCCGTTCCCTGCACGATCTGCCATTGATAAGGCACCGAGTAAGCGCCCGGTACGCCGGTGGGCATGCAGTCCGAGTAAAGTCCCGAATCATTCGGCCCGCGCACTACTTTGAACTTTTCAGCGCCCGGCTTTAATGCCGGAGCGTCCTCCGCAGGCGCCCCTCTTGCGCCGCGTCCGCCACCGCCGCCGCCGAAGTTGTAAACGCCCGACAGATCGGGATGGCCGCCGATCCGTGCGACTTCTTTTTTCGCAGCCTCGCCAGCCGCGGGAGCCGCGGCTTCCGTAGTTCCCGCGACCGTCACCTTCACCGTTTTGGTGAGCGTTGAATTATTCGGAGGTCCCGTTACCGTAAGGGTGTAGGTTGTCGTCTGCGAAGGACTCACTTGCTTGCTTCCGCGCGGTGTTACCTTGCCGACTCCCGGTTCCACCGTAACGTTAGAGGGATTTTCGGTTGTCCACACGAGCATCGTCGATTGTCCCGGCTGCAGGGTAACCGATTGCGCCTCAAATTTTACAATCCGAGCAGGCGGTTGAACTCGCTGCTGCAATCTTGTCGAAGGCCCTTGCGTCGCGGCAGGCGCCTGTGCCGCCATCCATCCCGCCAGAACCAATCCCAACCCCATTGCCCGAAGCATAAAAACAACCTCCAGCAACGTAATATATCAAGCAAAGCGGATCTGTTACCATGCGGCAATGAAGTTTGTCCTCTTTTGCGCGTCTCTCACGCTCGGTGCGCCGATGTGGGCCCAAATGTCTCGTAGCGGCTGCGCGATTGTGACGATTGCTGACGTCGCCAATGTTCTCGGCCCCGGAACCACGCAGCGGGAAACGGGCGGCAACTGCATCTTTGCCTCAAAAGACATGAGCGCCGCCGTCACCGCCAATCTCACGCCCGACGGCGGCACGCCGTTCAATGTGATGAAATTCAATGTCGCTCAAAGCCCGGGAAACGTGGTGAAAGACGAGCCTACGATCGGCGAGTATGCCTTCTCCGTTATGCCAAAGGAAGGCAATGGCTTCACCATCTTCTTATTGAAGGGCACTTGGGGAGCGACGATCTCTATGTCGCAAAAGGCGAAATTGACAGAAGTTCAAAAGGCCGCCCTGCGGCGCTTGGCAAAAGCCGCAATTTCGAAAATGTAAGGGAAGCTACAAGCCCTGAAAGGCTTGTCCGATATGCTGCACGGCGCTCATCGCGCGCGAATAATTCATTCGCATCGGGCCGAGCACGGCAATTACCGCGTGCAAGCCGCCGGGCATGGTCACTGGCAGCCCGATCATAGATAGCTGCCGCATGGAGGGATGCATCTCGCCGAGGCCTACGCGTACACTCACGCCGCCTGCCGGTTGTTCCGTATAGGAATGCGGTTCCATGAACCGGTCGAGCAGTTCCACCACGCGCTTTTTTTCTTCAAGCGCGCGCAAGAGCTCCCGCATCTTGTCATGGGTGAGCCTTAGGTCAACCATGAAGAGATTGCTGGCGCCCTCCATGTGGACCTCCGGGCCCTCCTCCACTTCCAGCAGTCCCTTGGAATAGAGCAGCGTCAGCTTGCGCAAGATGTCGTCATACGCAGCCGCAGCTTGATCCAGACGGGCGGATAGTTCGCGGCGCACGTCTTCCAGCAGCCATCCTGAAAAATTCCGGTTGATGTAATTGCGAATCGAAGCTAACTCGTCGGAGGTGAACGCCTGATCCAGCGTGACCACGCGATTGCGCACTTGCTGATCGCGCGTCATCACGACCATCAACACGCGCCGGTCTGGTAGGGCCACGAGTTCGACCTGATCCAGTGCGGGGCTCGGGGGTATCGCGGCAGCGATCCCTACTCCACGAGTCATCTCCGTCAACAGCCGCGAAGTAAACTCAATCCGCGCCTCAACGCTTTCAAGCCGCTTCAATTCTCCGCGCAGCCGCTCGGTTTCCTGCGCGACCAGTTTGCGCACGCCAAGCGATTCCACATAGCTCTGAAAAGCCTTCTCGGTTGGAATCCTGCCGGCCGACGTATGCGGCTGCATCAGGAATCCTTCGTCGTCCAGATCCGCCATGGCGTTGCGGATGGAGGCGGCGCTCAGGTTTGCGTTCCAGTGTTTGGCGATTGAGCGTGAAGCTACCGGCTCGCCCGTCGCGATGTAAGCTTCGACGATCTCATGCAAAATTTCCCGGCTGCGAGGCGTCATCGAATTAAAGTAAGAGCTTGTGCACCGAAGCAACTACTCTACTTAAATTCTACCGTGCGTGTCAGCGCGCAGGAACTACCCCCACAACTCATTAATAGGCTGATAAGTATATGGGTCCTGATCCGGCACATAGTAAAAGCCGCGGCCTAGTTCATCCGCGTGAATCACCTTCGTCCAATCGATTCCTAGCGCGGAATAGATTGTAGCCTCAATATCCTCGGGCCAAGCGTTGCGCCCCGCGGACCATCCCGGATCATCGACGGTGTCACCCGCCGCGTTTGTCGAGCCGATCGCCTGGCCGCCTTTGATTCCCGCGCCCGTGAACAATGCCGATTGCTGTAGGTGATGATCGCGTCCCGCATTCGCCGTCACCGGGCCCACGGTGCGCCCGAACTCGCCAGCAGCAAGAATCAGAGTGTTGCCGAAATTTCCATCGGTCTTCAAATCCGCAATCAACTGCGCGAGCCCTGCGTCGAACTGCTTCGACATGGATTGCAGATTCGCATTCGGCGCGTAAATGTTCGAATGGTGGTCCCAGCTTCCGAACGTAATCTGAATAAATCTTGTACCCAGGTTGTACTTGATTAAATTCCGAGCCGTCACGCACGCATTGCCGAAGCTTGAATTGCCGTACGCATTCCGAGTCGTCTGATCGAAGTTGAATACGTTGTTCACAGTCGAGTTGTACATCATCGACCGAGCTTTCAGCCGGAACTCGTTCAACTCCTCTGGTCCGGAGCCCAGATACTCGTTGTACATGATTTCGGAGTCCAACTCCCAGGCAAGCTCCAGCCTTCGATCCAGCGCCGCCGGACCGTCCGGGTGCGAAGTATTCGGCAGTCCGCCACCGCTCGGGCTTACATAATATGGTTCGTCTTGGGGCGGAAGAAAGCCTGCGCCTGGGCCACTCTGGGCATTCAACGAAACAAAGTACGGCAGAATCGCATCTGGATTTTGCGGGCCGAGTTCGCTTGCCACAACGGATCCGATATGCGGGGCGATCCGGTTCAAGCCCTGCACCGGATTCCGTCCCATCTGAAGCCAAGCCTGAGCCAGTGGATGCGCCGTATTATGCGACCTCAGAGACCGCAGGAATGCCAAGTCCTGAATCGTATTCGCCAGATTCGGCATGAGGCCTTGAGGAAACCGGAGAGCACCGTAGCTCGTGGGGGCCATGAATGCCGGCGTCCATGACCCTTCCTTTAAATCGAAGGTATCGATGTGGCTGGGCGCGCCCTGCATGAGAACGAATATGACGTTTTTAGCTGTCCCAATCGGCGTCCCGGCAGCGGCCCGAGCCTTCTGCACGGGCCAGAAGAAGTAGCCTCCAATCGCCGCGGCAACATGCTTAAAGAAGACGCGGCGTCCCTGACGTGAAAACCGCGCGGGATGCTTCTTTTCAGAGTTTTTGTTGAAGATCATCATTGCGGTTGCCTCAATAACTAAACGCGAACTCCAACTTGTTCATCAATGCCCAGGCAAAATCTTCAAGCGCCGAATTCTTTGCCGCCGCAGTGGCGGCGTTCGACAAATAAGCCGTAGCCTTCCCGCGCTCAAATTGGCTCGGCAGCCGGCCCAGGAACGTGTAGTACATCTCATCGATCTGCGCCGATACGGTAGTCAACTTCGCCACAGATTGCAATGTAGGCGAACTCGCCATCTTCGCGCGCGTAGTCACGAATGTGTCGTTCATCAACCCTTGCGATTGCCCAATGGTAATAGAGTCCGATCGCGGCACGTTATCCCGATTCCCACGCAGGAAATTGTTCATGAAATTCACGACGGCCCCATTGCTCCGTGGCTCCGAGGTATCGGGCAACTGCATGGCCCATGAAGTCGTGCCACCCCAGCCTTGCACTGTGTACTTGGGAATGATACCGGTTGCCTTCACGATCGCATCATGAATCTCTTCGCCTTCCAGCCGCCGAGTATAATGCCGCGTAAACAGCGGTACCGTTGACGAATCCCAATCGCCTCCGTAGTTCGAACTCAACTGATAGGCGGAAGACTCCGCAATCAGCCGGAGGAATTCGCGCAAGCTGTAATTCTTATTAACGAACTCACTAGCAAGCCGCACCAACAGTCGAGGATGAGTGGCCTGCAAAGTCCAGGGGGCGCCCGGCGGATTGTCAGGGTCGAGCCTCGCGGGGTCCAAAGTGTCCTGCGTATCCACCAGACCGTAGTTGAACATCGCCTTCCACAGCCGGTTCGCGAAATTGACGGAGAACATCGGGTCATTCACCAGAAGCTTCGCGTACTCCGCGCGCCAGTTATTCGATCCCGGCGTCTGCCCGGTGCGATAAATCGGATTCGCAGTCTTCGAGCCCAAAATCAACGCCCGGTTTGGCCTGTTGCCAAACGTTGTCGGCAGCGTGTAGTTCGAATTGTTATTTGTGGTTTCGCTCACTACAGTGCTGTTCTGGTAGAACGTCATCTGATCGGGAGTCGTGGACGGAGTAACTACGAACCCGGTGCGCCGCTCATGCGAAAAGAATGCGGCCATCTGCTCCGCGTCCGACCGCTGCACGCCGGAAGCCCACAGATTCAACTGGTCGAGATGCCCGCGTCCGTTGTGACACAGGAGGCAGTCGTAGTTGCCGAGTCCTAGAAACATCTTGGCGGTCTTGTACGTGAGCATGTCGTACTCGTCATCGACCGGCCCGCCCGGGGCGATTCCGCCCAGAATGAAGCTCGCCGCGCCCGGTTCATCGTAGGTATTGCCGTTCGCGTTAATGATGTTATATACGGTGTCCTTCAAAGACACATTGCCGTCCGTGGCATTAATCCACAGAAATTTGTAGAACGCATTTCGCGCGTTGATCTGCCGACTGACGTTCACAGCGGTGGCGTTGTTCTCCACCAGATCGCCCAGCCACATCGTCCACTTGTCTGTGAACTCAGGGCTCCACAGAAGCTGGTTGATCATCGCGCTTCGTTTTGACGGATTCGTGTCCGCGACGAATGCTCGCACGTCGGCAGAAGAAGGGATCCGGCCCGTCAAATCCAGCGTGACGCGCCGCAAGAATTCTTCGTCACCCGAGATGGGAGCCGAGGCAACCTTCGCCGCATCCATTGTCGTGAAAATCTCGTCATCGATGAAGTTGCGCCGGGGAATCGCCGATGCCGGGACGGGATCAATCTTAGGCGCCTCCGCGCCGCGACTCTTCGAAAACGACGCCATCCGCTCGAAAACAGCCCGTTTCGCTCGAGCTTCTCTCTGTAGATAAGTGTCGGGATTAGCCTTGTAAGTACAGTTGTCCCCCGACGCGGAATCGAACTCAAAATTGTCTTGCGCAAAACTGAGCGGCAGAGCAACGGCCAGCAGGGCTAAGATGCGGATACCCATGTGACCTCCTTTCACCCAACGTGCGTCAATTCTATACGATAAATTTGCGGTTGAACAGTAGATCTTAATTGTTTCCAACCAGTTACTTATAGAAATATGCCCACTGAACATCACTATGAGCTAACAATCGACTGGACTGGAAACAAAGGAGAGGGTACCAAGACCTACACCGCGTACACGCGGGACCACACCATATCGGGGACCGGCAAACCTGACATTCTTGGGTCGAGCGATCCGGCCTTCCGCGGCGACGCAAGCCACTACAACCCCGAGGATCTCTTTCTGTCGAGCGTCTCGACCTGCCACATGCTCTGGTACCTGCACCTGTGCGCGGTGAACAACATAGTTGTTCTGGAATACACGGACAAACCGCTCGGGATTGTGAATGAAGAAAAGGACGGTTCCGGAAAATTCCAAAGCGTAACGCTTCGTCCAAGAACGAAGCTGGCACCTGAGAGTGATTCGGCGAAAGCAATCGCGCTGCACGAAGAAGTTCATCGCTACTGCTTTATTGCCAATTCCGTGAATTTCAGAATCGAAGTCGTACCGGAGATCGTTTGAAAGGCACGGGACTCACGCTCTTGCAGCCACTGATACACTACCCGGTGGAGAACAAACGATGTTCACACGACGCCGATTCAATCAAGCTCTGCTTGCCGGCATTCCGGCTTCTCTTTACGCGGTCAATTCGAAGTTCCACGGCGTGCAAATTGGCGCTATCAGCTACAGCTTCCGGACTCTTAAGACGGAGGAAGTGCTGCCCGCTTTAGTGAAGGCGGGAGTCGGTGAAGTCGAACTCATGTCGAACCACGCGGAGGATCTGGCCGGCGGACCGTCGCAGCGCGCGCGCGAAGAACTTATCAAGTGGCGCTCGTCCGTGCCGATGGAAAAGTTCGCGGCTGTCAAAAAAATGTTCGACGATGCGGGCGTGCATATCGAACTGCTCTGTTTCAATCTCGGCTTAAATACCAACGACGAAGAGATCGACTACTCTTTCCGCCTTGCCAAAGCCCTTGGGGCTCGAGCCATAACCTGCAGCACTCGCATATCGGTTGCGAAAATGGTCGCTCCCATTGCCGACAAACACAAGATGATGTGGGCAGCCCACGGCCATGATGAGACCGATAAACCCAATGAAGTTTCGAGCCCTGAAACTTTCGCGCAGATCACCTCCATGGGCAAATACATGGGTATCAATTTGGACATCGGCCACTTCACCGCCGCGAACTACGATCCCGTGGCCTTCATCAAAGAAAATCACGCGAAGATTACGAATCTTCATTTGAAGGACCGCAAGAAGAACCACGGCGCGAATCTTCCATGGGGTGAAGGAGACACGCCGATCAAGGCCGTCCTCCAGCTCTTGAAGACGGAAAAGTACCCGATTCCGGCGAATGTCGAATACGAATACAAAGGCAAGGACGATCCCGTCACTGAAGTCGCACGCTGCGTTGAATACGCGAAGGAAGCACTCGCTTGACTACGGCCGCCGTCCAGGTAGACCGGCATGCGGGCTATAACAAGGCTCGACTATTCTTCGCGGGAGGGCTCGGTTTAGCGGCCGCCGGGATCAATGCGTCGCTGCGATCTAACACCGCGAGCGACATCCAGCGTCTGTTCCTCGATCCTATCGACAAGGTTCACTCTGCTGAGATGATCGCGAACATCCTCGGCGTGCCATTCTTGGGGTTTGCGCTGACCATTGCCTTGGGCAGTCCGCTGCTTGACTACATCGGCATGGGCTTTTTGCTTCCGCTCGCCGGAATTTTACTCACGGCGGGCATGCTGATCATTTCGTTCGCTTCGAGCCTCGCGTCGGGCGATTCCGTTTACACGGTGATTTGGCTCGGAGCCGTGGTCGCCGGAGTGGGCTGGGGGCTCGTCGAAACCGTTGTCAATCCGCTCATTGCGACGCTCTACCCAACGGAAAAGACGGCGAAGCTGAACGCCGTTCACGCATGGTGGCCGGGCGGGCTGGTCATCGGCGGATTGATGGGCGTGGGCATGTCCAACCTTGGTCTGGGCTGGCGCGCGAAGCTCTTCTTTGCGATGGTTCCCGCGATTGCATTGGCGCTCTCCTGCGTCGGACTGAAGTTTCCGCCGACGGAACGGGCTGCTTCCGGAGTTTCCACAAAGGAGATGTTCCGCGAGTTGCTTCAGCCATTGTTCGTCGTCTTATTTCTCTCCATGTTCCTCACGGCTGCGTCGGAGCTCGCTCCCGGGCAGTGGGTGGACCTCGCGCTCAGCCGAACTGTGCACATGCCCGGCATTCTGCTGCTGGTTTATGTAAGCGGCCTGATGTTCGTGATGCGGCATTTCGCCGGACCGCTGAATCAAAAGCTTCCGCCCATTGGGGTGTTGTGGGTTTCCTGCCTGCTCGCCGCGATTGGGCTCTACGCGTTGAGCTTCGCGAATTCGCCTGTCACGGGTTTGCTCGCCGCGACGGTTTGGGGTACAGGCGTCTGCTACATGTGGCCGACGATGCTCGCCACAGCTTCGGAGCGATTCCCTCGCGGAGGCGCGTTGCTCATGGGACTGATGGGCACCGCAGGCACGCTATCGATTCAGTTTGTCCTTCCTTTTATGGGAAGCATCGTCGATCAAAAGAAGGTCGAGATTGCGGGTGGGGATGCAGCGTTCAAAGCGCTCCCACAAGGCCCCGAGCTCGACCGCATAATGGGTATTGCAGCGCAAATTTCATTTCGTGAAGTCGCGATTCTGCCGGCGGTGCTGTTGATCGTCTTCGGCGCAATCTGGCTTTACGATCGAAAGCGTGCACAAAGTGCGCTATGAAAAGTGACGCTCTACCCATTCATGAAGCCAACTGCATTACCTAAAAATCCAAATTTCTCCTCTGGCCCTTGCGCCAAACGCCCGGGCTGGAGTCTCGATGCATTGAAGGACGCAGCCCTCGGACGCTCCCATCGCGCCAAGATCGGAAAATCGAAGCTCGGCGAAGTGATCGAGCGCAGCAAGAATGTTTTGGGCATGCCGAAAGACTATTTGCTCGGTATTGTGCCCGCCTCGGACACCGGCGCGATTGAGATGGCCTTGTGGTCCATGCTCGGCGCGCGAGGGGTGGATGTGTTTACGTGGGAAAGCTTCGGCAGCGGCTGGGCGTCGGACTGCAAATCGCAATTGAAGCTCAAGGACCTCCGCACGTTCACCGCCGACTACGGTAAGCTTCCCGACTTGAGCCAGGCCGATTGGTCGCGCGACGTGGTCTTCACCTGGAACGGTACGACTTCTGGCGTGAAAGTTCCCAACGGCGAATGGATCGACGCGGGCCGCCAGGGCCTCGCCATTTGCGACGCCACTTCCGCCGTCTACGCGATGGAAGTTCCCTGGCAGAAGCTCGACGTCGTAACGTGGTCCTGGCAGAAAGTGCTCGGCGGCGAGGGTGGCCACGGCATGATCGCTCTCAGCCCTCGCGCGGTGGAGCGTCTCGAGTCGTACACTCCTGACCGTCCGCTCCCCAAGATTTTCCAAATGACGAAAGGTGGAAAGTTGATCGGCGGAATCTTCGAAGGCGAGACCATTAACACACCTTCAATGCTGTGTGTCGAAGACGCGCTGGACGGGCTGAAGTGGTCGGAGTCCATTGGCGGGTTGCCCGCATTGCTTGCTCGGTCATCGGCCAATTTGAAAGCTCTCGAAGCTTGGGTCGCGAAGTCCAATTGGGCTAGCTTCCTTGCGGAGGACGCAGCGACCCGATCCAACACCTCCATCTGCTTGAAGCTCGCGCCGGAGCAGCAGGACAAAGTGAAGGCCATCGTGTCGGCTCTCGAAAAGGAAAAGGCCGCAAATGATATCGCGTCTTATCGGGATGCGCCTCCCGGTCTTCGGATTTGGGGCGGAGCGACGGTGGAGACTTCTGACATTAAAACGTTGCTTCCGTGGCTCGATTGGGCCGTAAGAGAGGTGCCTTCGCAACCTGCGGCATCGAAAGCTTGACGCACAATTAGAACCGCGCTAGGGTCGCCGCAGAGCGAGGCGGCATGGCTTGCACGGATACCGATACGCTAATTTCACAGCTACGAGTGAATGAGCTCTTGCGCCAGTTCCCGTAATTCAATCCGCCAGGCGAGACGTTCCAGCCATCTGGGGGGAATGCCGTTCTCGCCATAGATGGCGCCGGCAAGTTGCCCGCCTACCGCTCCAACTGTATCGGCATCGTCACCGAAATTTACTGCCTGAATCACCGCTTCTTCGAACGTCGAAGTGCCTGCCACCGCCCACATCGCCGCTTCCATGGTGTCTTTATAGAAGCCTGACGAAGATACTCGGTTTCGATTGCGTCTGCGTATTTCCGTCGGAATAGCCTCCGCATCCAAACCGTGCATCGCCGAGTGGAAGAGCAACCTTCCGAACCATGCCGTCGCTCTCGCGGCCTCTTCCCCGTGTGTCAAGATCGACTGTTCATATGCCAAGGATTCGGCTTCTTCTTCATTCGAGGCAAAAAGCACAACAGGCGCCAGCCGCATCAACGATCCATTTCCCAAGGACGAAGCGGATATTTTTGGCGGTACAGTCGGGTTCCGCTCAAAGGTGTCTTAGTCGCACTGCCGATATCGAAGCAGGATCCGGTGCAGGAGTGCTTGCCGTGCCGATACCACTCCAACCTCTCGCGCAGAACGCTCAGCGGGCGAAAGCCTCTTTCATCAACCAAAGACCGGCCCATCACCGCCATCGCAGTGTCGTCGGTCCACTGTCCGGGCTTCAGGTGGAACACGCCGCCGCCAGTCATTCCGTGTGGAGATTGTCCAAAGGGTGACGCGGCCCGAATTCGAGAGTCGTGCCAAGCGCATCGCCCAGGGCGAGTCCGAGCAACATGCCCGTAAAGTGTGGCGTGGCTTTCAGCGTACCCATACTTCCTGTGGAAGCACATGCCAGACGGGAGTCATCAAGTACGATAAAAGACGGAGGAAGGGGTGAGCGGTTGAAACCGGCGGTCTTGAAAACCGTTTGCGGGGTGACTCGCACGGGGGTTCGAATCCCTCTTCCTCCGCCATATTTTCTACAGCTTAGAAGCGTTCTCAGGATCGACAGAACGCTTCTACATAGCCCGTTTGCAAATCCTTTTGCAAATCAAAAGCCCAAAAGTTTTAGTTCGGGGGTTTTTGCGACTTCTCGATCTCCGCTTTGAACGCCGCGCCAAGCGTCCGCTCCACCGTCTCCGCCGCGCGTTCGTCATCTCCGGCGAGG
>Ga0126381_100006088_pt1 | contig 13329 bp, 14 predicted proteins | sample PanSoiMetPlot_28_FD_96465 | JGI IMG/M metagenome (GOLD analysis project Ga0126381, IMG submission 96465) | Tropical forest soil microbial communities from Panama - MetaG Plot_28 | ecosystem: Environmental > Terrestrial > Soil > Tropical forest > Bulk soil | place: Panama | collected 2016-02-17
CACCTGCGCGAATTCTTCGGCCGCCTCGACCAGGTAACTGCGCGACTTCAGCGGCGCTGGGAACGCGCAGCGATAAGCGCGCAGCGGGTGAACGCCCAGCGCGATCTGATGCGCTTCACGGTCGACGTGACCAGCGGCTTGGCGTTCGGCAAGGATCTCAACACGCTGGAGCAGGAGGGTGACGTCATCCAGCGCCACCTGGACAAGGTGTTTCCAGCGTTGGCGCGCCGGCTGCTCGCCCCCTTCCCTTATTGGCGGTGGGTGGGTCTGCCGGCCGATCGGCGACTCGATGCGGCCATGGTCGAAGTGCTCAAGCTGGTCAACGAGCTTGTCGCCGCGGCAAGGACTCGAGTCGCCGGCAACGGGCACGCGGCGAATCCGCAGAACTTCCTCGATGCCATGGTGATGGCGCAGAGCGGCGATTCGGCATCGTTCACCGACGGCGAGATCGCCGGCAACACCTTGACCATGCTGCTCGCCGGCGAGGACACCACCGCCAACACGCTGGCGTGGATGATGCATCTCATGGTCGAGCATCCCGACGTCCAATCGAAAATGCAGGCCGAGGCGGATCGGACAGTGGGCCCAGCCGAGCGGCCGCTCGACTATGCAGCCACCGAAGTGTTGCGCTACATCGAGGCGACCGCGCACGAGGCGATGCGCCTGCTGCCGGTTGCGCCAGTGATCGCGCTCGAGCCCAACGAGGCAACGGTGATCGGCGACGTTGAGGTGCCCAAATCGACCGCCGTGTATCTTCTGACTGCGCACGCATCGGCAGCAGCGGTGAATTTTGCAGATTCCAAGAGCTTCCTTCCCGAGCGATGGCTCGACGGCGCCAATCATTCCCACAGCGCGCACAACACCAAGGCGTTCCTGCCTTTCGGCGCGGGGCCGCGCTTCTGCCCGGGGCGTCACCTCGCCATGCTCGAAATCAAGATGGTCGCGGCGATGCTCTGCCGCAATTTCGAGGTGATGCGCTTTCCTGGAACAGCGCCGCCCGAGCAAGTGTTCTCCTTTACAATGATGCCGAAGGATCTGTTTGTTAAGTTGAGCAGACGGCAGCGCGCGGCGGCCTAGGATCCTAGAGGCAGGTCATGAGGCGCTTGGTTCTTGCAGCAGCGTTATTGAGCTTCGCTTCGATTGCGCCGGCGGACGCGGATCGTGCTGCCGGTCCGGTCTCGGCCGCCATCACCGTCATCGATTCGACTGGGAGCATCGCCGCAAGGTGGTTGAGCGATACCACGGTGCTTGTGAATCTGAGTCCTGACATGGTCGCTCCTGCACTGATTCGTCCGATGCTCAGTGCTGACAGCCGCACTGCGTCAGGCCAGGCGACCTGGCAGGCGGGCGGCAGCGTACTCTTCACATCCGGCGACTGCAGCACCGGCGCCTACATCTACAGCCACTCCGGTCCGGGCTTGCGCGCCGCGACACAGGTCGAGACGCCGCGCGGGATCGTCCTTTACGCAGGTGCCATCGCTACGCCGGTCACGGTGACCATCAACTCAATCCTTTACGACAATGGGTGTTCTGCGGTCAGCGTTCAGCAAAACGGCCTCGTCGCCGTCGACGCGACGCTGAATCTGAGTACGACGTATCCTCCACCGCTTTCGGTGCGATAACTCTTTAGCCTACCCGATGCGGCTCGTCGCGCCGGTCCTCGCAGGGCTCATCGCCTGCTTGCTGGTCCCCCTGACACACGGTGCACCTCAGGCTGCCGTCAGCGATCTCGCCCCCACCGGCAAGCTGCGCGCCGCGATCAACTTCGGCAATCCCGTGCTCGCCAGTAAGGACCCGGCGACAGGCGAGCCGCGCGGCGTGTCGGTCGATCTCTCGCGCGAGCTTGCCAGACGCCTGGATGTGCCTCTCGAGATCGTTACGTTCACCGCGGCAGGCAAGGTGGTCGAAGCCGCGAAGGCCAATGTCTGGGATATTGCGTTCGTCGCCATCGACCCGGAACGTGCGGTCGACATGGACTACAGCGCAGCCTATGTCGTGATCGAGGGTGCCTATCTGGTTCCCGCCGGATCTGCCATCAGGAGCCACGCCGAGGTGGATCGCGAGGGAGTCAGGGTCGTGGTCGGACGGGGAAGCGCGTACGACCTGTTTCTTTCGCGCGAGCTCAAGCATGCACAGATTTTCCGCGCGCCAACTTCCAACACGGTTGTGGACATGATGCTCGCCGAGCATTACGACGTCGCAGCCGGAGTGAAGCAGCAGCTTGAAGCCGATGCCAGGCGTCTTAAGGAGGTGCGTCTGCTGGACGGCCGCTTCATGGTCATCAATCAGGCGATGGCCACGCCCAGAGGCCGCGCTGCCGGAGCGCGCTACCTTGCCGAATTCGTCGAGGAAATGAAGGCTTCGGGCTTCGTCGCCGGCGCCCTTGCCAGGCACGGCATCGAGGGTGCCGCAGTGGCGCCGCCTGGCCGCTAAGCGGGAATGCCGATACTCAGCGCCACTGAGTGAATTCCTTGGTCATCGGCACGTCGAATTCTATTTCCGCTTTGGGGCCGCCGGCACTGCTGTCGTCGAGCGTGAGCTTGCCGGCAAGGCGTTGCGGGCTGTCGGTGGTGAGCTTGAGCGCCGTCGGTACGACGGTGCCGGAATACTGCACTTTCTGACCGTTGGCGGTGAACCAGTATTTGAGTCGTGATCCCGTGTCGAGATCGAGCGCCAGTCCTTCACGCAAGTCGCTTTCCGAGCACGCCATTCCCTGGCAGCCCTTGATCTTGGGGCCGAGATCGCTGGCAGAGAAAATGAGTCGCCGTATGGTCTTGCCGGCCGCCATGTCAGGCCCTTTGACAAGGTAGACATTCTTGACCGTCACCGTGATTGCGCCGGATTTGGCCGCATAGCTGATCGTGCCCTGCCCTCGATCGGCACAGGCGCCGCCGGCGACCAGGGTTGCCACGGCCAACGCACAACCCGCAGCCATCCAACGCGACCAGCGGCAACGCTCCGCCGCACGCCGATCGGCGTGAACATCGACGACTTCATCTCTCATCATCAACTCTCCTCGTGAAAGAATGTTGAAGCCTAGGGCAAACGGAGGGTCGCGCGCAATTCGTGTCGCCGTAACCCGAGACACCGAGCAGCGGGCCGCGTGTTGAATCCCGAGGCCTCAACGGTGACAATAGACGCAGCCTCGTCGCAAATCGTTCCAATCAATCGCAATTCGATGGCCATTCAGCCGGTTGACAAGCGCATGTCGGTGCGCAAACAGGTGAGCGAAGCCGAGTGGGCCAAGAGAGTCGACTTGGCCGCATGCTATCGGTTGATCGACCTGTACGGCATGTCGGAGATGTCGGCCAATCATGTCAGCACGCGCGTGCCGGGAGAGGCTGACGCATTCCTGATCAATCCGCACGGAATGCTCTACGAGCAGATGCACGCCTCGTGCTTCATCAAGCTCGACCTTGCCGGCAATGTTCTTTTCAATCCGACGGACTACGAGATCAACAAGGCTGGTTATGTCGTGCATAGCTGCATCCACGCGGCAAGGCATGAACTCGATTGCGTGATCCATACGCACACCATCGCCGGCATGTCGGTGTCGGCGATGGAATGCGGTCTTCTGCCGATCGCTCAAACCTCGATGCGTTTTGCCAAGATCGCCTATCACGACTACGAGGGCGTCGCTCTCGACCTCGAGGAGCAGGAGCGGCTGGTGCGCGACCTGGGCGAGCACGAAGGCATGATTTTGCGCAATCACGGTCTGCTGACGGTCGGCGCGAGCATTCCCGAGGCGTTCAACAGCATGTTCCGTCTCGAGCGCGCCTGCCAGGTGCAGGTGGCTGCGCTGGCATGCAACGTGAAGCTCAAGCTGCCGCCGGAGCACATCGTCAACGAATCATGGCGCCTGTACCAGCCGGGGGTGCGCCGCCGCTTTGGCGTGCTGGAATGGCCGGCGCTGCTGGCCAAGCTCGACAAGCTCGATCCGTCGTACCGCGACTGAAGGTGGCCTGTTAGCGCCCTATGGCCGCATACGCGAACGTAACGGGCGCTGGCTCCCCATGCCGGCACTCCGCGGCGCAAGACTCGATCGTTGCCTCGCCTGGCCGGATCACCGGCATCGTCCGCAAAGCTGCACTGCTCGCCGCCATCGCGCTCGTCAGCAGCGCGTCTGCTCAAGGCACCTACCCCAACCGCCAGATCACCATTGTGGTCGGCTTCTCCGCAGGCGGGAGCACGGATATCGTCGCGCGGCTGCTTGCCGAGGAAATGCGCAAGAGCTGGGGACAGCCGGTGATCATCGACAACAGGCCGGGCGCCGGAGGAAACATCGGCGCGTCCATGGTCGCCAAGGCTAAACCAGACGGCTACACGCTGCTGATGGGTTCGGTGGGACCGCTGGCGATCAATGCCTCGCTCTACGCCAGCATGCCCTACGACAACCTGAAGGACTTCACTCCGATCAGCCTGGTGGTTCACGTACCCAACATGCTGGTGGTGAATCCGAGGGCGATGCCCGTGCAAACATTCGCCGAGTTCGTGGCGCTGCTCAAGGCAAATCCCGGAAGATACTTCTACGCATCGACCGGAACCGGCACCTCATCACATCTCTCCGGAGAGCTGCTCAAGACCATGGCCGGAGTCGAGATCACCCACGTGCCCTACAAGGGCGCGGTCGCGCTCAATGATCTCCTCGTTGGCGACCAGGTGCATTTCATGTTCGCCACCATACCGTCGGTAATCGAGTTCGTTCGTGCCGGCCGCTTGCGTGCGCTCGCGGTCACCAGTAAGAACCGCTCGGCTGCGGTGCCGCAGATACCGACCGTCGCCGAATCGGGCTTCCCGGAGTTCGAGGCCTCGTCCTGGTTCGGCCTGCTCGGCCCGGCCGAGTTGCCGCGCGATATCGTGCTCAAGTTGCAGGGGGAGACTGCGCGCGCCCTCAAAATTCCGGAACTTCGCGACACCCTCGTTCAGCAGGGGGCCGATCCTGTGGCAAGCACGCCGGAAGAGTTCGCCGCTTACATGCGCAGCGAGACCGCGAAATGGGCGAAGGTGGTAAGAGCATCGGGCGCAAAGGCCGACTGATTCGGGGGCGGCCAATGAATGTGCGCATGATCCGGGCAGGTCCCGTTCGCAGTCCGTGATGCGCGCTCAGGTTGCTAACTTTCGAGCAGCATGACCAACCACAGTCGGTTGCGTCCTTCTTCGTAGGCGTAGCGTGCATCCGCGACAATCTGACGGATCAGATAAACGCCGAGGCCGCCGGGGGAGCGCTCTTCAGCAGTCGCAGCGAGGTCCGGCGGAGCAACAGACCATCGATCGGTCGGGTCGTAGCGCGGCGCCGAGTCCTCGTAAATCACGCTGACGCCGCCCTCGCTCATTGCGAGCTCGATGCGAACAGGCGAGTCGCTTTCCTCGCCAAAGCCGTGTTTCACGGTGTTGGTGAAAAGCTCCTCGATGACGAACGTCAAGCGAAACGCCGTCTCGCTGCCGACGCCGTTGCGCTCGCAAAAGCCTCGCGCGAAACTCGCCGTGTCGGGCAGAGCGGTCAATCTCGCTGGAAATTCAGCTTTTTCGTTCGCTGGCATGGGCTGCGACCGGAGCGGTCGTGTAAACTAGCCTCGACGCATCGTCGCGAAGCAGTTTGCCGATTTTCGCATTCCACGGGCGTCGTCGTCAGCCTTGTCTTCAGGGAGAAGCCAAATGTCCATCTCACGCATGCGCGCGTGGCGCGCTGTCTTGATGCTCTCGTTGCTCGGCTTGGCGACCCTTGCCGGCGCGGCGGAAATCGGTCAGATAAAAGTCTCCAAGGGGCAGGTGACGATCGAACGCGACGGAAAAAGCATTCCTGCCGGCGTCGGCGTGCGCCTGCAGACCTCGGATGTCGTCAAGACAGGACCCGACGGCTCGGTCGGTATCACCATGGACGACGATTCCTTGCTGTCGGCTGGACCCAACAGCGTCCTCTCCCTCGATCGCTACACTTTCGATCCAACCACTAACAAGGGTCGCTTCGATGCTTCCCTCAACAAGGGAACGCTTGCCGTCATTTCGGGCCGCATCGCCAAACAGGCGCCCGACGCGATGACCGTGCGCACACCGACCGCGGTTCTCGGCGTGCGCGGTACCGAGTTTGCCGTAAGCGTCGACTGAAGCTGGCGCGCGTCCCCCTTCGAATTGCTGCCACGGGTTCGTGTCCGTAGCACTAACAGGTCCTTGTCGCCAGGCGCGCAGCGCCGGGGTGACGCTGATCGCATGCGCGATCCTGGCGGCGTGCGCGAGCAGCGGCACGGTGGTTCTGCTCCCGGAAAAGGACGGCCGGCCGGCGGCCGTTAGCGTGAAGCAGGGCGACAAAGAAGTGGTTCTCGACAAGCCTTATGCGGCCGCGAAGGCGACGCCGCTGGGGCCGCGACCCTATACCTCGAGCACGGAGGAAGTGCGGTCGCAATTCGGCTCCGCGCTCTCCGCGCAGCCGAGCCGGGCGACTTCTTTCACTCTGTATTTTGTCGAAGGCAAGGACGAATTCACCGAGGAATCGAAAAAGGCCGTCGACCAGATCCTAGCCGAGATAGCGCAACGACCCGTGCCCGACGTGCTGGTGGTGGGTCATACCGACGCCGTCGGCAGCGATCAATCCAACGACGCGCTCGGGCAGCAGCGGGCCGAAGCGGTCCGTGCGGCCTTGATCAGGCTCGGCATCCCAGCCGGCGATGTTCGCGCGATCTCGCGCGGCAAGCGGCAGCTCGCGGTTCCCACCGCCGACGGCGTCGCCGAACCGCACAACCGAAGGGTGGAGATTATCGTCCGCTAGGGACCCTTGACTGCGGTCGAGGCTTGGAGTCATTGCGGTCCGCGCCAGCGCAACGCGAGCACGGTGAGATCGTCGGGGGCTTCCGTGCCTCCCGCGAAAGTCTCGACGTCCTTGCGAACTGCATCGACCAGCCCCGTCGCCGTTCGCTGCCCGTTGTGCAGCTGCCCGAACAGCGTCTGCAGCCTCTGTCTGCCGTAACGTTCGCCGCGTTGATTCTGGGCGTCGATCACCCCGTCGGTCACCAGACACAGCAGTTGGCCGTGCCGCAACGCCTTTCGTCCTTCGCGATACGCGAAGCCTTCAACCGTGCATAACGGCGGGCCCGCAGCGTCGGCAAGCTGCACAAAGCCGGCGCCTTGGGCATCGAGCAGGTACGGGTTCTCGTGCCCGGCATTGCAAAAGCCGAGCTCGCCGGAGTCGAGATCGAGCACGCCGGCGAAGGCCGTCACGAAAAACATCTCCGGGTTGTCCCGTGATACTTCGTCGTTGGCGGCCCGCATCAGCTCGCTCACAGTCGCGTCCGGACTGCGCAAGGTCGTACTCTTGTAGAGTGCCTTGCTCACCGCCATGAACATGCTGGCCGACAGTCCCTTGCCGGCGACATCGCCGATGAGAAAGAACAAGCGGCGCTCATCCAGCGGGAAGAAGTCGTAGAGGTCGCCGCCAACTTCGCGTGCGGGCCTCATCGACACCGCGATCTCGATGCGCTTGTCGCCAGCGAGGAAATCGGCGCGCGGCAGGAACCCCGTCTGGATGCGCTTGGCGGCTTCGAGCTCGCCCGAGACGTACGCCGCCTGTTCGCGTTGCGCCTGCACTACGCGCTCGAGTCGCCTGCGCTGGCGGCCCGCCTCGGCGAGCGTGAGCACCAGCAGAACGCTGAACAGAATGAGAAGCCCGAGCGCCGGTGCGGCGGCGTCGAACACCCATCGCTTCCAAAGAAACGCGGCGATGCCCGAGACGACGCACACTGCGATGCCGCCTAACGCAAGCCAAGCAGCGTTTCCGGGGCGCCAGCGCGGTGTGGCCCAAATGAGAACTGACCCCAGCAGAACGAAAACCGCGATCTCGAGCGCGGGCGCCCACGACGGCCGGGCCAGCCACGTTTGATCGAGCAGGTTTTCAAGGGCCTGTGCGAGAACTTCCGTGCCGGGGACGCGCGAGCCCAGCGGCGTGTTCTGATAGTCGGCGAGTGCAAGGCTGTTCATTCCGATCAGCACCAGCGTCTGCCGAAAGCGATCCGGATCGACCTTGCCGTCGAGCACGTCGATCGCCGAAACGTAATGCGAAGGGTCGTGCCTGGAATAGTAGAGGCGTAGCTCCCCATCAACCTCCGTCGGCGCGAAAAAATCTCCAACCGTTACGGCGCTTACCGAGGGACCGTCGACCAGCAAGCGGACGTCGGGCTGGTGAAGGGCAACGCGAAGCATCTCCATCGCGAGCGAAGGCACGAAGCGGTCATTGATCCGTACGGCGAGGGGCACGCGACGGATCACGTCATCCGAGCGGCCGGCCGATATGATTCCGTGGCCGGCCGCAGCGCTGTCGAGCTCGTCGAGGTTCACCAACGCGCCTTTATGACTGTGCATGCGCGTCACCGTGTCTGTCGCCGGTGCGCCTTTTTTCGCTTGATCCCGGACCAGCACCGGCGGGCCCAATGGCTCCTTGGCGGTTTCCTCGGGAGTACCGGCAAGTCCAAGAACCACAGGTCCCGCAGCGATCGCGCGCGCCAGCTCGGTATCGTTCGATGGAAGCGCCTCCAGATGGCTCGCGAGTACCGGATCCCGTTGCCTCGCCCATTTGAGCAGGTCCAGGTGCTCTGGAGACAGTCGATCGGCCTCGGGCATCAGGATATCGATCCCGATCGCGGCCGGCTGTTCTCGTTCAATGTCGCGTAGCAGCTGGGCAAGCACAGTGCGCTGCCACGGCCACTGGCCCAGGCGCGCCAGGCTCTTTTCGTCGATCTCGACGACGGTAACCGGGGCCAAGCTGAGCTCGCGCGGCTTGATGAGCTGATAAGTATCGAACCACGCCGACTGCAAGCGCATGTTCCACCGTGGCTCGAGCCAGATCAGAGCTGCCAGAGCAGCGAGCAGCGCGACGCCGACCGCGGTGATGCGTGCGTACGACGGTTTGGACGCTGCTTCTGCCGCGGCGCGGCTCACAAGGGGATTTCCATCCCATCGTAGGCGGCGGTGACCAGGAGAGGCTTCCCGCCGCGAGTGATCTCCTCGAAGCGCCGCGTCTCGGCGAGCACTCGCGCGATCGCCTCGTCGCTGTGAATAGGCTCGTGATGGAACAGGCAGAGCTGCCGCACCCCGGCCATCTGGCAAAGCTCGACGCCCACGATATTGCTCGAATGTCCCCAATCGGCCTTCACCGAAATGGTATCGGCAAGCGAGTACATGGCATCGAAAATCACCAGATCGGCATCGCGAAAGAAATCGACGAAAGCCTGTGTCTCGGCGAGATCGGCAAGCTTGTGCTCGGAATCGGTGGAATAGATGAGCGTCTTGCCCGCCGAGCTGAAACGATATCCATAGGAGTCTCCTGAATGCTGCTGCAGCATGAGGCGAACCTGCATGCCGGCGATTTCATACTCGGGCCCTGCTTCCAGTCGAACGAATTCGATATTTGCACCCAGCGCGGAAAAGTCCACCGGGAACGACGGCGCGGCCTGCTGCCTGCGCAATGCTGCTTCGAGCTCCGCGTGGCCGCCGTAGATGCGTATCTTGTTGCCTGGTATGTAAGCCGGCGTGAACAGCGGAAAGCCCATGATGTGGTCCCAGTGCACGTGGGACATGAAAACGTGATAGGTCTGCGGCGATTTCGGTCCGTGACGCGCCAATGCTTTCTGCCCGAACGGGCGCACACCGGTGCCCAGATCGCACAGCACATAGTCGCCGCCGCCGGACTCGATCTCGACGCATGGACTGTGGCCGCCAAAGGTTCCAGCGATGGGCATCCCGAGGCTGTCGACGTACGCTTCGATGTCGTCGTCGGACGCGAACACTCGTCCTGACGCGCCGCGCAATGCGGCGATGACCTTGGCGCGAACGGCGGCGGCGGTCAGCGCGACCGGCAACGATCCGCGGGTTCCCCAGAAGCGAACGAGCTTCATTGGACGGCGTCGTAGAGTGCGAGCGCCGGGGCGGACAATGCTTGCAGCCCGGCGCGAACCGATGGAAACACTTCGAGGACGTGCTTGAAGCGGGCGATCTCGAAGATTTCCTCGACCACGGGCCGCAGAGCCGCGACCGCGATACGGGCGCTGCCGGCGCGCATCTGCTTGGCCGCGACCATCAGAACGCGAAGGCCCATGCTGCTGATGTATTCCACGCCTGTGAAGTCGAGAAGGAGCGGCGTGCTGGCGGCCGCAGCCTGATCGAGTATCGGCGCAAGCGCTTGTTGCAACTGCTGCGCATTGCGGTGGTCGATCTGGCCGACCGGTATGACGACGGTGACGTCGGCAAGTCTGCGACTGGAAATGTCCACGGGGTCCCCCCTGTCTTCGAGCGCCGCAAGCGCCGTGGCGGCCTGCCGCGATTATACGAGCCCCTTTGAACCGGCGAACCTGCCGATCAAGACGTTGCCCGGTGGCCTCGCGTAGAATTCCGGCACCCCCCAACGCTCACAGGATCTGCCGCCATGCGCATGCACCTCCTCGCGATGCTCGTTGCGTCAGTCGCCTTTCAATCGGCTTTCGCGCAAGAGACCGGCGACCGGTGGAACTTGTCCGACCTCTATCCCTCCGCCGCGGCCTGGAATGCGGATGCCGACAAGCTGGAAAGCCAGTTCAAGGAATTCGCCGCGTGCAAAGGGACCATGGGACAAGGTGCTGCGCGTTTTCGCCAGTGCCTCGACCTGCAGGCGGACATGAACAAGCGTTATCTGCGCATGGCGGTGCTTTCCGGCGAGCAGGTGTCCGAAGACACCGGCAATCCGGCGTACCTCGAGCTCGACCAGAGGTCCGATATTCTCGGCAATCGCCTGAACGAAACCACGGCATTCGTCGATCCCGAAATCCTGCACATTGGCAAGGACAAGATCGCGCAGTTCCTGGCGCAGGACCCCAAGCTTGCCATCTACCGCTTTCCTCTGGATCAGACGCTGCGCCTGGCGCCGCACACCCTCAACGACGAAGGCGAGGCGCTGATTGCTCAGTTCGGGCTGATGGACAACGCCGGCGGTTCGTCATTTTCGATTCTGACCAACGCCGACATTCCCTGGCCCAAGATCAAGCTTTCCACCGGCGAAGAAGTCACGCTGGACGCATCGGGTTTCGACAAGAATCGCCGTTCTCAGATCAGAGACGACCGGAAGAAGGTGACCGACACGTACTTCGGAGCGCTCAAGACCTACGAGCGGACGCTGGGCGTGGATCTGTATTCGCAGCTCAAACAGGACACGGTTTACGCCAAGGTGCGGAAATATCCCGATTCCATCACGCGAGTGCTGGATCGCAACAACATGCCGATCGCGGTGATCGACGCGCTGATCGCTCAAACCAGGGCCAACCTCCCGACCCTGCACCGTTACTTCCGCCTCCGCGCAAAGATGCTTGGTATTTCGAACATGGAGGTCTACGACGTCTATCCTCCGCTGGTGAAAGGCGATTTCAAGTTTCCGTTTGCGGAAGGCCGCAAGCTGGTGCTCGAAGCGGTCGCACCCCTCGGGTCAGACTATGTCGCAGCCATGAGTTACGGCTTCGACCACCGCTGGATGGACACCTATCCGCGTCCACGCAAGCAATCCGGCGCACACATGGACGGCTACGCTTACGACGTGCATCCCTACGTGCTGATGAACTACAACGACGACTACGAATCGGTCACCACAGTGGCGCACGAATGGGGCCACGCCATGCATTCGTACCTTGCCAACAAGGCGCAGCCGTTCGTCTTGTCGAACTACGCCACCTTCGTCGCAGAGATCGCGTCGACTTTCAATGAGGAACTACTGCTGCAGCGTGTGCTTAAGACGGCGAAGACCGACGAGGAGCGGCTGTTTTATCTCGGCAGCGCGCTCGAGCAGCTGCGTGGCACTTTTTTCCTGCAGGCGCTGTTCGCCGAGTTCGAGCGCACCATCCACGCCAAAGTCGACAAGGGCGAGCCGATGACCGGAGAGTCGTTCACCAAGACCTATTGCGACATCCTAAAGCGCTACTACGGGTCGCAGGAGGGTGTGGTCAACGTCAACGACGCGTACTGCGTAGGTTGGTCGTCCATTCCGCACTTTTACAACTCGTTCTACGTCTACCAGTATGCAACCTCCATCGCGGCGAGCTCGTTGTTCGCCAAGCAGGTGGGGGCCAAGGAACCGGGTGCGCTGGAGCGTTACCTCAACCTGCTCAAGGCGGGCGGTTCGAATTATCCCTACGAACTGGTCAAGGCCGCCGGTGTTGACCTGGCGACGCCCGCGCCCTATCAGGCGCTGGTCGCGCGCATGAACTCACTCATGGACGAGATCGAAGCGATTCTGGCGAAGCAAAAGAAGTAACGAGCATTCAATGCCCGATGCGGAGCGCCTCCAGAAAGCGCGATACCATGTTGTACGCCGCGATGGTGGCCACCAGGTCGACCAGGCCTCTGACATCGAAGTAGCGGGAGACAGCTTCGAAGGCTGCATCGGGCACTTGAACATCGCGCGTCATGGCGTCGGTCAGCGCAAGGCACGAACGCTCGCGCTCATCGAAAGCATCGCCTAAGTCCGGTCGCGCAACGGCCGCGATCTTGTCCTCGCTCACGCCTACCTGCCGGGCGATCGGAAGATGCGCCTGGAACTCGAAGGGAGCGCGGTTGAGCACCGCGACACGCAGCATGATCAGCTCGCGCGTGGTCGGCGGAAGCGAGCTGCGGTTCCGGATTGCAGTGAGCAGCTTTTCCCATCCTTCCGCCAGCGGCGCGCTGTTGAGCAGCGCCTGATACAGCGCGTTGATGTGTCCGCGCTGGGCGACGATGGCTTGCTCGATCGCAGCAAGCTCCGGACGCGTCCCGGGCTCGACCAGCGGAATGCGCGGACCGTCGCTCATTCGCCGACGATCTTCTTCTCACGCACGATGCGGCCCCACTTGACGCCGTCGCTCCTGACCAGCGCGGCAAGCTGTTCGGGGGTTCCCGGCATCGGCTCGGCTCCGGAGCCGACAATCCGCTTGCGGTAAGGCTCCGAGGTCAACACCGTGCGCACCGCCGCATTGAGCTCGCTGATGCGCGCGGGCGGCGTCTTCGCGGGCACAAACAAGGCGTACCAGTTGTTCGACTCGACCCCGTGAATGCCCTGCTCGTCGAGCGTGGGCACGTCCGGCAGTAGGGGGTGGCGCACCGGCGCGGCGATACCCAGCGCCTTGAGCTTGCCGCTGCGGATGAATCCGATGAGTCCGGGTACGTCGCCGAAGAAGCCGCTCACCTGCCCGCCCATCACGTAGGTGATCGCCGGCGCGGCACTCTTGTAACAGCAATTCTCTTGACGTGCTCGTCTTCGGCATTACTTCGCCCGAGGACATCCCGATTGAACAATGGTACCAAACAGATACCTGCTCGACGACCGCGGGCTGGTCTGGCGCGCCGCTA
>Ga0126381_100006089_pt1 | contig 13328 bp, 8 predicted proteins | sample PanSoiMetPlot_28_FD_96465 | JGI IMG/M metagenome (GOLD analysis project Ga0126381, IMG submission 96465) | Tropical forest soil microbial communities from Panama - MetaG Plot_28 | ecosystem: Environmental > Terrestrial > Soil > Tropical forest > Bulk soil | place: Panama | collected 2016-02-17
GCGAGAAGCGCGCGGCGGCGACGTCTCCACGCCGGTAGGTCAAGCGTTCGAAGGTCGGCTGTGGGGAGCGTAACGCGCGCCAGCCGATAAAGGCTCCCGCGGCGACCGCCAGCAGAATGAGCGCGGTCCAAACCAGGATGCGCCAGCCGAACCTAGCATTGACTGGTTTTGCTTCCGCCTCGGAACTTGGCGCTTCGAGATCTTGGAGAACATCTTCGAGCGCAACCTTTACGTCGGCCATGTTCTGCCAGCGGCGCTGAGGATCTTTTCGCAGGCATCGCAGGATGATTCGCTCCAGCTCGCGCGGGACGTGATCTTCATCGGGACGCATCGGCGCGGGATCTCGGTGCAGAACGGAGGCGAGGGTTGAAAGCTTGGAGCCGCCCGGAAAGGCGCGGCGACCCGTCACCATTTCGTAAAGCATCGCGCCGAAGGAGAAAATATCGGAGCGCGCGTCCACTTTGTGCCCGTCAGCCTGTTCGGGCGACATATAGGCGACTGTGCCCATGATGGTGCCAGTCTCTGTCTCTGCTTTTATGTGAACGCTCTCGGTGGCGGCATAAGCATCGGGCTCTTCGATTTGCGTGAGCTTGGCCAAACCGAAGTCGAGGATCTTCACGCTGCCCTGCTCGTCGACGATGACGTTGCCGGGTTTCAAATCGCGATGAACGATTCCGACTTGATGAGCGGCTGACAGACCGTCAGCGACCTGGACGGCGTAGCGAAGCGCATCGGTCGAACGCAGGCCTTTGCGGCCGATCATCTGATCGAGCGTCTTGCCGGCCACGAACTGCATGACGATGAACTCGACGCGCTGGCCGTCGACTTCGGTATTGTCCACGTCGTAAATCGTGATGATGTTGGGGTGACTTAGCGCCGAAGCCGATTTAGCCTCCTGTTCGAAGCGCGCGCGGCGTTCGGGGTCGCCGACAGCGGAAGAAGGCAGAACTTTAATGGCGACTGGGCGATCGAGGTGGGTGTCGAGCGCGCGATACACCACGCCCATCCCGCCGGCTCCCAGTTTGGCTTCAATCCGGTAATGCTGCAGAATTGCGCCAATCATCGACGTGTCCGAGGAGTCTATTTTATCACCCTAAGACGCGATACTCAGATGAAACCTTTCGGAGAAAAATGTCTAGCGAAGGTGCGAAAGCCGGAACTTAGAGGTGGTGCTACGATGCGGCTGCGACGCGCGCGGGCTTGCGGCGCAGGCCGGCCCACCATGAGCTGAGGCGATCGAGATACAGATACATGACAGGCGTGGTGTAGAGCGTGAACATCTGGCTAAACAGGAGGCCACCGACGATGGCGATCCCGAGAGGGCGGCGGATTTCAGATCCATTACCGGTGCCGAGCGCCATGGGCAGGCCGTTGAGCATTGCGGCCATCGTGGTCATAGTGATGGGACGGAAGCGCAGGACGCAAGCCTGGTAGATGGCTTCCGCGGCGGTCAAACCTTCGCGTTCGGCTTTCAAAGCGAAATCGATCATAATAATCGCATTTTTCTTGACGATTCCGATCAGAAGGATGATCCCGATTAAGGAAATGACGTTCAATTCATTCTTGGTGGCGAGCAAAGCAAGCAGAGCGCCGACGCCGGCGGAGGGAAGCGTCGAGAGAATGGTGATGGGGTGGATCAGACTCTCGTATAGCATGCCGAGCACTAGATAGACGCAGACCAGCGCGGCGGCGATCAGGATCGGTTCGTCGCTGAGCGAGTCCTGGTAGGCCTGCGCGGTGCCGTTGAAACTGCCGCGAATCGTGGACGGCATGCCGATCTTGCGTTCAGCCTGCTCGATCAACGGAACGGCGTCGCTCAGCGCCGTACCGACAGGAAGATTGAACGAGATCGTGGCGGATGGAAACTGTCCCTGGTGATTGACGGAAAGCGGCGCGGTATCCGAAACATAGTGCGTGAAGGCGCTGAGCGGGACCTGTTTTCCGGTGGAGGATCGGACGTAGGTGTAGCGCAGGCCTTCCGGGTTCTGCCAGAAGACAGGATCGGCCTCCATGACGACGTGGTATTGCGCGAGTTGTGTGTAGAGGGTAGAGACCTGGCGTTGGCCGAAGGCGTCGTAAAGGGTGTCGTCGATCAGTTGCGGCGAGATGCCGAAGCGCGCTGCGGTGTTGCGATCGATGACGAGATTCGATTCGAGTCCTTTGTTCTGCTGGTCGATGTTGACGTCGGCGAGCTGCGGTAGGGTTCGCAGGACTTGGAAAACTTGAGGCGCCCAGAAATTAAGATCGCTCACGTTGTCGCTTTGCAACGTATACTGATACTGCGCGCCTACGATACGGGTTCCGATGCGCAGAGTCTGGATGGATTGAAGGAAAACGCTGGCGCCCGCAACGCGCCCGAGGCGAGGGCGCAAACGGGCGATGACCTGGTCGGCATTGGCTTTATCCTTGCGCTCGGCGATGTCTTTCAACGTGATGAACATGCGCGCGTTGTTGATGCCCGCTGCGCCGCCGCCTCCTCCTCCGCCGAGAAAGGCCATTACATTCTCGATGTCGGGATCCGATTGAATGATGTCCGACGCTTGTTGTACTTTGCCGCGCATGGAACCGAACGATGTCGCCATGTCGGCCTGAATCTGGCCGGTCATGCGCCCGGTGTCCTGCTGCGGGAAGAAACCCTTGGGGATCGCGACGTACAAGTACATCGTGAGCGCAATGGTGCCGAGCGTGACGGCAAAGGTGAGAGGCTGATGGCGCAGCACCCAGCGAAGGGTGGCGCAATACATGCGCGCGATCAGGTTGAAGCCACCCTCGCTGAAACGGTGGAGCAGCCCGTGACCGCCTTTGCGTTCGTGCCGAAGAATGCGGGAGCACATCATGGGGGTAAGGGTGAGCGATACAAAAAGAGAAATTATGATGGCTGCCGAAAGAGTGAAGGCGAACTCGCGGAACAGGCGCCCGACGTAACCTTTCATGAGGAAGATCGGAATGAAGACGGCGTTGAGCGAGATGCTAATGGACAAGACTGTCGGGCCGATTTCCTTGGCGCCCTCGAGCGCAGCACGCATCGGCGTCATTCCGTGCTCGATATAGCGGGTGATGTTCTCGATGACTACGATGGCGTCGTCGACGACGAAGCCAGTGGCTATGGTGAGGGCCATCAGCGAAAGATTGTCCAGGCTGTAGTGGAACAGGTAGAGAACGCCGAATGAACCGGCTAGTGAAAGCGGAACCGCGATGCTGGGAATAAACGTGGTACGCGGGCTGCGCAGGAAGATGAAAACGACCATGATCACGAGACTGATCGAGATCAGGAGGGTGATTTCAACGTCGTGCACGGTAGCGCGGATTTGAGTGCCTCCGTCGAGCAGCATGGCCAAGTGGAGCCTGGGAGGTACAGCGGCCTGGAGACGCGGCAACACTTTGTAGACGCGGTCGACCGTTTCGACGACGTTCGCCCCGGGTTGCTTAAAAATGAGCATCACGATGGCAGGCTTTCCATTGGCCCAACCTGCGGTGCGGATGTCCTCGATGGAATCGGTTACGCGAGCGATGTCTGAGAGTTTGACCGCGCCCCCGTTTCGATAGGCGACGACAAGCGGCGCGTAGTCCTTGGCCTTCATGAGCTGGTCGTTGGTGCTGACCGACCAGTTGCGCGCGCCGAGGGCGATGTCGCCCTTAGGACGATTCGCATTGGCCGCGGCAAGATAGGTGCGGACGTCTTCGAGGCTAAGTCCGAAAGTGTTCAGCAGCGTCGGATTCACGTCGATCCGGACGCCGGGAAGCGAGCTGCCCTGCACGAAAACCTGTGCGACGCCGTTCACCTGCGCAATCTTCTGTTGGAGGATGCGGATGGCAACGTCGTACATTTCGCCCTGACGCATGGTGTCGGAGGTCAAGGCTAGGAATAGGATGGGCGTATCGGCCGGGTTGTTTTTACGCCAGAAGGGATTTTGCGGCAGCGCGGCGGGGAGTTGGCTGCGGGCTGCGTTGATGGCGGCCTGGACGTCGCGGCCGGCGGCGTCAATGTTGCGGCTCAAATCGAATTGCAGGCTGACGCCGGTGGATCCGAGCGAACTCGAAGACGTCATTTCGTTGACGCCCGCGATGTGTCCGAGCTGGCGCTCGAGCGGTGTGGCGACCGATGATGCCATGGTTTCGGGGCTCGCGCCGGGGAGCGACGAGTTGACGCTAATGGCGGGATAGTCTACTTGAGGCAGCGGCGCAATCGGCAGAAATGGATATGCAATGACGCCGGAGAGCCCGATGGCGACGCAAAGCAAAGTGGTTGCGACCGGACGCTCGATGAATGGCGAGGAAAGGCTCACGCTTCGGCTCCGGCTTCTTCGGGATCGGTAACAGAAACGCGCCGGCGGCTCAATCGGCGGGCGATCCGATCGAACGTCAGGTAAACAACCGGCGTAGTGTAGAGCGTGAGGAGCTGGCTGAAGATGAGTCCGCCGACGATGGCGATTCCGAGCGGACGGCGGAGCTCCGCGCCTGTGCCTGTACCGAGAGCGAGCGGAAGGCCTCCGAACATGGCCGCGAGCGTGGTCATGACGATGGGGCGGAAGCGAAGCAGCGCGGCCTGGTAGATGGCGTCTGACGACGCTAGGCCATCTTTGCGTTCGGCTTCGAGAGCGAAATCGATCATCATGATCGCGTTCTTTTCGACGATTCCGATCAGTGCGATCACACTGAAGTCGTTGTGCGTGATCATGAGCGCGAGCAGCGCGCCGACGCCGGCGGAGGGGAGCGTGGAGAGGATGGTCAGAGGATGGATGTAGCTTTCGTACAAAACGCCGAGGACGATGTAGACGGTCACCATCGCGGCGAGAATTAGGATCGGTTCGTTCGCGAGCGAGGCCTGGAAAGCCGCTGCAGTGCCTTGGAAGGCGCCCGCGATGCTGGCCGGGAGTCCGAGTTCTTCCTTGACGCGATTGACGGCCGAGACTGCGTCTCCGAGCGATTTTCCGGGCGCGAGATTGAACGAAGCCGTCACCACTTGAAACTGGCCCTGGTGGTTGATGGCTAGCGGAGCGGTGCTTTGATCAAAGTGCGAAAAAGCGTCCAAGGGGACTTCCCCGCCCTGCGAGGAACGGACGTAGATGTTTTTCAAATCGTCGGGTCCACGCTTGAGATCGGGTTTGATTTCGAGTATGACGCGGTACTGATTTAACTGCGTGTACATGGTGGTGATCTGACGCTGGCCGTAGGCGTCGTACAGCGTGTCGTCGATCATTGTGGGCGTGATGCCGAAGCGCGAAGCGGTGTTGCGATCGATAGTGAGCGCGGCTTGCAGGCCACCGGAGGAGCGGTCACTGGCGACGTCGCGAAGCTCGGGTAAGCCTTGCAGTCGCGCGATGAAGCGGGGTGCCCATTCGTCGAGCTCTTTGGAGTCCGGGTCCTCGAGGCTGTACTGGAACTGGGTGCGGCTAACGCGATCTTCGACGGTGAGGTCCTGAACCGGTTGCAGAAAAAGCTGGATGCCGCCGATCTCGGCCACCTTAGGGCTTAAACGGCGAATGATATTCGTCGCGTCGATGCCGCGATCTTCGAGCGGCTTGAGATTGATCTGGATGCGGCCGGAATTTACAGTAGTGTTCGTGCCGTCAACGCCAATGAAGGACGAAAGGCTCTCGACCGCCGGGTCGTCGAGGATCGTGCGAGCGAGCGACTGCTGGCGTTCGGCCATCGCCGAAAACGAAATCATTTGCGGGGCTTCTGAAATTCCGAGGATGACGCCAGTGTCTTGAACTGGGAAAAATCCTTTGGGGATCAGGATAAAAAGCCAGATTGTGGCGGCCAGCGTAGCGATGGCGATGAATAGTGTCAGGGGCTGAAAGCGCAGCGCGACTTGCAGGGTTTTTCCGTAGAAGGCGATGATTCCCTGGAAAACCCGTTCGGAGAACTGATACAGCCGGCCCTGCTCCGATTCGGGCTTGTGTTTCAGCAGACGTGCGCACATCATCGGGGTAAGCGTGAGCGAGACGAGCGCGGAAATGAGGATCGTGACGCTCAGCGTTACAGCAAATTCGCGGAACAGGCGGCCAACAATGTCGCCCATGAAGAGCAGAGGAATCAAAACCGCGATGAGCGACACGGTGAGCGAGAGGATGGTGAAGCCGATCTGCTCGGCGCCTTTGAGCGCGGCGTCCATTGGTGTTTCCCCGTCTTCGATGTAGCGCGCGATGTTTTCGATCATCACGATGGCGTCGTCCACAACAAAGCCAGTCGAGATGGTGAGCGCCATCAGAGTGAGATTATTCAGGCTGAAGCCGAGCAGATACATGGCGCCGAAGGTGCCGACCAAAGAGAGCGGCACGGCTACGCTGGGGATGATGGTTGCGGCGAGCGTGCGGAGGAAGAGGAAGATTACCATCACGACCAGCGCGATGGTGAGCATCAGCTCGTATTGCACGTCCGCAACCGAAGCACGAATGGTTGTTGTCCGGTCAGTGAGAATCGCCACGTCGACAGCGCTCGGCATGGACGCGCGAAGCTGAGGCAGCAAACGCTTTACGCGGTCGACGACGTCGATGATGTTGGCGCCCGGTTGGCGCTGAATATTCACGATTACGGCAGGCAAGTTGTCTTTCCAGGCCGCGAGGCGAACGTTTTCGGCGTCGTCGATCACGGTAGCGATGTCGGAGAGCGAAACCGGACGGCCGTTGCGATACGCGACGATCAGCGGGCGATAATCGGCGGCGCTGAGAAGCTGATCGTTGGCGCCGATGGTGTAGGAATTTCTCGCGCCGTCGAAGGTTCCCTTGGCTTCGTTGACATTCGTGGCGGCGACGGCGGCGCGGAGGTCTTCCAGGTTCAGGTGGTAGGAAGACAACGCCATCGGATTGGCTTGAATCCGGATGGCAGGCTTTTGGCCGCCGCTGATGGTCACGAGGCCGACGCCGGGAACCTGCGAGATTTTTTGCGCCAAGCGCGTGTCGGCGAAGTCCTCGACCCGAGAGAGCGGAATGGTTTTTGAAGTGAGAGCGAGCGTGAGGATCGGTGCGTCAGCCGGATTCGTTTTCGCGTAGATGGGCGGGTTGGGAAGATCTTTCGGAAGGAAGGTTGCGGCGGCGTTGATGGCGGCTTGCACCTGCTGCTCCGCCACGTCGATGTTCAGGTCGAGAATGAACTGCAGTGTAATGACCGATGCGCCCGATGAACTGGTCGACGTCATTTGATTCAGGCCGGGGACCTGGCCGAATTGACGTTCGAGCGGCGCGGTCACGGACGACGCCATCACCTCGGGACTCGCGCCCGGGTAAAACGTGATGACTTGGATGGTGGGGTAGTCGACCTGAGGTAACGCAGAGACGGGCAGTTGGCGGTAGGCAACGGCGCCGGTGAGCAGGATGCCTGCCATAAACAGCGAGGTCGCAATCGGCCGGAGGATGAATGGCCGCGAGGGGCTCATGGAGATGTTGCGCCCTTGCCGCCTCGGCCGGCGCGTGGCGCGGCGGGGGGCGTGGCATCCGGAGGCCGTGCGTTGGGCCTGGCGGAGGCCGTCGCGGCACCGGGCAGAGGAGATCCCGCACCGGCTTTACGAACCACGACCTTGCTTCCCTGCTCGAGTTTGTCGATGCCGTCGATGACCACTAGGTCGCCGGGATCGAGTCCGTGATCAACCGCGACTTCATCGCCCTCAGTGACGCTGGTAGCGACGTTTTTCACCTCGACCGAGTTGTCTTGCTTCACGCGATAGACGAATGCGGAGGTCGGGCTGTGTTGCACGGCCGCGGTGGGGACGATGAGCGACTGGTGCTTAGTGTCGATGAGCAGGCGAGCGTTGACGAATTGATTGGGGAATAGCGACAGGTCCGCGTTTTCAAACACGGCCTTGAACCGGACGGTTCCGCTGGCTTGATCGATCTGGTTGTCGAGGGTAAGCAGAGTGCCTGCGCCAAGTTTGCGCTTCAGCTCGCGGTCATATGCGATCACAGGAAGCTTTGCACCGCTGCGCAGTTTGGCGTTCACGGCGGGAAGGCTATCCTCAGCGATGTTGAACAAAACAGCGATGGGTTGAAGCTGCGTGACGACGGCCAAACCGCCAGTGTCGGTGGCGTGAACGATGTTGCCGCGATCGACCAGACGCAAACCGATGCGGCCGGTGAGTGGAGACACGATGCGGCTGTAGACCAATTGCAGCTTTACATTGTCGATCTGCGCCTGATCGGCCTTGACGGTCGCCGCGTACTGGGCGACCAGCGCGACCTGGGTGTCGAGCTGCTGCTTGGGAACGGCATCCTGACCGACCAGAGTCTGATAGCGTTCGAGATCGAGGCGCGCGTTGGCGAGTAAGGCTTCATCGTGCGCCTTTTGAGCTTCGGCAAGGGCGAGTTGGACGTTGAACGGGCGCGGATCGATTTCGGCGAGAAGGTCTCCTTGTTTGACGAAATCACCTTCCTGAAACGCGACGTTGACCAATTCGCCGTCAACGCGAGTGCGGACCGTAACAGTGTTGAACGCGGTCACCGAGCCGAGGCCATCGAGGTAGACGGGCATATCGCCGCGTCGTACTTCGGAAGCAACCACGGGAACCAGTCGCGGCCCCGAACCGCCGCGTCCTTGGGGTGCAGCTTTAGCCGGAGAGGCGCCGGGAACCGCACGAATCCAGTTGTCTTTGCGCGGCCAGGCCCAAAGCGCGGCGGCCGCGAGAACTATCAGGACGAGCCACGGCCATAACTTTCGCTTGCGAGCTACTAGCCGGGATGCGGTCGGCGACTCGACGGGGACCATAAGACAGCTTTAAAGCAGTGTATGTACACGTCCTGGACAAAGTCAAGCGCGCTTTTCCATGTTGTGGTCTTGACAATCTGGCTTCAGGCGACCTACATTGATCGACAGTGCAATCGAAAACGGGGCGCGTGGTAAAAGCCGGTAAAGAAGAATGCCGGGCGCTGGAAATCTGTTGCGTTTCTTATAATCTCCGGAAATCGGCGCATATTGTCGGCCGAATTTACGAGAAAGAGATGGCGGACGCGCCGATTCGCGGGCCGCTCTTCAGCTTGCTGGCGTGCATTCAGAAGCTAGGTCCGGGGTCGATCACTGCCGTGGCGAACGACCTTGGTCTCGATCGTACGACCCTTACCCGGAATTTGAAGCCGCTCACCAGGCGGGGGCTGGTCGAAGTTCGGCAAGTGACGGCGAATCGCAAGGAGATCCGCCTGCGGCCCAAGGGGGAGGCAGCGCTGCGCAGGAGTCTGGATTGCTGGCGGAAGGCCCAGAAACGTGTCGTCGACGCGCTGGGCGAGGACCGGTGGAATCGCATGCGCGAGGATTTGCGCGTGGTGATGGCGCTGGAGAAATCGGACGAGGGGTAGCGACGCTCGCGTCATTCTGACTGCGCATACGGCTAGAATTAAAGCGTGAACGGTAACGGAGAGAACGGTGGCAACGTTGAGCGGCGTCTCACGCGGCTGGAAGAGTTCGTCGAAGTTCTCACAAGCGAGCACATTCAATTCGCCGAGGAGCACAAGCGGCTGCTGACGGCTCAGGTGGTGCTAACTGACCGAATGGACAAACTCGCCGAAGCTCAAGAACGCACCGAGGCGCATCTGGACCTGCTTACGCGCACGATGGATGCGTGGATCAGGCGGAACGACCGTCAATAGATTTCATGACTGGGAGAGTCGGGGCGGTTGAAATATTGTGATCGAGTGATCGCGTATCGCAGCAGCGGAACTCCGTCCTTAACGTATTCGGTTTCCTTCGCAAGTCGGATTTTTTCCATTACACGAACGGAAGCGAGATTCGCTGGCCGAACAATGGAGATGAAGCGATCAATCGTCGATGTTTCGAAGGCGTGACGTAACGCAACGCGCGCGGCTTCCGTGGCGAGACCACGTCCCCAATAGCGCGGTGCAAGCCACCATCCAATTTCCGGAACATCCTCCGACAGTCCGACGCCGCAGAAGCCGGCAATTCCCGAGCCGCCTTTCAAAGTGAGCTTCCATCTACAGTAGCCTCGTTCTTCGTAGAGTTGGACCTGCCGCTGCACGAAGTCTTGGATTCGCTCGTCGTCCCAGGGAATGCCGCCGTTGATGTAGCGCATCACTTCGGGATCGGTGGCAATCGGACGGAAATCCATCCAATCTGAGATCGCCCACGGAGACAAAATTAATCGCTCGGTTTCGAGAATTATTGTTCCCCAATTCGCGCGCCGGTTAGCTGACAGATCGCGCCGAGCGTCGTTTGCGCGGCGTTCAGGCCAAGGCGAAAATCGTCGTCGCTAAAGGTCGAGAATACGTCCGTGGGCTGATGATGATGCGGGTCCCATCCGTTACCCATTTGCGCGCCGCGTTCGACCTCGCGCAGCGTGATGGACGGCGTAAGATCCATAAACGGTCCTGAATCCGTGTTCGTCATGTGCGGGCCAACGTTGGCTGGATAATCGGTGGCGTATTTTTCGTTGGCCAACTGAAATTTGTGCGCGAGCGCCATCGCGGCATCGGCGAATTTGGACGTGACCTGATATTCGATGTTGACATCCGCTTCGGGGCGTTGTTCTTTGCTTATGGTGCCGTCCTTACGCGGCATTCCGTGATCGAAGAGCATCATGTCGTGCTGGATCATTCCGAGCCATGTTGGCTCGGGATATTTGCCTGAGCCTGGCGGGTCTTCCCTGCCCTGAAGATCCTTGCGCTGGGTGGTGTAGGCGCGCGCGCCGTTCGAGCCGGTCTCCTCGTTGTTCCACAGCGCGAAACGGATGGAGCGGTCGGTTTGGATTTCCGGGCGACTGAGAATGCGCGCGAGCTCCATGACCAGCGCGGTGCCGGATCCGTCGTCGTTCGCGGCCTGGCCATAGCCGATACCATCCATGTGCCCGCTTACGATGTACATCTCGTCGGGATGCGTGGTGCCGATCTTTGTGCAGAAGACTTCTTCGCGAGGACCAGGCGTGGACGGCTGCGAGTCGAGTTCGCGAAGCTTCTCGTCGGGCTGCTTCATCGGATCGTTGTTGACGGTGTCCTGATTGCGGACTCCGCGACGTCGCGATCCGCCGGGACCGATTGTGTCGGAGGTGGGCGGGCGGCGCGGTGGGTTAGCCGGCGGTTCGTAATCGAAGTGAATGCGCTCGGTGTTGGTGCAGCCGTAGCTCTTCAGTTGCACTTCGATCCAATCGACGGCGGCGCGATTGCGATCGGTTCCCTGGCGCCGGTCGCCGAATTGAGTCAAGCCTTTGATGGTGGCTTTGTAGTGTTCGAGGTCGAGATGAGCAACGATCGAGAGGATCGGATCGGGCGCTTCTTTCGGGGCCTCTGCGGGCGCCTGCGACCAAGCGAGAGTTGTCGACAAACACAGCACTGTAAGTGTGCAGGAGCGCATAGGTTGTTTCGTCCAGTTTAGTCGTGGCGCGCTCTATTTGAACGCGGGATTTTCGGGGACCGCAGCTCCGTCCTTACGCGGATCGGAGCCCCCAAAGTGGATGCCTCCCGCGATGCTCTCGACGGCTTGCCCGCCTCCCATGGAGCCTGAATATTGCCCGACCAGCTTGATCTGGTGGCCCATCGACTGTAGCTGCTTGATCACGTCGGCAGCTATGCGGGTTTCCATCGAGACGTCGCAGCCGTCGAACGTGCCTTTGGTGAAGCGCGCTGCTTCGAGAGCGCCCTGCACATTCATACCGAAGTCGACGATATTCGAGACGAACTGAGCGTGCGCCTGCGATTGGTTCCAGCCACCCATGATTCCGAAAGCGATGCGCTCGTCGCCCTTTTGCATGAACGCGGGAATAATGGTGTGGAGCGGACGATGGCGCGGAGCGAGGGCGTTCGGATGGCCGCGTTCGAGCGAGAACAGCCCGCCGCGATTTTGGAGCGCGTATCCGGTTCCGCGTGCGACGACGCCAGAGCCGAATCCGCCGTAGTTGCTTTGGATCAGCGAGACCATATTGCCATCACGATCCATCGCGGACATGTAGATGGTGTCAGCGGAAGGCAACTGCGCGAGCCATGTCAATTCCGTTGGAGTTACGGCACAAGTAGCTTTGTTCAAGTTGATTACGCTGGCGCGCGCGGCGGCGGTTTCTTTCGACAGAAGCCCAGACACGGGAACCTTAGTGAAACGCGGGTCGCCGACGTAGCGCAGCAAGTCGGAATAAGCGAGCTTCTTCGCTTCGATCATGACATGAAGGGCTTTGACACTGTTGTGGCCGTACTCGGAGAGCGGAAAGCGTTCCATCATGTTGAGCATCTCAAGCGCGGCGATTCCCTGCCCGTTGGGCGGCAGCTCGGTTACGGTCCAGCCGCGATAATTAGTAGAAACCGGTTCCACCCACTCCGGCTGGAAATCAGCGAGGTCGGCCGGCGTCCATTCGACACCGTCCTCTTTGGCTTCGCGGATGAGCGCATCGGCGTTCGGGCCTTTATAAAAACCGTCGCGGCCGTGGGCGGCGATCATGCGTAAAGACGCGGCGAGGTCGCGGTTGCGGAAGATCTCGCCGAGCTTGGGCGCGCGGCCGTCAGGAAGATAGGTGTCCTTTGCGCCTTTGTTGGCGGAAAGGCCTTTCACCGAGTTTTGCCATTGTGCGTCGATGATTTCGGTGACGGGGAATCCGTTGTCGGCGTAATAAATGGCCGGCGCGAGGAGCTTGTCGAGCGGCATGGTGCCAAACTTAGTTCGCAGTTGATCCCAGCCCGCGACTGCTCCCGGGACGGTGACGGAGTAAATGCCCTTCTGCGGCATCTTGTCGATGTGCTGCCGCTCGAGGGCTTCGATCGTTAGGCCGGTGGGCGCCCAGCCGCTCGAATTCAGGCCGTAGAGTTTTCCGGTTTTGGCTTCGTAATAGATGGCGAACAGGTCGCCGCCGATGCCGTCGGACATCGGTTCGACGACGCCTAGCACGGCGTTGGCGGCGATCGCGGCATCAATCGCGTTGCCGCCCATTTCGAGGATATGCGCGCCGGCAGCGGAAGCTAGCGTCTGGCTGGTTGCGACGATGCCGAACTTCGTCTCCACCATAGAGCGGGCTTGCCATCGTCCCGGGCCACCTTCTTCCTGGGCCGACAGCGGCAGCCTCGCGACGAGCGTAAAGAGAACGAGAATTGGCAACGCCAGCCGTAAGTGAACCGGCCGGTATCGATCGATCGTCATAGAGGTACCGCCTTTCTTGAAGTGGAGTGCAGGATCGGCGAGCTAGAAATGCGCCGCGCCGCCCTTGGCGAAAATGGCTGCCAACGCGCGCATTCGTTCCGCGTCGGCCGGTGTTTTCGCTTGAGCTGCGTCTTTATCAAGCGCTGCTCCCGCAGTCTTAAGCTGGGCGACGTCCGCGGCCTCGGGCTGGGACACATCGACTCTCGCGATCAGGGCGCCGAGAGCGGAAATTTTAGACGCCGAGACCGAGTTCCCACGCGCTAGCTGATCGA
>Ga0126381_100006090_pt1 | contig 13328 bp, 10 predicted proteins | sample PanSoiMetPlot_28_FD_96465 | JGI IMG/M metagenome (GOLD analysis project Ga0126381, IMG submission 96465) | Tropical forest soil microbial communities from Panama - MetaG Plot_28 | ecosystem: Environmental > Terrestrial > Soil > Tropical forest > Bulk soil | place: Panama | collected 2016-02-17
AGCGCGAAAGCGGTCAATTACCGGCATCGCGGTGGATCGACCACCCTAGACATAAAAGGTACGAGCATCGAGCCCGAGATCACGGGAAGGGCGAAGGTCGATGGCAAGGCCGGGCGTCAAAACCTGGGTGAGGTCCTGCCTAGCGGCGATGGAAAAGACAAGCTCAGCGTTACAACGGATCTTCAGGCATTTGGCTTGTTCGTGACGGCAGAGCCTTATTTTGCGGTGATACACCCCAGTGAAGTGGTGGTGGCGGAAAACCAGGTTCTCCCGGGGACAAAAGGATTCGAAGAACCGATCGATGCGAAGTTCGATGTGCTCGAGGGCAAGGAGTACACGATTGACGTTCCTGTTGAGCAATTGCCATCGACACAGGCCCAGCCCAATGTCCCGCTAGACCTTTTGGAATCGCGCAATGCAGTTGCGATCGCGAAAGCTGCCGGAGCAGAACAATATGCCAACGACAGCCTGATGAAGGCAGAGGACATGCTGCAGCGAGCCGAAGACTATTACCAGCGCAAGCAAGGCCGCACGCCGATCGGAACCGCGGCGCGCGGTGCAACGCAGATGGCGGAGGATGCCCGCGTGCTTACTTTGCGCAAGAAAGAACAAGAGCGAGAGGAATCGGCTCGGCGGGCTGCTGCGGATGCACAGGCAAAGGCGCAAGCCGATGCTGACGCTGCGAAACGAGACGCGGAACAGGCGCAGGCACAGGCTAACGAAGACGCTCGTCGACGGGCCGATGCGGAACAGGCTCGCGCGCAGGCAGAACAACAACAGGCCGCGCTTCAGGCGCAGCAGCAACAAGCCGCCGCTCAAGCCGCGGCTGCGCAGGAACAGGCAGAAGATGCGCAACGCAAAATGCAGGAGGCGCAGAACCAGTTAGCACAGGCGGAGATCCAAACCCAGCAAGCAGAGCAGGCAAAAGATGAAGCGGTCCGGCAGAAAGAAGAGATGCGCGCGCGGCTTGTGGCCCAGCTCAACCAGGTGTTGCAGACTCGCGATTCGGCTCGAGGGCTGATCGTCAGCATGCCCGATGTACTGTTTGACTTTAACAAGTACACGCTCAAACCTGAGGCTCGAGAGAAGTTAGCCAAGATCTCGGGAATTGTGCTGGCCTATCCCGATCTGACCCTCAACATCGAAGGTCACACGGACAGCATCGGAAGCGATGAATACAATCAGCAGCTTTCAGAGAAACGTGCGGATTCCGTACGTGGGTATCTGATCTCTCAGGGAGTCAAGCCAGATAATGTATCGGCGACTGGACTCGGCAAGGCAAATCCGGTAGCCGACAACGGCACCTCCCAAGGGCGGCAACTGAACCGGCGCGTGGAGATGGTGGTTTCGGGCGACGTGATCGGTTCGCAGGTTGGCACGCCGACATCGATCACGCCAGAACCGGGATCGGGCCCATCGATGCAGTGAAAGATGAGTTTTGTTGGAGGGACCTGTTGAGATCCCTCCAACAGTTCTCTGGACTCGGAATTGCGAAAACGCCCTAACGGTTCTCAATGCCCGCCTGCTGCCGTACTTCATCAGAAATATTTGCACCTGTGACGAGCAAGACGACTCGGCCAGAGACCGGGTTGGCGAGGTAAGCGGCTGTAGCAGCAGCGCCGGCGGGCTCGGCTAATACATTTTCTTTGTTATACAAATGCTTCACAGCGTCAAGCATCTGTTGCTCGCTGACCAGAACTACATCGTCCACTACTTCGCGAATCGCTGCGACATTGGAGGCTTCGGGAGTGCGCGTGGCCAATCCGTCGGCACAAGTGTCGCAGGTTTCCGTCGCAATGGGCTTACCAGCACGCCAAGACAGCACGTAAGACGGAGCCTTTTCGGCCTGGACTCCGATCACACGAGTTTGCGACGACAGTTGCTTGATCGCAGAACCTACACCACGGATCAGCGCTGTATCCCCCATTGGCACGAAGACAGTAGAAATGTTCGTGAGTTGTTCGGTGAGTTCTAGTCCGATAGTGCCTGGCCCTGCAGGTAGATCGGGATCAGTGGCGTCATTCAGAAAGTAGATTCCGGAGCGGCGAGAATATTCGTTTGCAGCAACAAATGCACCGGCCAGATCGATACTTCCCTTGCAAACGACGCTGGCACCGAGATCTTCGATCTTTTTACGCTTTACCGGGTTCGCATTTTCAGGCAGGAAAATGGTCGCGCGAACGTCGAGAGTGCGGGCTGCAAACGCGGTCGCCGCTCCATGATTTCCGGTGCTCGAGGCAGTGACCTCTTCAATCTTTTTTCGCTCTAAGTTCTTCGCCAAGGCGTACAGCGCGCCGCGGGGCTTGAAGGATCCGGTTGGCAGCGCGATTTCCAACTTGAGGTGAACTTCTACGGTGGAATTGCTCAGGCTTCGAGCTTTCACTGATGGGGTGGCTGGGAAATACTTTGCGAGCACGGCGCGAGCTTCACCGATCGCCGGAACTCCAGGGAGAGCAGACATATTCTGTTCGAGGAAGACTCGTATGAAGGAATCTTTGCTTCCCGACAAGTTTACTTTATGCCGAAGAAGATGGTGCTACACTCGTGCCGTTTTTCATTGCGGTGGAGGCGTCCATGTTGAACGAACACGACACTACCTCAGGGCAAAAATCTGATGATTGCGAATCGAGGATGGCTGGACTCAGGCAAAAGATTAGCGATTCAGAGTGCCAACTACAGAGACTGCAACATGAGCTATCCGACGTTGTTGAGAAGTGCTTCGAACAAGAGATTATTCGGCTGAAGAAGCAGTCTTGGATCGTAACTGGTGTTTTGACGTTTGCCATTAGCCTTTCGGCGGGTCTCACTGTGTTCTTGCTCGTGAGTGAGAGACTGGGCAGCGGCGAGTTGCGCAATTGCCTGGCCTGTCTCATCGCAAGCGTACTCGGCAGTTCGACTTCCGCCTTCATTTCATCGCTGGACCGGCGCGCCCACGGATGGCAGATCCGTCAGGTGAAGATCCCTCCGGGTTCTGGAGAGAGATTCAATGAAAAGATGGTGCCCTTTTTTGTGGCCCGTCCGTTTCTGGGTCTTCTGACCGGGCTTCTCGTATTCTCAGCCAGTCGAACCGAGTTCCTTTTGAGGCACGAATCCTGTCCAAGCCAGCCCACGTCGCTCCATGAACTCGTCTTCTATTCCTTGCTCGCGGGACTGTTCGCGAAAACCTTGATCGAAAAACTGAAAGCGCTGTTCGATAAGCTGTTCGGTGGATAACGTGTAGGCAGCCGCCTACTTTACCGGCTCAACAAAGACTGCGGTGCCGTATGCGAGCACCTCGGTTACGCCCTGCATGACCTCAGTGGCGTCGTAGCGGGCGCCGACAACGGCGTTCGCGCCCAATTCGGCGGCGTGTTGCAGCATGAGATCGAAGGCTTCCTGGCGGGTTTTCTCGCAAAGATTGGTGAGAAGAGTGATGTTGCCGCCGACGAGGGTCTGCAAGCCTGCACCAATGGTTCCGAAGATGGAGCGTGAGCGAACGACGATCCCTCGCACGACGCCAAGAGTGCGAGTGACGCGGAAGCCATCGAGTTCGAACTGGGTGGTAACCATGTTGTGGGATACCATCCTGCCTGCACTGTAGCCAGTGACCATGAGAGTCCTCTTTTGCCGGCGTGGGGCGGAATCTTACGCCAGACAGCAGAATATACGCGCTTCGAACAGGAATTAGCAGTGCTTCACTGGCTGCCGTAATAATTTCAGCCCTAGAGAAACGCCTGGACTACCGAGATCCCGACGGTTCGCAGAGACCGCCGAGAGAACCCTTTGATTATTAAACCTGGGGTTACTCCAACTGCGCCGTTATAAAGAATTCCTGTGTGGAATTGTCGTATTCGATGCGGAGCACGTTGGGTTTGCAGCAAACCTGGCAGTCTTCCACATAGGATTGGCGGCGTCCGGCGGACTCGTCGACCGTGGTGACATTCCACTCTCCGCAAGAGTCGCACTGGAAGCCGGATTCCATACCTGACAAAAGCTTACCTCAGCGAACCTCTGAGATCGGCGTCATCCCGAAGGCCCCCGCTTTCACCAGCGGGCCGACGGATCTCCCACGAGACGGAGCCATCGCTGAGATCCCATGCTCCGCCCGTAAAGCGGCTGCCCGGGATGACGCCCTACGACGCCCTATAATGTGCGATTGTAGTTTCTGCCAACCCGGAGGCTTGATGATCTCGAGACGAAAATTTCTTGAGGCTGGCGGCGTGAGTGCGGGAGCGGTACTGGCTTCGCAGTCTCTGCTTGCCGTCAACTCTGCCGACTCTTCCCTGCCTGCTTCGATCGGGCGGCTGAAGTCACGGAAGAACGAAGCCTCGCCGATCAACATCGAAGAACGCCATGAACGGCAGGAGTTCGCCCGAAAGCTGATGAGCGAGAACTCGCTCGACGCGATCGTTCTGATGGCCGGCACTTCCCTGCAGTACTTCACTGGGATCCGCTGGTGGGGCGGAGAGCGCTTGTTTGCGCTCGTGCTCCCTGTGAAAGGCAACTCATTTTATGTTTGCCCAGCATTCGAAGAGGGACGCGCGCGCGAACAGATCGCAAACTCTCCCGATGGCAAGCAGCCCGATGTTCGCGTTTGGCAGGAGAACGAGAGCCCGTATCAGCGGGTAGCAGATGGACTGCGAGAACGCGGAATTGGTACCGGAAAAATCGGGATCGAGGAAACGATCAAATTTGTATTTAGCGACGGTATTGCCAAGGCCGCGCCACAAGCGACCATTACGAGTGCGACTCCAGTAACTGCAGGCTGCCGCATGATCAAGAGCGCACACGAAATCGCTTTGATGCGGTTGGCATCGCAGGTCACATTGGCCGCTTATGAGGCTACTTACCTCGCTGTGAAAGACGGAATGACGCAGCCTCAGGTCGAAGATCTCGTGCGGCAGGCGCACGAGAAGCTTGGATTTCAGGGATACGCCGATGTGCAAGTGGGTGAGTTTTCGGCGTTTCCTCACGGATCGGTTACGCCGCAGGTGGTGCACGAAGGAACGATTGTACTGATGGACGGCGGATGTGTGGTTGAAGGATACCAGTCGGACATCACACGCACTTATGTTTTGGGGAAGGCGTCGGACAAGATGAACCAGGTGTTCGACATTGTGCACCGTGCGCAATCGGCAGCTCTGGCCGCAGCTCGCCCCGGAGTCGAGTGCGGTTCGATCGACGCGGCCGCGCGCAAAGTGGTCATCGATGCCGGGTATGGGCCTGACTACAAATACTTCACGCATCGACTCGGACACGGCTTAGGAATGGACGGCCATGAGTGGCCTTATCTCGTGCGCGGGAATCCGGAGAAGTTGCAGGCGAATATCACGACCAGCAATGAACCGGGGATCTACATTCGCGGCGAGTTCGGTGTTCGTCTGGAAGACGATATGCACATTACTGAAAACGGCGCGGAACTATTCACCCCGCAAAGTCCGTCGCTGGAAAATCCCTTCGGCTCTCGGACGTAGAGGCCATCAATTACTAATGGCACTAAGGCACGCAGGAAATCCTCTGTGTCCCCTGTGGTTTCTGGGTTCTCTAGATTCGCGATGACAAATGAATCTCCAAGAACAAAGGCCCGGCAATGATGCCGGGCCAGAGGTTTGAGAAGCAAGTAGCTACCAAGTGAGCTTGCTCAGGTACGAATAGCTCTGGGTGATGCTGGCGATGGGTTGCTTCGGGTGATCGTGTTCGACAATGTAGTGCTTGATGCCGGCCTTGTCGGACTGCGCGAAAATGCGTTTCCAGTCGATAGTACCGCTGCCGACTTCGGTCAGATCGACAGTATCGCCAAAATTCTGCGCACCGCCGGTCGTCACCTTGGGCTTCGTCTTGAGATCTTTCACGTGGACCAGCGGGAAACGTCCGGGATACTCGTTGAAATATTTCACCGGATCGGCACCGGCAGCAGTGGTCCAGCAAAGATCCATTTCCATCTTCACCAGGTTGGGATCGCAGAGCTTTAGCAGTTCGTCGTAAGGCATCTTGCCGTCCGTCGGGAGGAATTCGAACCAATGGTTGTGATAGCCAAACTGCATTCCGGCGGCCTTGGCCTGCTCGCCCGCCTTATTGAACTTTTCGGAGGCCTGCTTCCAGATGTCGGGATTTTTGCGAAGCTCCTCGGGAATCCACGGGCAAATGATGTACTCCAGACCGATCGCTTTTGAAAAATCGATAACCGACGGGAACTTGTCGTCGAGCTCGTCGTATTGCACGTGCGTAGAAGGCGCCTTCAAACCGTTCTTTTCGAGGACCGCGCGTACCTGGTCCGCGGTCCGTCCGAAGTATCCGGCAAACTCGACTTCCTTGTAGCCGACCTGAGCAACCTTCGCGATGGTGCCCTCGAAATCATCTTTCATCAGATCGCGGACGGTATAAAGCTGCACGCCAACCTTCTTGATTTTGTGTTCGCCGGCGGCCCAGCTGAAACGAGGGGTGAACAGGCTTGCGGCAGTGGCGGTGCCAGCTATTTTCAGAAAATTACGGCGGTTCATGGCATGAAAACTCATAATCGGGTTTCCTCCAGTGGGTCCGTTGGGGCGGAAATTAGTTCGCGAGAATTATACGCGTACCCGCAAGAAAATCGTTGTTGTGCGTTTTCCCAGAATGGGACCAGGGCCAAAGATGCGGCGTTTGGGCGCCGCATTTGCAGGAGCTAGATCGATCTAGGAATTGCCGGTGTACCATTCCGCTTTGTCATCCTGATGGCGCCGTTTTTTGGCGCCGAAGGACCTATGCAACTCTGCCCGTATTCCTCATCCGTAGTAAATTGAACAACCAGACCTGGACAGAAAGCATCCACATTCGGAGGTCGAATTATGAGAACCAAGTCGACAACTCGGGTACTGTGCCTCCTTGTCCTGATCACTTTGACTGTTGCGGCACAAAATGCCCAGCGCGGCCAGCCGAACGGAAAATCTGAGGAGAGAATCACCCGCGAAGTTCGTCATGAACTGCTGATGCTTCCTTACTTCGGCGTCTTCGATAACATCGCGTACAAAGTGAATGGGTACGACGTGACATTGGTCGGTCAGGTGGTTCGCCCTTCGCTCAAGAGCGACGCCGAGAATGTCGTAAAGCGAATTGAAGGGATCGAGAAAGTTGACAACCAGATAGAGGTCCTTCCCCCTTCGAGTATTGACGACCGATTGCGAATCCAGCTCTTTCGTTCGATTTACCGCTATCCGCCGTTGCAGAAGTATGAACTCGGAGTGCAGAAGCCCATCCGCATCATCGTCAAGAATGGCCGAGTCAACCTCGAGGGCGTGGTAGATAACGAGACAGACAAGAATCTGGCTGGCGTGCGTGCCAACACCGTCCCCGGAATCTTTTCGGTTGCCAATAACCTGCAAGTCGCGGAGCCGAAATAGTTGAGCCTCGATTGAAGTGCATTCGGCAGGAGCATCGGATCCAGAAGGTCCTAGGTCATTTCACTTTGATGTAATCCACCGCTTGTCATCCTGATGGCCTGCGCTTTTTGCAGGCCGGAGGACCTATGCAGTCTCCCGCCTCCTGCGGATATGGAAAGGAGGGAGACAGGTTCGGCGAACCGCGAACTACGGTGATGTGGAACCAATTCGCCGCCGTTCGAAAATTCGCTCAAGCAATCACACTGACCCCATTACCTTGCTCCGGACTGGGAGCTGGAGTTTTGGCAGGCACGGCAGGCGACGGAGACGGCACTTCATGACGGTTCACGTTCATCGGAACGAAGGTCTGGTGCAGACACAGAAGAGCCCGGCGCGCACCGGTCAAGTCTCCGGCATCCAGAGCGGCGCCTATATCTTCGAAATTCTTTTCGCGGTTCGCAGCACCGAATGGACCTCCATCGGCAAACGGCCCGGACTGCCCCAGCGATTGCAGTGTCTGGTAATCCCGGCGAGCGGCAGTGAGATCGCCGGATTGAAGGTCTTTCTTCAGTTGCCGGAGGTCGGACCGGCGCTGATCAAGAAAGCTGTGCAAATCGCGATTGATCGAGTTTGAGACAAATGTGGTCGACATAATATTTCCCTCCTGTCAGAGAGGATTGCAATACAAGGACCACATCGACGTAGTCTCAGCGCTGCTTTAGAAAGACAGCCATTGATCCTTACTTAGCAGCGTGACTCACGGTCCACCGCAGTGGATGCCTTGAATCTCCTCATCGTGAGAGATTCAGGATTAAACCGTTTTCATGATTCGATGCTAGTACGTCCGCGCAACTTCGCAAGATCCAATCCGCGCCTGCTTCCTGCAAGAATGAAGATTGCACGGTGGTGGTGAATGCGATCACTCTGGCACCCGCAGCCTTAGCTGCTTTTACTCCGGCGGGAACATCCTCGAGAACCACGCATTCCGTAGCCGGAAATCCGAGCACCGCGGCTCCCTTCAGGTATGGCTCCGGGTGTGGCTTGCCGTTCGTGATGTCATTCGAAGAGATGAACTTCCTGGGAAGCAGCAGGCCTGCAGCTTCGATTCTTACTTCCGCCAGCTTACGGGTACAGGAGGTAACGATGGTCCAGCGATCCAGCGGCAGACTGGCAAGCAGCCCCAGCGCACCGGGCAGCGGAACTACCCCCTCAAGATCTTGGATCTCGCGGCGTTCGACCTCGCGGTTCTCCGCTTCGTGATCAGCATTAGGCATGTATTCACGGACCGTCGTCAGGCTGGGACGGCCATGAGCACGGGGCACGACTTCTTCCGGATCAAAACCATGTTCGAGAGCCCAGCGATGCCAGACCCGGGCCACGGCGGGAGTTGAGTTAATCAGCACACCATCAAGATCGAAAAGAAGCGCCGCACATCGGACTTGGGTCATCGTCAATAGACTAACAGTGAGTTGAAGGACCTGGATCCGTAACGGATTGGAGAGCACGGTGCACGTCAAAATCTCTTCCGCTGTGCACCCCTGTGCCCCCTGTGGTGATCCTCAAGCACTAATAGATGAACTTCAGCGAGAACTGAATCTGCCGCGAAGTCCCCGCAGTCCTGCTGATGATCCCAAACCCGCTTCCATTCACGATGTTCGAGGGCAGGCCGAAGTTGACGATATTGAAGATGTTGAAGAACTCCGCGCGAAACTCCACCGTCCCCATCTCCGCATTCCCGCGGTGTCCAATCGGTGTGTCTTTGATAATAGCGACATCGAAGTCGTGATACGCCGGTCCGCGAAACGTGTTACGGCCCAGCGTGCCGAATCTGCCCTGATTCGGCCCCGTACCTCCGGGAACATTAATCGGAATATCGAAGAATGAGCGGTTCCCGGCTGCTCCCATCCCGAAGTAATCGCCGCGCACCGTACGGCTGGTTGACAGTTGCGGCATGGAAACCAGATCAGGACGATCTCCTCCGCCGAGCCCCGCTCCCGTCTGTTGCACTCCAGAGAACACAGTGAACGGCGACCCGGTGGTCAGCGTTGTGATGTTCAGCAACTGCCAGCCTCTGGTGAAGGTTCGCCCAAGCGGACGCAAGAACGAAACTCGATCGAACGGCAGTATTTGAATCGCACTTGCTGCGAACACATGTGTCACGTCGAATGTCGAGGGACCCTTCTCCAATGACGGATCCCATGGATTCTGCGGCGCCGTCTGCAGGATCGTTCCCGAACTCCCCAGCAATCCGCCCAGCACGGCGCTGGTGTCGTCCAACGCCTTCGAGTACGTATAGCTCGCCTGCAGCCCCAACCCATATTTCGGGGAATTTTTCGTCAGGCTTGTCTGCAAAGCGTGATAGCTCGAGTGCGAGCCGTTGGTCATGATGATTTCCGGGCCAAAACCTCCGGTTGCGTGACAAGGCTTGTCGAACTGTGTGAAAGGTGCAAATCCCTGGCACGCGCCACCATAGCCGTTGGGATTGTAGACGCGTGCCAGGTCAATTCCGGCAGTCGCTACATACGACGCATTGAATTTGAAGTCTCCAAAATCGTGATCGACCCCCGCCGTCCAGCTTCCGACATAACCATTCCCAAAGTTCTTCGCGATGCCGGTGACGTTCAGTAACTGGACATTCCCCGGCGCGAGTGCATTGAGATCATTCTGAAAACGCGTGTAGTCAAACACTGTATTCGCCGGCACATCCTCGGAACGCCCGGTCGCGAAGATAGCGTGGCCCTGACTGTCGTACGCGGTCGGCAAGTTCAGCGGAACGAATGTGTTATGAAAGGCAATCGGTTCGTTCGGCTGCGCATAGATCGACGGCGCAAAAACATAAGGAATCGCCGCCGTCAGAAAATTATCCTGCCAAAGATTCGGAATCAGCGTCGTGACTGCCCCACCCGCGTGCAACACCGTGTGCCGGCCTAATGCGTAGTCGAGACCCAGCCGCGGCCCCCAGCCATTCCAATCCTGATCGTAAGGAGGCTGCGGATTGATCAACAGTTCCTGATGCGCATTTCGATCCCCATATCCCACCGGCTTGCCGTTCGCGTCAGTAAAAACCGGCAGCGACGTTCGCTTTGTCGCCTCGTGAATCCGGCTGTTCACCTCGTAGCGCAACCCGTAGTTCACCGTGAGTTTCGAGGTCGCCTTCCACGTGTCCTCGAAATAGACGTTGTAAGCCTCACGCCGCACGCCCGCTTCATTGAACTTGCCGTCGACCGGGGTGATGCTCGCCGCCGCCATGATGTTGTAGGAATATGGCGTGCCGGTCAGTAGCCCGGTCAGCGAATCCGGCAACGGATCGCCCGCCTGAATGTCATGCGTCCCGCTCGCCGATGTGATCTTTACCGGCGAATACGCCGTGCCGCCGCCGAACTCGTAGATTCCATTCGGATTCGTTCCGAATATGGTCGAGTCCCTATTTACACGGATCTCCGTTCCCCACTTGAATACGTGCGAGCGATGGGTCCAGGCGAAATCCTGCTTGAACTGATACAGATTGCTGTACGAACCGAAAATCGATCCGCTCGGCTGGTTGTAAGGTTGAAACAACCCGTCGGCATATGTAATTCCGGGCTGCGTGTGATTGTCCGCCGGAAAGAACGGTGTGCTGCGGATATAACTGACTGACGTGTCTGACGTCATGTGCGCTGAAATCGCCCGAGTGTAGTGCACCCCGAAATTTCGCTGGTGGTCAAAAAACTGGATGCCAAACGTCGGATTGATCGCCGTCTGGTCTGGGTTCGTCAGCGGCCCCGTCACCTGGTTCAGGCTGAACCGCGTAATCAGCGACGATTTGTCAGAAATCTTGTGGTCGATCCGGATGGAAAACTGATTCGTGCTGGTGACCACCTTCGACGACGCCGCATAGGTTCGGTCTCCGAACGCGCCGTTCGGTTCATTCGGTAGCGGATAGCCGTTCAATACTCCAGCGACCTCGGGGTTAACCGGCACGGTTAGCGTGTCCCCGGGAAAAGTCGCCGTATCAATTCCCTGTCGTTCGGCCGCCGTGGGCACGGGAATCACCTGCGTCGTTCCTAGCACTTGGCGAAACCCCTGGTACTCGCCAAAGTAATAAGTCCGGTTTCTTCCGTCATAAACTCCCGGCAACACAACCGGCCCACCATTCGTAAATCCAAATTCATTTCGAATAAAAGGAGGAATGCGATGCTTCCCCGTGGGATCCCGATAGTCAAAATAATTCCGCGCATCGAGCGAGGCATTCCGCAGAAACTCGAACATGCTGCCGTGAATATCGTTCGTCCCTGATTTCGTCACTACGTTCGTATAGCTCGCGGCACCATGCCCGACCTCGGCCTCCATCACGCCCGAATTCGACTGCACCTCTTGAATCGCGTCCACGTTGAAGTTGGAAAACGTCGCGCCACCCATCTCGGGATCCGTCGTATCGAATCCGTCGATGGCAAACACGGTCGTCACGCCCCGCTGCCCGTTCACCGCAAACTGCTGCGTGAAGTTCGCGGCGCCATTGGCATCGGTCATCGTTCCTGCCGCAAGCAGCAGCAACTTGCTGAAGTCGCGCGCGTTGAGCGGAAGGCTCGAAACCTCCGAACTGGTAAGGTGCTCGCCGCCGCTGGCCTGCGCTACCGCAGCTTCTTTCCCTCGAACATCCGGCTTTACCGCCACCTCACCTGATGCCAGCATTTGCAGAGAAAAACTGACGGTGCTGTCTCGTACCACCACCGGCCCGGCAGACTTCGATTCCCGACCCGCCGTCTGAACGGAGACCTCATACGATCCCGGATCGATCTCGCTAAATGCGAATTTCCCGCCGCCCGTCGTGCTAGCGCGGTAATCGCGCCCGCTCACGGAATGCAGGCGTACGACTGCACCCGCGACAGGCTTCCCGGAGCTATCGATCAGCAGTCCATCCCACGACGTGAGACCCACGGCCCCGCCAACCAGCATCATCAAGCAAACGCAAATCAGGCCAAAAAATCGTTTTTCCCTGTGTCTGGACATAAACTCGGAATTATACCGGGCCATGGCACGACCGCCTGTGACTGTGGACACTGTCAGGTAGATTTTTCGCTAAACGGAGTTCATCATAGGAATTGCACCCGGAGAACATATGGCAGGCGACGGATCGACGCGGGTGTAAGGCCTAAAGCTTTCCCTCGCGCAGCGCGAATATTACCGCTATACCGAGGGCTCTGCGGAGTTCGAGCGTCAGGGCATCCATTTTCGCAGCCTCGCTCCGACTTTGCCCGGCTTGCGCGAACAACTGCCGTCATTAAGGATGAGTCTAAGACTAAGTAGGACAACCTACAAAAGAACGCTCCGCGGTATCGCGAATAAGAAGTTTTCATACCCATGTCCCGAATGTTTCCCAAACTGACGCTGCTCCTCTCGACTGCGATCCCGGCGCTGATTCTGTGCCCTGTCTCTCGTTCCGCGGAGCCACCATGGCTGGAGCTCCACTCCCCGCACTATACCGTCATTACTGACGCCGGCGAGAAACGGGGACGCGAGGTTGCACTCCGCTTTGAGCAGATGCGGTCCGTCTTTGCCGGTTTGCTGGGCAAGGATCGTCTCAGCGAAGCTCGTCCCCTCACGATCCTGGCGTTCAAAAACGACAAGTCCTACTACCAGGCGGCTCCCCTTCGCCAGGGCCAGCCAATCGCGGCTCCCGGATTCCTGCTCACCAGCGAAGATCAGGACTTCGTCGTCCTGAACCTTTTTGAAGACGAGCCTTACCGCGCCGTCGCCCACGATTTTGCCCTTCGCCTCCTCGACTTCAATTACCCCCCAGCGCAAGGCTGGTTCGATGAAGGCCTCGCCGAATACTTCAGCTCCATCCGCATTGTCGGCAATCAAGTCGAGATCGGCGGCGACCCCGAACTGCAGCCGACCACGAAAGAAGACCTGCTCGGCAACCAGCGCGACACGCATGCCGCTAAGTCGCTCACCGAACTGCTCGGGGCCGAGGTCTGGATGTCTCTCCCTGACCTGTTCGCCGTCAAACAC
>Ga0126381_100006094_pt1 | contig 13324 bp, 16 predicted proteins | sample PanSoiMetPlot_28_FD_96465 | JGI IMG/M metagenome (GOLD analysis project Ga0126381, IMG submission 96465) | Tropical forest soil microbial communities from Panama - MetaG Plot_28 | ecosystem: Environmental > Terrestrial > Soil > Tropical forest > Bulk soil | place: Panama | collected 2016-02-17
TAACGGTTGCGCCGAAAACTTCTGAGGGGATGGCACCGGATGTCGAAGCTGCAGCTTTCGTTTGCCTGCGGGCTCTATGACCGGATGCTCGCGCTCTATACCGGCGAGGTGAAGCCGGCCGGCATCGATCTTAATTTCATCGCCATCGATCAGCCGCGGCCGATTTTCGATCGCATGTCCGGGGGCGAGGAATTCGACGTCGCCGAATATTCTGCTTCCGAATTCGTGCAGCGTTTCGCCAATCGCGAATGCCCGTTCGTGGCCATCCCGGTGTTTCCGTCGATTGCGTTCCGAATGGGCTTCATCGCCATCAACCGCAAATCCGGAATCAAGAATCCCAAGGATCTCGCCGGCAAGCGCATCGGCGTGCCGCTTTATACGATGACCGCGGCGATCTTCATCAACGGCATCCTCAAGAACGAGTTCGGCGTCGATCTGTCGAAGGTGCGTTGGGTGCAAAGCGCGATGAATACCGAGGGCGCGCACGGCAGTCCGACCGTGCTGCCGTTGTTGAAGAAAATTTCGCTCGAGAACAATACCACCAACAAAACGCTCGGCGAGCTCCTCGCCGAAGGTGCAATCGACGCCACGCTCGGCACCAGCCTGCCGAACGAGATCCGCACCAATCCCGACGTGGTGCGGCTGTTCCCGAATTACGTCGATGTCGACAAGGATCTCTACAAGCGCAAGAAGATCTATCCGATCATGCATCTGGTCGCGATCAGAAAGAGCGTTTACGAACGCTATCCGTTCGTCGCTACGAGCCTCTATGACGCCTTCGCCAAATCGAAACAGATTGCGCTTGCGAAATTGTTCAATCTGCGCGCGGTGCGCTACATGACGCCGTTCTTGATGCGCGAGATCGACGACATCTTGGAGGTCTTCAACGGCGATCCGTGGCCCTATGGCGTAGAGCCGAACCGCAAGACGCTGGAGGCGCTGGTGCAGTATCAGCAGGATCTCGGCTTGATCGACAGACCGGTAAAAGTCGACGAGCTGTTCGTGCCGGTTTACGGATGACGGATGATCGAACTAAGGGTAAGTTGTCTGTCCTCCGCCATCTGACCACTGTCATCCGTTATTATGAGCCAACTCGAAGACTTGCTGCGCGATCTTGTGGTCGCCAACCGCATTCTCGCCAATGAAGACGTGGTCGACGCCTACGGCCATATTAGCGTTCGCCATCCCGACGATCCGAAGCGCTTCTTCATGGCGCGCTCGCTGGCGCCGGAACTGGTCGAGCGTCACGACCTCATTGAATTCGACGCCGAAGGCGAGCCGATCAAGGATAAGCGCCAGCCCTATCTCGAGCGTTTCATTCACGCGGCGATATTCGAGGCGCGTCCGGACGTGGCCGCAGTGGTGCATGCGCATGCGGAGGACACGCTGCCGTTCGGCCTGGTCAAGGAGCCGCTGCAGCCGGTGGTTCATTCGGGCAGTTTTATCGGCGGCAAGGTGCCGGTGTGGGATATCCGCAAGAAGTTCGGTCACACTAATTTGCTGGTGACGAACATGGCGCAGGGTCGCGATCTGGCGAAATGCCTCGGCGCCGGCAATGTCGCGCTGATGCGCGGCCACGGTTTTGCGTCCGCGGCGCGCTCGATCATCGAAGTGGTGCGACTTTCGGTCTACCTGCCGCGCAATGCGCGGGTGCAAATGAACGCGATGCGGCTCGGCGGCAAGCCGATCCCTTTGTCGAAAGGCGAGATCGCGGCGCGTGCCGCCGGCTACAAACCGCATTCGCCGGAGACCTGGCGCGCCTGGCAATATTGGGCGACGCGCGCCGGCTGCGGCGACATGATCGGCGAGCCGCACCATCACGCCAAAGCGAAATGAGCGAGGGCAGAACGCATTGCGCTTTGGCTATTTGTTTTGAGGATGAGTCGTTTCCGAAAACCGGTGGCCACTTTTCGGAATGATCCTCTGAAATGAAAATTTTTCATCGTTAGCGACGCGGTCGCCTTTCTTCCTTTCAATCAGAACGTGTGGCAGGGTGTAGATGCACGTCATCCCACCCGGCGGCGATTCGCGTTTCGGATCGCCGAATAATCCAGCGACTTTGCTTGATCGACCAATGAGGACGCAGTGAGGACACCCAATGACCCACGCGTAAGTTATTATTTGCGGCCGCGGCAGTCTTTGCCGTTGCAAAGCAGAGTTCCGCGCAGGCGCTGACGCTCACCGAATGCAGCGCCAAGTACAAAGATGCCAAAGCCGCCGGCACGCTCAACGGTGCGAGCTGGAACGATTTCCGCAAAATTCAGTGCGACGCCGGCACCGGCGGGCGCGCGGCCAAGGGATCGGCCGCTTCTGCCGGCGCCATGGTCATCGCCGAGAATGTGGTTTTCCCGACTGTCGTCGATTCCCTGCCTCGATCAGTACAAGGCCAACAAAGCGACCAATGCCAATGGCGGCTTGAAATGGCTGCAACGCGGCGGCGGCTACTACAGCCAATGCGTCAAGAAGCCGAAGGGAGCGGCGTAGCAGGGGATCTCATTCAAAGATCCTTTTTCCCGTCCCCACCGCTTCGCGGGGGGAGGGAAGTGCAACTCAATGCACCGTGAGCTCGGCGACCTTGCCGTCCTTGGCGCGGCCTTGCGCATAGTACTGACCGATATTGCGCATCAGCGCCGCGTCAGAGACTGAATAGATCACCGCGTCGGTCTTGCCGGTATTGATGTGCCGACGCCACAAGAAGTTCGGCACGACGAAGAGATCGCTCTTGCTCCATTCAAAACGCTTGCCGCCGACTTCGGTCGCGCCATTACCTTCGATCACGACGTAATAGGTCCCGGCGGTCTCGCGCTTGAACTCGGTCTGCTCGCCGGGGCGCAGGAGCTGTGCCGAATAATTGAGCGTCTTGAACACCGGCTCGCCGCTGACCGGATTGACGAAGTCGACCTTGATGCCTTCGTGCGGGTCGCCCTTCTCGCCGCGCAGGCTGTGCAGCATCTCCAGCACGTCGGCGCCGCGATAGTGGAACAATGGCGCCGGCGCGTGGCCGACCCCGCGCTGGTGATCGACAAAAGCCGGCTTGATGCCGCCATGGCTGTAAAGTTTTTGCGAATAGCCTTCGGCGTGCGTGACCGCTTGCACGTTCATGTTGCCTTTGGCGCCGGGCATATTGTGATCGACCCAGGCGGCGTCGAGGAATTCCATCAGCGGCCAGTCCAGCGTGTCGATCCAAACCACCGGCTCGTCGGAATCATTGCCATGGTCGTGCCAGGTGCCGTTCGGCGTGAGGATGAGGTCGCCGCGATTGGCGGTGCAGCGCTCGCCCTCAATGACGGTGTAGCCGCCCTTGTCGGACAGGATGGTGCGGCTCGCATTCGGCGAGTGCAGATGCACCGGCGCGACGTCGCCCGGATTATAAATTGAGATGGCGCAGCGGATGGTGTTCGTCACCTGCAGCCGGCCATTCAATCCGGGGTTGAGGAGAAGGATGCTCTGGCGGTCGGCGAATTCGATCGGCGAGACGTCGGCCTTGCGGGCGATCTCGGAGATTTGCTTCAGATAGGCGCTGTATTCGTTCCACTTCCACATATGCGGAAGCGTTTTCATCTGATTGACCGCGACGCGGCCGGTGCCGAGCTGGCCGGATCCTTCGCCGCCCGTTTCGCTAAACCACGGCCGCTGCGCCGGCGCGTTGGCTTGGGTGCGCACCCAAACGTTGTGCTTGGCGGCTTCGGTGTTGATGGCCTCCATCAACTCACGCGCTTTGTTGGAAAGCCCGCCCGCGGCAGGGGCCTTCATTGTCACCGTGGCCATGAGGTGTTCTCCTTTAAGCGAGCGGTCGCATCCCTAATGATTGAAGAAACGGCTGATCGGGCATTACCGCCAAAGACAGCCTTTTGCCAAAAGGTATAGTAACTCCATGGTTTATTGGAAAGCGCGCGCCACCTGCAGGCGGCGCAGCATACCCCGCGGAAAAGGCATAGCCGGGCGTTATCTTTAGGAAATCAACGCAAGAAATCGTGCAGCGCACTGTTGAATTCCACCGCGCGGTCCATGTTGGAAATATGCCCGGCGCCCGGCAGCGCGACAAAACGCGAGCCAGGCAGCTTGTCATGAAGCTTGGCCATGGCCGCCGGTGTCGCCCCGTCCTTTTCGCCGACGATGAACAAGGTAGGGCATTTCACCGTCGCGACCGCCGACGCATAGTCATGTGCGGCAAGCGCCGCGGCGCAGCCGATGAAGCCGTTGACCGGCGTTGCCCGGATCATGGCGCGGATCTTGCCGAGATAGGGCGGATTTTTCGCGACCGTCTCCGGTGGAAACCAGCGGGCGACGGTCGGCTCGACCAGGGCTTCGATGCCTTGCTTCTGCGCCACCGCGATGCGCTCTTCCCACTGCTGACTTGATTGCGGCGTCGATTGACAGGGAGAATCGGCGATGATGATGCGCTCGAAGCGATCAGAGCGCCGTGCGGCGAGGCCCAACGCGGTGGCGCCGCCCATCGACAGGCCGGCGAAGCTGGCTTTGGTAATCCCAAGCCCGTCCATCAGCGCCAGCGCGTCGTCAAGCAGCGTATCGAAAGCATAGCGTGCGGCCGGAGCCTCGGTTTCGCCGTGACCACGCTGATCGTAGCGCAGCACACGAAAGCGGTCTTTCAATACCGCCGCCTGCTCGTCCCACATCAAAAGCGATGTAGCGAGCGAATTCGAGAACACGAGCCAAGGCGCTCGCTCGGGGCCGTCGATGCGGTAATTGATGCTGATGCCGTTGGCCTTGATTTTCATATTTTCCTCTCGCGCAAATGCTCAATGACGGCTCATCGCGGCAAAAACTCTTCCAACAAAACGGTGAGCGCGCGCGGCACCTGCGTTGGCAGGAAATGCCCGCCCTCGTCGATGAGTTCGAACCGCGCGCCCGGAATTTTCTTCGCAAGCTCGGCCGAGCCGGCATGCGGACGCACCGTGTCATGGCGACCGGCGACCACCATGGCGGGGCAACGAACTTTCGGCAGCATGTGCAACATATTGGTGCGCGCGAGCGCGCGAAAGGCAAAGCCGAAACAGACCGGATCGTTGGCGAGGTAGCGCCCGAGATAGGCTTCATAAGCTGCGCGGTCGCCGAGCTGCAGCGGATAGGATAGCGCCAGCGTGGTCGGCAGCGAGGCGCGCATGCCTTCGCGCGCGGCAAAGGCAGCGCGCTCGTCAAGCGCCGCGGCGCGGCTCGGATCGACACCCGGCGCCGGATTGCACAGAACCAGCGCGCCGACGCGCTCGGGATGTTGCTCCAGATAGCGCAACGCCTGGGTTGCGGCGGCTGCCACGGTGACGAAGTGATAAGGCGGCGGCAAGGACAGCGCAGCGGCGAGCGCCTCGAAATCTTCGACGAGCATGTCGTTGCTGAATTCAGCGCGGACCTTTTCCGACAACCCCGCGCCGCGCTGGTCGTAGCGCAATACGCGAAAATGCTGTGCCAGTTTTGGCGCGACGCCATCCCACGAATTGAGCGTACCGCCAAGCTCATGCATCAGCACGGCCGACCGGCCCTCGCCGGCCAGAGCGTAATGGAGGCTCACGCCATTCGCGTCCACAAAGCCTTCGATGGATGAAACGGTCATGTTCGTCAGAAACCGATGAGTCGGTCGAGCGAATAGCGGCCCGGGCCGCTGATCAGGACGTAGAATGTGGCGATGGTCCACATCAGCGTATATTCCAAGCCGAGTTGATTCCAAAAATAGCGGCCGACGCGCCAGCGCTCGACATTACTGACCAGAAGGAAAGCAAGGACCACCGCGGCGGCTGGGCGCGTGAACAAGCCGAGCGCCAATAGCGGCCCGCCGATGAGTTGGGTGAGCGAAATCGCCGGCGCCCACAGCTTTCCAGGACGATAGCCACTCTCGTCGAGCTGTTTGACCAGCTCGGTCAGATTAAGTGCGCGCACGCCGGTATTGGGAAACAAGCCGAAGGTATTGCGCAGGCCATGCGGCACGAGCGCAAGCCCGACCGCGGCGCGCAACAATGCGTCGGCGAACGGCAAGAGCGTCTGGTAAAGCGCTGACAATGGCAAAACGACTGGGCTCGTGAGATCAGTGCGCCATCAGCACCGGCAGCTTGGCATTGGCCAGGATGTGGCGCGTGGTGCCGCCGAAGATCATCTGCCGCAGCCGGCTTTGCGTATAGGCGCCCTTGACGATGAGATCGCAGCCAAGCTCATCAGCTTTGGCCAGAATCGTCTCGCCGGCACTGCGCTTGCCGGTAGGCTTAAGGGTCATGGTCTCGGCCTTGATCCCGTTCATTGCCAGCGACTGCGCCATTTGCTCGCCGCTCGGGCCTGCCACTGTGGCGCCTTCCACCGTCAAGATCGTGATCCGCTGGGCGGCAACGAGAAAAGGCATGGCGTCCGCCATGGTGCGCGCCTGTTCGGTGCTCTGGTTCCAAGCGACCAGGATATTGGTGGCGAGCGAGCGCGGCGAAGCCGGCGGCGCGATCAGCACCGGACGGCCGCTTTCGAACAGCGCCGATTCCAGGGTGATCATCGACGGGCTCTGCCACTCGTCGCCGGGCCTGGCCAGGACGATCATGTCGAATACCCGGCCATAGCTGCCGACAAAATCGTGTCCGCTCGGCGCGTCGGCGAGCCACGACCAGGACAGCGACGCTGGAACCTTGCCGGTGCTTTCCGCAATCTTGTTGCCCTCCATGAACGAGCGGAACAGCGTCTCCGCCTGACGCACCATCTCAGCATCATTCTCCTTGACCGCGACCATGGTCAGGCCGCTGTCGGGATCCATGGCCACCAGATCGGCGACCGCCGGCCGTAGCGGGAAGCCTTCGATGCAGCTATCGAATTTCCGCGCCAACAGCAGCGCGGTATCCAGGGCCGATACCATCGTCGGGCTTTGCTCGGTCGGAACGAGAATAGTTTTCATGCGCGCACGCGCCCCACTCGTCGGTGGCCGAAAATCAGCCGTTCCAGTCTGCCGTTATCAGCCGTTCTCAGTCAGTCGTTCCCCTGGCGCCGGTCCCGCAATCGGGGATCTTATGGGGCGCCCGCTCTCATACTGCCGCGCCGCTCCGGGGCGGACAAGCGGTTGCAAGGTGGAATAATGCAGGCATAAACCGGCGTTAAACCAATCGTTTGCTAAAATCATCCCGATTCGCCACGCGCGAAAACCCTCGCGCGTGCGAATGACGGGGCGACCGCGATGCGCAATTATGGCATTTCGCAAATACGATCGACTGCACGCATAGTCATGATTTGTCCCAATTGCGGCCAGGAAAATTCGGAGTTCGCCGAGACGCTGCACGGCATGCGTTTTTACCCTTGTTCGGGAGATGGCTGCGACTACAGCTTCGATCTCGCCGGTCCCGGCAAGCGCGCCGCCAATGCTCTCGCCGAGGCCTGCAAGAAGTTCTATGCCGCTTTCTACGCGATGCGCGGGCAGCGCGCCCGCTGATACATCTGCGCGGAAGTTTTGAGCGTGATCCTATCGCGCAGCACGCGCTTGCATTCGAGTGCGCCATCGCGGCGGAGGATGATGCATGAAACTGCACTGGTCGCCGCGCTCGCCTTTCGTGCGCAAGGTGATGATCGTTGCCCATGAGCGCGGATTGATCGATCGCCTCAATTGTGTGCGTACGGTAGCGGCAATGACCACGCCGCATGCAGAGCTGATGCGAGACAATCCGTTATCAAAGATTCCAACCCTCGTGCTCGACGACGGTACCGTTCTCTACGACTCGCCGGTAATCTGCGAATATCTCGATGCGCTCGACCGCCAGCCACAATTGTTTCCCATTGAGCGCGAGGCACGCATGCGCGCGCTGCGCCGCCAGGCGCTGGGCGACGGCTATCTGGATCTGTTGGTGCTCGCCCGCAATGAGGGACTGCGCGAGCAACCCTCCGGGATCCATTTAAAGAGCGCGGCGGAGCGAAGCGCGGCCGTGCTCGACAATCTCGAGCGCGAGGCCGACGCGCTGGCGGCCACTGCGTTTGACATCGGTCACATCGCGATCGGCTGCGCGCTGTCCTATCTCGATTTCCGCTTTGCCGAAGCGGACTGGCGCAAGGATCATCCCGCTCTTGCCATGTGGCACGCCGGCTTCGCGGCGCGGCCCTCGGTCGAAGCGACGCGTCCAGTAGATGATTCTTGAACAGCGCCGGCAATCGCATGGCCCTTGCCGCGCGAAGGCGAAATGGCATTAGGTTGAAACGCATTTCTCTTTAGCTTGTTGTTTGAGCATGATCTTTTCCTAAAACCGGTATCCACTTTTCGGGATCATGCTGTAGCCTATGGTGCTTCGGGCAAGGCGCAGCCAATGGAATTTGCCGACAAATTCGCGATCGCCGAACTCATCCAGGCCTGGGGCGTCTACCGCGACCAGGGCAAATGGAAAGAGCTACGCGGCACCTTCACGCCCGACGGGCATATTTCGGTGTCGTGGTTTCGCGGCCCATTCGAGCAATTCGTCGAACGCTGCCGTGCCGGATTTGCCGCCAGCCGTAGCTGGTCGCGCCATCATCTGTTCCCGTCGACGATCAAGCTGGGCAAGGACCGGGCGGTCGCGGAGACGCCGGTGATTATCCGCGTGCGGCAGAAATTCGGCGCGGTCGAAGCCGACCTCACCTCGTTTTCGCGTTTTCTCGATCGGGTTGAGCGCAGCGCCCAGGGCTGGCGCATCGCCGAGCGCGCCGCCATCTACGAACGCGACCGGCTCGATCCGGTCGAGCCATCGCCGGCATTCGATGCGTTGTTCGAAGCGGCCGGGACGGCGCATTATCCCGAACAATACCGTTACATGGCGTTTCGGCTGGCGCACGCTGAAGGCCGCTCGCTGGCGCCCGTCATCTATCGCGATGGCGGCGCGGAAACGGCCGATCTTTACGCGCGCTATTTGCGGTGGTTCGGCGGTGGCACGGCGTAAGCTGCGCGAGCTTGTGCGGGGACCTTCATGGCAGTCTATACCGATGTCGCGGCGGAAGATTTGGGCCGGTTTCTAGCCGGCTACGACATCGGCGCGCTGCTGTCCTCCAAGGGCATCGCCGAAGGCGTCGAAAACTCGAACTTTCTCGTCCATACGGCGAAGGGCCATTTTATCCTGACGCTGTATGAGCGACGCGTCGCCGAGCGCGATCTGCCGTTTTTCTTGAACCTTATGGAGCATCTTGCCAGCCGCGGCATCAACTGTCCGCAGCCGGTGAAAAACCGCGCCGGCAAAGTACTCGGCAAGCTCGCCGGCCGCCCGGCGGCGATCGTCACCTTCCTCGACGGCATGTGGATTCGGCGCCCAAGCCCGGCCCATTGCGGCGCGCTCGGGGAGGCGCTGGCGCGGCTGCATCTCGCCGGGGCGGATTTTGGTATGCGGCGCGACAATGCGCTCTCGGTCGCCGGATGGCGGCAGCTCTACGAAGGTTGCCGGGAGCGTGCGCATAAAATCGACCGCAACTTGGAAACCCTGGTCGGTGCCGAACTCACCGTACTGGAACGCGACTGGCCGCGCGGACTGCCGCAAGGGGTCATCCACGCCGATCTGTTTCCGGACAACGTGTTTTTCCTCGGCGACAAATTATCGGGGCTAATCGATTTCTATTTCGCCTGCACCGATACCCTGGTCTATGACGTGGCGATCTGTCTCAACGCCTGGTGTTTCGAGACCGACCATTCGTTCAACGTCACCAAGGGACGCGCGCTGCTCGCCAGTTATGCGAAAGCGCGGCCGCTGTCGCACGAGGAGTGGGAGAAACTGCCCTTGTTCGCGCGCGGCGCGGCGCTGCGCTTTCTGCTGACGCGGCTGGTCGATTGGCTGGACGTGCCGGCCGGCGCCATGGTGCGACCGAAAGACCCGCGCGAATACGCACGCAAACTGCGCTTCCACCAGAAAGTAAAGAGCACGCGCGACTATGGATTGATTGAACCGTGAGCGAAGCAGCCTCGCAGCATCCGCCGTTGCCGCATGTCGTCATTCATACCGACGGCGCCTGTTCCGGAAATCCGGGCCCCGGCGGCTGGGGCGCGATCCTCGCCTTTGGCGACCGCGAGAAGGAACTCAAAGGCGGCGAGGCGAACACAACCAATAACCGCATGGAGTTGATGGCCGCGATTTCCGCGCTCGAAGCGCTCAAGCGGCCGTGCCGCGTCGATCTGCACACCGACAGCCAATATCTTCGCGACGGCGTCACAACCTATCTGGCGCGATGGAAACAGAACGGCTGGCGCACGGCGGACAAAAAACCGGTCAAAAACATCGACCTGTGGCAACGGCTCGATACGGCGATGCACCAGCATCAGATTCGCTGGCACTGGCTGCGCGGTCATGCCGGTCATGCGCAAAACGAGCGCGCCGACCTGCTGGCGCGCCAAGCGATCGCGGAGATCAGGGCGGCGGCTCAAGCGCAAAATCAAAAACCCTCCCCCTGAAAAGGGGAGGGTACCCATTGCGCGAGTGGCGAGCACCGACCCCCACCGGCTCGCGGAGCTTGTCATCGGGCCGGCCAGTTCGGGCCGGACCCGTTGGCTAGCCACCACCCTCTCACGGGCAGGTGAAACTTCAGAGCGCCTTCAAAATATTATCGGCGCTGGAAATCTCCGCCTTACCCGGCGCGTCCTCGACGTTGAGCGCCTTCACCGTGCCGTCCTGGACCAGCATGGCGTAACGCTGCGAACGGACGCCGAGACCGCGCTCGCTCAAATCGGCGGTCAGACCCACCGCCTTGGCCCAATTGCCGCTGCCGTCGGCGAGAAATTCGATGGCGTCGCCGCCGGAGGCCTTTTTCCAGGCGTCCATGACAAACACGTCGTTCACGCCGGTCACCGCAATCGTGTCAACGCCTTTGGCTTTGATCGCGGCGGCGTTCTTCACAAACCCCGGCAGATGATTGCGATGGCAGGTCGGCGTGAAGGCGCCCGGCACTGCGAACAACACCACCTTCTTACCCTTGAACAAATCGTCCGTGGTCTTCGGCTTTGGCCCATCGGCTGTCATCACCATGAAACTGCCGCTGGGTACGCGATCGCCAACCTTAATCGCCATGATCCTGTCCTCTCGCTTTCGCAAATAGAATTCCGTCCGCTGTGGCGGGCGGGCCATAAACTAGCGTCTGCCGCGAATTAGTCGAGATGGGCGGTCACTTCGATGGCGTCGTCGCCGGAAACGGCTGTCAATGTCAGCGCTGCGCCTTCAATCTTGGCGCCAGGAGGCAGACCCTCGAGCTCAAACTCGAAATGCCGCACGGCGCCATCGGCGGCGCCCTGCTGCGGCAGCGGCAAAGACCAATCGGGCGTGGGGCCCTCGACGAACAGGTCGACCGGTACGCCGACCGGCGCGGCGACATCAACGAGGACACGATCGTGCGCATCGCCGGCCTGACGGTGCAGCCCGAGAATGGCCAGCGTCTCGCCATGCGGGTCGACATTGTCCCCCGCGGTGCCCTGACCGGCTGTTGTGGCTTGGGCGCGCTGTGCAATCGCAGCGGCGCGCACTTTATCCCCGAGCGCAACGGGGCGCGGCACGCGAAATTCGGCGCGCGCGATCGCCGCGTCTTCGGCGCCGTCGCCGCTGAGGTTAAGCACGAGATTGGATTGAACCGGAATGCAAATGTTGGAGCAGATGTCGTATTCAAGCTTGAGCCGCAGCGCCGATTGCTTTGTGGTTTCCGTCGGAACGACGTGGAGCGGCAGAACCACGTGGTTGCGATAGCCGATCGAATTGCCGCCGGCGCCGTCGGGAAATCGCTCCGGCGCAGGCCACAGCACGTCCACCCTTTTGACGTTTTCGGAACCGGAGAAATCGAATGTAGGCGGCGCTCCGGAGTCGCCGGGGTCGCGCCAATAAGTCTGCCATCCGGGATCGAGCTTGATCTCGATGCCGGCGCGTAAGAAGGCAACCTCGTGATTTTTGCTCATCGCACCCGCGATCAGGCGTGCCGCACTATGAGCCTGACCATCCCAGTTCGAAGCGTCTTGCGCGGACGCCGGCGGCGCTACCACAAGGCACATCAGAATGGCGATCGAGAGCAAGGGCCGCGGCAGCGGGATGAACCGCGCCGTCGGCGCAGTCGTCACCCAAACCATGGGTGGAATTTTGGCTGCCGAAATCATGGCCGTCTGTCTAAGCCCGGGCGAGTACAAGCGCCACTGACATGATTGTGACCAAGATTGTGACAAGCAGCAGGCTATCCCGCTTGGCGGCGTGATCTATTCGAATATCCGGACGTTTTGCCCTGACATCGCTTGCAAAGAAGTAAACGAGCACCCGCGGCACATTGTGACAATGAACTTTTTGAGCCGCCGTTCGTTTGCAATTGCGGATCGATGGGCTAACCTTTCCATTATGAAAACGCCGCGCGGCACATCTACTAAGAGCCGGCGCCGAGGCTATCTCGACGGCCAAATGCTCATCGCCATGCCAGCGATGATGGACGAGCGCTTTGCCCGTTCGCTGATTTATGTTTGTGCGCATTCGTCGGAGGGGGCGATGGGGATCGTCGTCAACCATCCGGCGCCCAATATCAATTTCTCCGATCTTCTGGTGAAGCTGAATGTCATTCCTGCAACCGACATCATACGGCTGCCAAGGCGCGCCGGCGGCGTAAAGGTGATGCGGGGTGGACCAGTCGAAACCGAGCGCGGCTTCGTCTTGCATTCGGCCGATTTCTTTATCGAGAATTCGACGCTGCCAATCGACGACGGCATATGTCTCACCGCAACGATAGACATTCTCAAGGCGATCGCTCGCGGCGAGGGGCCGGCGAGCGCCATTTTGGCGCTTGGTTACGCCGGCTGGGCGCCAGGCCAGCTTGAGACCGAGATCCAGGGCAATGGCTGGCTGCACTGCTCGGCCGATTCCGAGCTCATTTTCGGGGCGGATCCCGGCGCCAAATACGAACAGGCACTAAGAAAGCTCGGTATCGATCTCGGCATGCTGTCGAGCGAAGCGGGACACGCGTAAGAGCGATCAGGAAACAGGTAGCAGAGACCATTCCTGATACCTGATAACCTGATCAGAAGACCTTTGCTCTGATCCCTGATTGCTGATCCCTGGTGCCTGCCGAGTCGGGCTCAAGCAGCGCCCGCGCCCGTTCGGCGCTCGTTGGCTCGCCGAATGCGAACCCTTGCGCATATTCACAGCCGAGCTGAAACAGCTCGACCGCATCGGAATCGGTTTCGGCGCCTTCAGCCACCACGTCCATACCGAGATCGTGCGCCAGCACGATCATCGAGCGCAGGATCACCGGCCGCGTGCCCTTGGCCGACATTCGTACGAAGGATTGATCGATCTTGATCGTGTCGAACGGAAAGCGCTGCAGATAAGCGAGCGACGAATAGCCGGTGCCGAAATCGTCGAGCGCCAGGCCGGCGCCAAGCTCGCGGATA